>Ga0126342_10022722_pt1 | contig 10325 bp, 10 predicted proteins | sample Cyp1metagenome_FD_92528 | JGI IMG/M metagenome (GOLD analysis project Ga0126342, IMG submission 92528) | Coral microbial communities from Lord Howe Island, Old Settlement Bay, Australia - Cyphastrea 1 metagenome | ecosystem: Host-associated > Invertebrates > Cnidaria > Coral ... | reverse complement strand
GAGGAGGACAACGAGACGAGGAGGACAACGAGAGGAGGAGGACAACGAGAGGAGGAGGAGAGGAGGAGGAGGAGCAGGCAACTTAGATAAAATCTAACAACCCTCACCTGGCAGGTGGGGAAAAACATGATCATACCATCAGCCTACGACAAACCAATATCCACCGTAGCAAGCCTCAACTACTGAAATGATTTTTAACATTACTTGCCTATTCCAAATACATGAAAGAAAATGTAATTGACCAAATCCAAACATAGATTGAACATCCAGTACTGTTCATATTTTACAAAACAAAAACACACATGTATTAATATTATGAATAATGAATATCTATCAAGATTTGTGCGCCCAATATCATAGTTAATAAATACCACTAAATTGATTCAAATTTTGATCACATTACCTGGCCTGATTCGTTTCCTTCTTCCATATCCCAGTGTGCATTCTCATTCTTCTGCTTCTTGCCGCCCATGTTTCTTGACTGTTTGGCTTGGTTCTGGATGAGGACATAGTAGGCTCTGGTCTGCCATGGCTTTACGGATTCCAAACGACTTGGACACTTCATCAGGGCTATCAATGCCTTGTAATAGCCCGCTGGCTGAAAATGATACAAACGCCTCAACTTCAAGCGAAACAATTCTTCCGATTTCAACAGTGCCCGGAGGTAATATTTGCATATCCTTTTGTGGTAGTACCACTTCTTGGGTGCATCAGGTTGGTATGGCTCAATTTTTCTGGAGCTGGTGCAGACTTCATAGGACCATCCCCGCTGCGTCAATTCCAACATTGCTTCAAAAGGTACCATATCATTGATGTCCACTCCATCCCTTGCTCCATCGTGCAACCTAAACTGCACAAACTTTGTTGGGTCGTAGAACCTTTGGTGAAGGTCAAGACTATCTCGGCCACGAACTGTCAGCCGGAATGTATCCAGTTTGTCTTCGACCACATCAACCTAGGCCACAGATCAATCCTAACTGATTGTGAGCATGTAGCAAATTGAAATATGTTTTGTTGACGCCTAAAGGCTCAATGCCAGAAACATTGAACATGAAAAAAAACATGGTCATTGTCATAGTTATAGTATGTTATAGTTCATAGTGTGTGTGTGTGAGTCCTGAGTTGCTACATTGTCCAACCCTCCTGCTAAACCCAACCCCACTCACTCAACCTTAATTCATACGAGGCACAAATCTGTTTGCTAACAGATAATCCAGTTCCGTGATTTCTTTCTCAGGGTCGATGTAGAAGCTGCAACTGCTCTCGGGAAATGCGCCAGCATCAGCAATATGATGCAATAAGTCTGCGGCCGCTGATGGCCTTAGATCCAGAAGCTGATTCTATTTGAATATAGTTTTTGATCTGTTGAATCTGTTTGATTCATTCATTCGTTTTTTTTTCATGTCATCATCATAAGCCACACCACAGTCACACCTACGACAACACCACCACATAGTAGAAGACTGGCAATATTGTTTAAATGTTTAGCAGTTTTTTTTGCCACAATCAAACATTGTGAAACATACATACATAATACAAAATCCAGAATTGAAAAAAAATGATGATGATGATTCTGATGGATCTGATGGATTAATGTTTTATGACGACAATGATGATGACATGCTGCCCTAAGCCGATTGCAACAATTGGTACATGAGCCACGGCACATGTTCAGTCTGGCTTGAGCATGGTATTCAGTTTGTCCAGGTTTCCAAATCTTCAGCTTGTCAGACAAAACATCGTAGGCCACATCACACAGTTTCATGGCCATTGGTGCGCCACTTGGCTTGCCAATGTGCACGTCGGTGACATTGTTGAAACGATCCACATTGAAGTTTGCAATCATGAAAATCTGTGCTACAAAATCGATTTTTTTGTTGAATCCTGATCCCAAGAAAGTTTGATAGGCCATGTTGTTGTCCACTGGTTTGAAAAATACCCAGGTAGTCCGTCCACACTTTGCTCCAGGGAAAGAGGCAGTGTGATGGGGCTCCGGGAGCACCATCGACAAATGTTCGTCTTCCAGTTCCAATCCTGTGGCTGACCCTGGCTGGCTGGGAAAACATATAATTATATAGTGGCCCGTGGCCCTGAGCGACTGGTGATCAGTGATAACAATCATCCAAATCCAAGGCTGAAATTATCCTAAAGTTTATGCATAGTTGGGTTCCCAATAATTGCCGCCCGACGACATGACGCTAAAGATTCATCATGTAGTAAGTAAACATAGCATGTTCATCACATATACAAATCGCACATTACAATGTGCCATAATCATATATGGAACATATTCTTAGAAATATAGTTCATTCGATTTGGTTCAATGCTAATCTAGTCTTATACCAAGACTCCACCAGGGAATGTCTTCGATGGCACAACTGCCCGCAGGCATGACGTTGAACTCTGCACCGTGTCAAGGTCTAGTGAGAAGATTCTCGACACATCTTTGATGCCAACCTCGCAGTCGCAGAGGATGTGTTTTGATGATGTTCACATCATAATCTGAGTATGAATAATATGTAACATATATGACATATCATATGGCCTTATAGTATGTTAATGTATGCTACATAATCATGAGTCATATATCATTTGTAGAATCTCAGAATCTACCTACTTCTTGCTCCTAACAATTAACAATGTGAGATTTTCGGTTAATACATAGCCATTGGCCATGACAATCAACCAAGGTCCAAGTAGGACCCCATAAATGCCGAGAGGCCATCCTCATGTATCGAACCAGCATTTTTGACAGAAGATTCACATTTGATTGATCGCCAATAGCATCCGCTGGAGCACGATGTGGCACTTCCATGTCCTGAAGTTTTTCGAATTTGATTGCATCTCGGAAGCTAAGCGTTTCCGACTTGAGTGCTTGATCACAACATGGTCCCGGTACACAAGCTTCACAACCTCTTGGTTCTTCAGCGATGTGAGATACTCCATAACCTGTGGATGCAGACCCAAGAGATACCTCGGCCGGGACGGCATTCGTCATTTTATCAGTTAAAAGTTAAAAACAAATATTGTTTTAACATGTATTTATTTATCTAATAAATCAACAATCCAACAAAGAGACTCCAGCCCATTGAACGAAAAAAACACTAATTGCTCGTTTGATCATTCTCACACTCCATAGTAGATTGCACTTCAAACAAGATGCATCACTGCTTTTCGGAGACCTGTGCTTGTTTCTAATCCAACCAAATGTTCGATCATGGCATTGAGACAAGCCGGATTCAATGTTGCTACACGTCGGAGCTGAACGAACCTTAGCTCAAGGGAGATGTACGGTATTGATGCCCTAGGGGCACGCTTCAATACCTGATGAACACGGGCATGACGACCTTCCACAGATCGTTCTGCGACTCGCACCTCGGCTACCCACTCCACTAGCAAATAGCAATGAGACAAGTAGCCAATCACCGCTACCAACAAAGCAAAAAAACTATTAGGAATATCGGATATAACTGTGTGACTACGTAACTGCCAAAAACGTCCGACTGATTGAGTAGAAGTAAAAGTATTAGAAATTTAGCAGTAGCAATACTAACTACCTTGACCACCGCAGTCCAACCTGACAGGGAAAAAAAATATCAAAGAAACACAAACATCACCGCCGCCGCCTACCATCTGCAAAATCTAAGTTTAGACAAGGCTCCAAGCGAAAGGCTGAAACCCAGTACAGCATGCTGCGCTTGGAGAGAGCCATGAAAACGCCAGCTTCATCAGCATTTTCATCCACGTTCATTTCCTTGCAGAAATCGTACAAGGTTTTTTCTCCAGACGCTAAGACTTCCATGAGATGTCTCAATGGCGGATCGGGCACAGTTCCACAAGAACCTTTGCCATCCAAGCCCCCCCAGCTGGCGTTCAGAAACCTTTGGGATTGCTTGTGAAGAGCCCCCTCGTCCACAGGATTGTTGTCATATGCTCGGATGCATTGAGCAGCAACACGTTGGACTTCAACATCATCTTCAAATGCCAGCCCACCTCATCACACGGACCCTAACACCATGATGAAATACCATGTCATTTGCATCAAATGTGTATTCGATCTGACCGAACTGGTTCACTATAGTTTCTGTTGATGTCATGTCAGATCAAAGTCCTGGTTCCCGCTTATGTTGTCCACCAACATAATGTATAAAACAAAACATATTGGCAATGGTCCCCGTGTCCCAGTCACTGTATCTTGATATACGACATTGTTGCGATGCACTTTGTGCTGTCAATTCACACGCACATTACATCATGCCTGGCGCATAGTAATTACAAACCATATGGTGAAGTAGCAAAAGGCAAGCACTGGCAAACAAAAATATTTATCACTATCTATATCTAAAGTGAAAATGTTATTCATAAGGTCCGGACATAGCAGCCAGGGCAGCTCCTTCCAGTGACCCAATTTTGAGGAGATTTGTCCTCAGATATGATGAAGGGATCTATTCATAAATCAGTGAACAATAATCAAAAATGTCACTTGTAACTTGTAACTGCAACTATATATAACAGTACCATGTACAGACAATATACACAACATGAAAGTAAACTTGAAGAAAGCTTTTGTATACAGAGCTTTTGTTTTACTTGTCCATAATTTAATCCAAACATAAATATATACTATACAGTCTACAATTAAATTTTATATACAAAAACCGCCGAGGATCCAAACAGCTTTGAACATGCAGTCGTCCAGGATGACGCAAGTTCACTTCTCTTGTTCGCAGGAGCTCTGGCCAGGTACTCGTTGAACGGGCCAGCATGCGACATCATCTTGACGCACAAAAGTTCTAATCCCTGACCCACTGCCAATTCGGGAGCTCGACAGCACCGAAATGGACAATTCTTTGCCTCCTGTATTGCTGCTTTGTTTGCAGATGATCGACGGCCCTTGGCTTGACGTGGTAATGGATGACAAGGGCATGACTCAGACCAAGAGCCAATGTGATCGGACTCATTCGACAGCAACGCTACCATTGCAATGACCGCCCAGGAATAATCATCTCGCATTAAATCTCTGATCCTTTGCAAATGTGCCTTTGAACACTCTTCCACCAAAAAGGGCTTGCTCTGATTCACATCGGTAGTCCCCTTCATGTAGCGGTCTGTGTTCCAGGCGTTTCTCAACAGTGTTTCCACTGGCAGTACCTCAGCCAATGAAAATCCAATGGCCAATGAGCGTATGGTGTGCGACGTGTGCGAGGTTGATTGTTATCTATCAACTACTGTGTCCTATCTATTGGCGAGCTTGGAAAACAAAACAACTCAAACATAGCATAGTTCATAGTCATAAGATAGCCTGGCTCATTGTCATTGGGTCACACTGACACACACACAATCACAAACACACAAACACACACAAAACGCACAACAAGATACCTCCCTGCAAAAACTTGAGATGACTTGCCAGCGCAGTCCCCGGAGGTGATCGGCATTCCATTTGAGGATCCGATTGCGTTCCTCAAGTGTTTTGTCACTCAGACAGACAGCCACAAATCGCTCTCGCCATGTGACATTGGAGAGCAGTTGATCCAATGATTGTAGTTTTGGAAGGAGAGTAGCCCACCTAAGCGACGGGATGTTGCCTACAACATCTAATGTTACACTTGCCAAATTATGAATATATAATATACATTTGTTCATATCATGTGTATGGTGAATGTATGTTTGTAACTTGTAGTCATCATATATATATACACATATGTATACATATAAACACATACGTGTACATGTATGGATGATGATAGCAGTGGCGAACCAAATGCTAAAGAATCAAAATAAAGAATAGAATAATATCATAATATAGTATCATAGTAAATACGAAATATTTGACTAAAGTTTATTGTTTTCACCCACATGCGAGTATAAGGCCACGTATCTGACGTCTGTATCAAAATCCCTTGAACAAAAATACACACATAATACAATATGATCACCAAATATAAACATATTTTGCATCACACACATTGGCTGAGCAACTGAGGAAGACTCTGCAAGGTGGATGAAAGAAGATTGTCGCAGATATGTTTTATTCCAGGAATCTTCAAACTGTTTGGAAACCATCGTGCAAGCCGTTCTGAATCATCCTCTGCCAAACCATTTGGCACAACCAAAGGCCCTGGATCTGCTTGATTGCATGAAGCTGTTGTGAGGACGTCCGGCTCCAGTTCAAGAGTTGCACGTTTCTTCCTGAGCACACAAATGATTTCAAGAAACGCAAACTACAAGACACGTGACGCAACTTGACTGTGAAGAATGAACAATGGTTTCAAGTCTATATTTGATCACTTTGTCAGATGGTCAAGTTAAACCATATGTTTAAGGAAAGCATTTTTTTTCTGATCTGGCTCCCGGTTCAGATTATTTCAAATGCGTTTAAAGTTTTTTTTGTTTGCATGCAATGCATTGCATGTTTGGACATGTTTGGATTGGATTTGGATTTTTGTCTAAAAAAAAACAAGCGACTGATCACACAAGGGCGGTATCCACCCGGTGGTAATGGCATTGTGTTGGCCTGCGCCTGTGTTGGTCTCGGAGATCAGTTCCTCTGCAGTGATGTGATGGTCTTGATCTGTCTTCGGATAGTTCAGCAAGTCCAGCGAGATATCATGCGAAAGCTTCTGCATATCAACTTGCATTGTATCCGCCAACTTCAACTCCACACCTCACATACATACTCACAAGTAACATTGACATTGACAATAAGAAGGATGATGACATTGAGACATTGACAAACGAATGACAAACTTTGACGTTAGACAACATCATCAGTCAATTTAGTCAATAGTCAATGGTAACGAATCTAACCAACCCAATGACCCTGACTCATCAATCAAAATGATAGCTAATAATTAATAATAAATAATAACTAGTTACTACTAGTAACTGATAACTAGTAACTAGTAGCTAGTAACTAGTAACACACAAGTAAAAACAATGCAACTTTCAAAGGATCAATTCAAAAGTTGAGAGACCTTGATCTGACAAACATGAGATTACTCGCTCACCATATGCCTTGAGGTCTGCCTGTCGATCAGAAACGGTTGCCTCCAAGGACAAAGTGTACAGGAGCGCATCTGCCTTGTGGACAAAACTTGTGAAGCCTAGGCGTCAGGCGTCAGGGGCATTACCTGTACCCACCACCAACTTGCACCGACAATCGCCCACAAAAAAAAAAGGGCAACATGTTATGCCGGCAGGCAAGCCAATGACACCAACAAGCCCTTCCCCATGGAAATAATTGGCAAAACCCGTGACTCCGTGCCAACCGGTGGGGGTGGCATGGGGTTTGCTTCCACCTCTGCATCAGTCTCCTGCAGCTTCTCCAGTAGAAACCGAAAATTGTTGTATGCATCTTCTGACCTGATTTGCATGGGGTTCTTGAGTTCTTGCGAGTGACCAATGACATCTATTGTCACTCACCTCACCCTCATCATACTAGAGTCAACATTGAAATTTACATATATATGTGTATGCCATGCATTCCATGCGCATCATGACGCCATAACTTAGGTTTTGGTTTCCATTGTATCAAGTCATTGTTTTGGTTGATCCCGTAAACTGTCTGCCTGGTCGTGTACTCTTCCACAATGAACAATTCCTTCTGCTGAGCTGTAGCATCATAGCCTCCCAGCCGCACCACTTCATGTATATGTATCACAGGTACTTACCATCCGGATGCATTGCAACTTGCAAAGTCTCTTTCTTAGGCTCATTCACAACAGTATACTAAGCATCGAACATAAGGATAACCAAAATGGTGTGAAGCCATGTTCTTTCCACATCCATCTTCTACAGAACATAGTGAGGATATCCAGTTTGCCACGTGCCCGTGAGAGCGTCGACCCGCTAGGGCCGTTGATGTCGTCCGCATTGTCTGCATTGTCTGCTGGATTTGCTTGATCATCGCGTATCGCCTGGGTCCGCTTGTTGTTACCATCCAATTTTCAAACTATCACAACAAGTCTACGGTCATAGACAAACCCATGTTGGCACTTGATACTTGATGCTAGTCACTCCCTGCTGGTGTTTGTGAATGAATCTTGTAAGTTTTGTCTGTATCCAATGAAATATGCTAAACGATTATATCGTACCTAGACCTAGTACTTAATATTAACCTTGTCACAATGTAGATTGTTAAGTGAATATATGATTCCCTAGGGTTTTTGCCATGGCCCTTTGCCATGCCATGGCCCTTCAAAAAAAACATAATTGTCTGTCGAGTTACTTCCTGAAGCTTATCTCCCATCTCTCGGCTACCGCTTGCTAATTGGAGCGCTGCCGTCAACGCCGACTTGAACATGTCTGTGCTTCGGAGTTGTATGTTCCTGAGAACATGTGGTCACTGGTGCGGGGATGGGCACAGAGTTTCGCATGAACTGTTCACATGTGTTTGTTGACTAGCGTTGAAGCCAGGTTTCAAAATCATACAGCGATACATTTGCAGCAAAGAGTAGGCAGGACGCCCGCCAGATGGTCCACAAACATTTGGCGTAAACACCTTTGCCATCATGTCGCCCTGTGTCGTTGCTGTGGCCTGGCAACGCAAAGCAGGACATGATCTAGGTATATAATACGCAGACACACTTGACAGCATCAATAAACATTGTCATTATTAGATTGTAACAAAAAGTAGTAATGTCAATAATATTAATAGAGATTGGATTGGAGTTAAGTAAATGAGAATTGATAACCATGAAGAGATTGAGTTGAATGTGTTGAATCTTTCATGATCATTGATCATTGACCTTTTTTTTTTGCTCTCCTGAATGCACTCCTGGTCCTGCCTGTGTCAGTGTCAACACCATCAATGCAGCGTCTCGAAAGGAGTGTACCTGAATGGCTCAGTTCAGTATATTCCGACTCAACAAAATTGATGAGACAAACATATACAAGCCCATGTCCCGAGTCTAGGATGCATATTTTACAAATTTATCCAATCAGACTCCATAATCATCCTGGCGATGGCCCACCAGCAAGTCCCAGTTACTTCAGGCTCTGTTCCATGTTGTAGCACTGGTCTGGCTGCTGCTAGGAGCAACTGATAGATTGCGGTGCATCGTTTACGCACCTCCCCCTCATAGTCGGCTGGACAATCGCCCAGTACCACCATGGCACACCCGGCACAATCTTTCTCAGACTCTTTTGTACCCTATCATCTCAAGTGGTTGTCACGGTAGGGTGAAGATGGTAATGGTAGTTGACAACTTGCCAACAATAAAAATTCATCCAATAAAATAAAATAGAATATCCAAATGACAGCATTGAAATGCTTTCCTCCATCAAACAGAAAACCAGTAATGAAATAGAGTCTATATAGTTTTGATGTTGTTGGTTGTTATGTGTTTGAGTTTGTATTAGTATAATGTTTATAAGTTTATTCTAATTCTATTCTTATATTAAAAAAATGTTAAATTCTCATTAGGGTCCCCTTCCCGACTTTCCTGACAAGTATGTTTCGTGCCATGTTTAAGCTTGTTGCTGCTTTCTGTTGTTACCATAACACGCATGATCAGATCAGCCACCATTCTCCTAAAGAACATGTTGCGGAGCGATTGGGACGGCATTTGGTATACACATGCATGCACTATGCCATAATATGTATGTTTCATGTGCAGTGTATGTAATGTATAGATCTTGTGATAATGCAAAGAATATATTGAAATACATAAGTGATGTTTCAACATGTATACATCATCGCCAGCATCTATTTTTCCTTATCCTATATACCTGGATCTTAGCTATTATTTCCATATATTCCCGGCATAGGTTATGCAAATTGGCAGTAGTGCCCCCAGTTTTGTTTGTTGGTCTATAGTCCCCATGTATCCACATTAACTAGTTCGATATATCTACCATAAACCGATTTGGGGCAATCATGTATAGACCATATATCTAGTATAGTTACATATATTCATATATATATATATACACATACATAATATGATATATATATATATATATATATATATGGTAACTACATCTAAATAATAAATATACGGATTTTTAAATATATGAACTGGTATTTTAGACTACCTTCGGGAAGGTTTTCCTTGGCCCGCCTGGCCACGCATACGGAATCCAATTTGCTTACATGCATTAAAACATACCGATGGAACTGGTGTTTCATACTACCTCCGGCGCGTCGCGGTCTCGCCTGCCCTCGACATATTTGAATGTCGTTACTATATACTAATAATATCTATATATATATATAAAAGGGTAGGAAATTGTTTGGGGATTTTTTTTTTTTTAGTTTGGGGATTTTTTTTTGGATTTCCGGTTCTCACCATTTTCCATGCTATTTGCAGCATTTTGGAGCT
>Ga0126342_10022721_pt1 | contig 10325 bp, 9 predicted proteins | sample Cyp1metagenome_FD_92528 | JGI IMG/M metagenome (GOLD analysis project Ga0126342, IMG submission 92528) | Coral microbial communities from Lord Howe Island, Old Settlement Bay, Australia - Cyphastrea 1 metagenome | ecosystem: Host-associated > Invertebrates > Cnidaria > Coral ... | reverse complement strand
GCAAAGGAGCCCACATAGTGAAGGTTGCCAATGGCTGCTGATGTTTGGGGGGAGGTGCGTGGCTGGCGGTGCACATGGTTAGATTGGAGGGAAGAAAGGGCGTGGCTTGGGCAGGCAATGTGGGGTGAGGCTCTTTTAGGTAGCTGCTGGGAAGCAAAGGAGCCCGCAGGGTGAAGGTGGCAGATGGGTGCTGATGCCTGGCGGTGGGAGAGGAGTGTAAAGTGTAAAGTGTAAGGTATGGAGTGTAGAGTGAAGAGCTTCGAGTGTAACGTGTAGTGTGTACAGTGTAGAGTGTGGAGTGTAAAGTGGAAAGTGGAAAGTGTAGTGTGTACAGTGTAGAGTGTGGAGTGGAGTGGAGTGGAGTGGAGTGTAAAGTTTAAAGTGGAAAGTGTAACGTGTAGAGGGTGGAGTGTGGAGTGAGGGGTGCACAGTGGAAAGTGTAAGGTGTGGGAGTGTAGAGTGTCAAGTGTAGAGTTGAAAAGGTCACGGGAGGTCAGAGGAGGTTACGGGAGGTTACGGGTGGTTGCGGAGCGGGAAAACGGAGAACAGTGGCGGAAGAGCAGGAAAAAGGTAGGAGGCACCCGACGAAAAGGACAGAAATGTCAAGTGTCAAGTGTAGAAGGGGGAGTGTGGAGTGGAAAGTGTAGAGTGTGGAGTGTAAAGTGTAGAGTGTAAAGTCTAGTGTGTCAACTGTCGACTGTGGAGTGTGAAATGTGAAGTGTAAAGTATACACTCTAAAATGCAGAGTGCGGAGCACCCACCCGCCTTCACTTCATTTTTCAAACACACCACGGAGCTTCTTTCTCCACAGGCGCCCGCTTCCCCTTCTTCCTTGCCTTCCCTGCCGCCGACACCTCTCTCTTCCGGGCTCCTTTGCGCCCCGCCAGCTCTTTAAACGAGGCCCCCCTTCCACTTCTTCCTACGCCCTCTTCACCCTTCCCTACCTTTCCCACACTTCTTCCCTCCGCTCCTTCTTCCTACACATTCCTTCCTTCTCTCCAAGGACTCCCCACGGCCACACCCAACACAGCCTCACCATGCCGGCCCCTCCGCCCCTCCCCCGATGCCCCCACCAACCCCCCGCCGCAGTCCCTCCCATGCTCGCCACTCTCCTGTCCCCGTTCAAATTTGACCCTGGCTTTCGTCCCCTCTTCTCAGGTTTTTTCTGCAACACATTCGGCTTAGCAATTTCATACCAGTGCCTCCATTTGGGCAAACAGATTTTCCGCCAAGGCAGCGTTTTCTTGCCAAATTGCTGAGTGCTCCAGCGAGGTCGGCTTGACGTGTGGAAAGCAGTTGATGCAGCAGTGACCTAGTCTGACCCAGTGCACTTTGGTTTTGGCTCTTTTGGATCTTTCCGGTTTATCACTCGAGCTGGCAGGTCTTGGCGTCAAAAGGCAAAGCTCTTGTGAGTGGAAAGGAAAGTAAAGCCTTGTGGTTTCTCTGAAGTTTCTGTCACACTGCTTTCATTGCAAATGCAATTTGGATCGAGATGGCAAAATTTGAGTTTAATGGTTCTTGCCCTGGAACGCATGCATGCTGGATAGGCCCAAATTTCTCCTGGTTTTCTTCAAGTTCTGGCCTCTGTTGTTCCTCATTGGGTTTAGGCTTGGCTATGCATGGGTATGCTTGTTGCATCTTTTGCTGTGAATAGGTCGAGCGAAGCCAACATAAAGAATCCGAACAGGCTTGATTGACCGTTCTGACAGGATGCAGGAAGCACGTGTGTATTTTATATGTCTATTGCAGTTTGTCGGCTGTATGCTGTTGTTGTGCTGGGCCTTGTTCGTTGTACACTGAATTGTTCGGTTGCAGTGTTCCAACCGTCCTAGTTACAAAGGGATATAAAGGAAGAGACATGTACTGTAAAGTAAAAGCTATTGATCCTCCATGACACTGTTTCGTTCTTGCATCCGTTGAGGCATTCTGGCAGGGCCCGTACGGATGTTCTCATAGATTGCAGAAAGGTAGGTCCAAGCAGCAAGGTTAAAGGTGCAGGAGGGAACAAGGAATGTAGTTTTTCCTACATAGAAGTTTTGATTTGTCCAGCAGAACAGCAAACAGGGCAGTTCGAGCCTCGTACTAGTCCTTTGATCTAAACTGGATGTCCACAGGGGTTGGCCAAAGCTCGGCGTCCAGCAAAAGGTTTGTCAGAAAGCATACAGCATATACAACATATATACAACATATACAAAGCAAGTTTCCCAGAATTTGAACGAATTGGAACGGACATGTTTGAATCCAAGTTCTGAAGGCTCCACAGCTTCTGGGCAGTTGGAGGGGTGGAGGGTTTGAGGGTTGAAAATCCGGAAGACAACCAAAACAACTGGTGCTCAGAATCACAATTTCTGTATCATGCATACTACTTTAACGCGCAAAGATCATTAAAGATCACTAAAGAGCTAGATTGCCCTCGCAATGCAGAAACACAAAGACACACGTAAACGAGCCTGCATGCCTGCTTACAATTCTCCACTGGACAGCGGAAGGCCGCAGAGAAATCCTGCACTAGACACTGATGCACTGCAGGGCCTTGAAGACCTGGACGGTCCAACGGATGGTGTTGGAGACTTGACAGTGACCTTGAAACAGGCGCGAGCTGGCAAGACTCAGCAAGACTCAGCAAGACACTGATGCACTCTGCACTCATCCACTCTTCATAGTTTTTTTCATATTCGCGTGGCAGTTCTTATTTTGTCATGGTGTCACTGCAACAGGTCAAGGAGCAAACAGAGAATGAGATGTCTGCCACACGCAAGGCAGAGCAGAAGCACCTTGGCAGCACTGGTACGGAGTCAGACAGGTGCACGTGGTGCAATCCAAGGCGGCGTTTGCCTGACAAGACAATGATGATATCATTTGTTGTTGGAATGTTCTTTACATGCTGTATCACTGCACGTTCCCATCATTCCCTCCCTTCATCCTGACACCGGCCCAATAACCATCCAAGTGCAACCTTGCACTATCTATATATTTAGAACAATTGCACGTCCTCGCGTTCTAGCTCCGAGCTCCCGCCCTCCTCTTTTACCATGTATTTTCAGCACCAGACTTCTCACACTGCACTGCACCACTGCACCACATGCAGTAGTTCAGGGGGTACCTGTCATACCGTCATACCCCACAAAGATCTGTCCTGATGTCGTCCATCGGTCTGCGGCTGTGAGCTGGTCAAGTGACTGGCTACTTTGACATTCGAACAGGGCACCGTATGCTTGTTCACTGTCTCATTCCGCTACCTGTAGTTTGCTCAAAGTGTAGCCTGCGCCTTGAGTTGCATATCATTGAAGGAAGTTTAGAAGTCAAACTTCCGACAATATGGACAGATGAAAAGCAGAGATGGGAAGAGTCAGAGAAGAGAAGAGGAGAAGAAAGAAGATCAAAAAAGAGAAAGTTCCCAGAAGAAAGAAGATCCAGGTGCGCGAAAAGGTGGGGAAGTCGCGAAACACCGTGTTTTTCCAATGATTTGTGGCTCCGGAGGGTCGAAAAGTACGGTAACGACATTTAAATATGTGGAGGGCGGGCCAGACTACGAGGCCCCGGAGGTAGTATGAAACACCAGTTCCATCCGTATGTTTACATGGCTGGGCCCGTTCCGCATATTTAAATGCCGATTCAAGCACAGTTGAACCATTAGCAAAGAAATGTTCAGCCTACCCGGGATGCTCAACTTTGTAGAAAAAACTTATTCAAGGTGGTTCGCAACAATCGTGCTACAAGCGGGGGTGGCATGGCAATTTAAATCATTGTATGGAATCGTGCACGTTGCTCTCAATTCGGAGGAGACGTCGCAGTTAAACGGAATGAGAGAGTTCAAGCGATTGAACTGGATTTGACATGCAACTGTTACAGATTTTATTTTAGCTGGTCATAAGGAGAGAATTGCTGAGGCACCCTGCCATGCACACTGGCCAAGCCGCTTGATCCAGTTGAAAATTCTGTGGGTCTGATACGTTCACAACCAGCCTCAAACGTCATGAGGCCCCCGGCCGTTGAGTTCACATAACTTTGAAATTGGAAACCAGGGCTTCGAGCTGTCGATCCGATACATTCATGACATCTTCAACAGTTAAGTTAACACAGGATTCGAAGCCAGAGCTCCGATCTATTGAGAGAAATCGATTCGTTCTGGAAAATCCCGGGGGGTCAGAATTTGAATCCAAAATAAACGTTCTCAGACCATGACAATTTCATTGCACATCGACACGACAAGACATAAAGCTGACAGAATGCAAGTCATGAACTGGCATTGTATGCGTTTGAGCAAACTGGTTTTGAGACGTCGAAGCTGGGATGATGTGATCATACTAATTTGTGATTTGTTCACAAAGTCTAAACTTCAAGCTGTTTCTGTCTGGTTGGCTGGGAGTTAGAAGAAACTCTTGAGTTTGAGCATGTTTGAGCTATTTGCAGTGAAGGAGGCCTAGTCAGGATCAGTCGCATCCGAGCTAAGGTTCGGGATGTTATAGCCTTTGATGTACTTGTGCTCTGTAGCTGAACGTACGCAACAGTTTTCTATACTACATCGACGGAGACATTGTATCTCAACAGTTCTGACCCGTGGGCTGGTTCCAAACGGATGGATGGAGGCTAGAAAGCGAGTTTTCAAAACACTCTGCAAACTAATCAAGTTCAGAATTCCAATGCGGTGCGGGCAAAAGTATAACTCTGTTGTCAACGTATCGATGGTGAAAAATCTGACTTGCCTGAAATTGACGAAAACAGGAAAGACAAGTTTGTTCATGCACTAACGCCACTGATGCGCAGAAAATGGGAGCCCCTTGGGCTTCCCATACTTGCTCCACAACTTTGAGTAGGTGGTCAGTCCAACTGTGAAATAACTGTGATCATGCCACCAAAAAGAAAAATTGAAGGATAAGTCGTGGACACGACAAAATCGTAGAGCTGATAAAGTGCATGTCACAAAATGAACCGCTGCTATCTGCACTGAAGGAGGCCAAGCATTTGTCAGGATTAGCCAAATCCGAGCTAAGGTTCCGGGCGTTATTGCCTTTGATGCACTTGTATTCTGTGATGGTTGAAATCTTTTGAATGGGTTGAACGTAGGGAACTTGGACTGCTTCTAACAGGATGGGTGGGTTTCCAAAACAACTCAAGTTCAGGATTCCAATGCTGTGCAGGCAAAAGTATCACTCTGCTGTCAACATTTATCCAGGTATCGATGGTGAAAATCTGCTTTGCTCGAAATTGGAGAAAACAAGGAAAAATGTTGAGTAAATTCAACCGGGATCAGTCTAGCGGCGAGTGCCACCAATTGTTGCTGGTTGTCGTCGATCACCAGGTCAACAGTTTCAACGAAGGCCCGGATTCTAAATGTAGCAATATTGGAAATACCAGTACTTCCAAAGCTTTGATATCAATCCCTTCTGATTCATCCCATGCATTGATAGAGGTACCGCCATTCAGCCTTTCTAGTTAAAAACAATTGTGCGCAAATAATGCGGCCGTTGGCAGTGTCCCCAGAGTCCTATCTGTAAAAGAGAATTTGGAGATTGTGCAAGATCAGCCATAAAGCAGTTTACAGCAAATTCAATTACGTCATAAGGCCCCCGGCCGTTGAGTTAGCATGGGATTTGAAGCCAGAGATTCGAGCTGCCGATCCGGTACGTTCGTGACCATCTTCAGACGTCATAAGGCCCCCGGCCGTGATCGTGAGTCACGACGATGAGAACTCATGTTTTACCTCCTAGCTAAATTGCAAACTTGATCCACTTCATATTGGAAAGCGAACGTTTGTCATAAGGAAAGTTGGTCAAAAAAGGAACATTGGCCAAAAAGAACAGTACAAGTCAAAATGAAGGGCAGATCACTTTGAAAAGCAAGCGAAGTCTTAGAGAACTAGGTCCGAATCTTAACACTTCATGAAATTCTAGGCGCTGCATAACACATGAAACGGAAAAACAGTGACCTGACCGACCTGGCCTTTTCCTATGCGACAAAAACTGAAAAAAATCACATGATCAAACGCCAAGTGCTAAATGACCCTGACTGAATTGGAAGAACGTAAATTTGCACACACCGTCACGAAATGACAACGCAACGTGAAGCACGCGAAATGGTGTCATTTTTGACTCTGAATTATGGGTTGGTCGCATTGTTTGTGACATGTTTGTCTGTCGTCTTTGAAACCGAAACTCTACGTAGAGGATATTAGGCACGCCAGATGTGACACTGGGCTTAAGTGCCACCGTAATCCCCATGTTTTGTCCCGTCCGATATCGCCTCCAGCAATGTTAGCAATATGTTGTTGTCTTGAATATGACATACCAACCAGGCATGTTGGTCGATCAGTCGTGCAATTTGCATATTTCTGGGCCTTTCTTAACACTGAGATCAGAGTCGGTTTTGTCATTGTGGGTCGGGCAACTGTGACTCCACGGCAGAAAAATGTCAAAGCCGGTATCTAATGTATCCAAGTTTCATCTTGGGGATCTGTTGATGAAGGACGAATATAACCATGAAAAAGACTTGCTGCCGCGGACCAAATGTTCGTATTGTGAGCAAAACATATGTATTCAGCAATAGGTATCACAGGTTCTTGAGTAAATTCGACTGGAAACAGCCGAGCAGCAATAGCAGCAATTGCCACCAATTGTTGCTGGTTGTCATCGATCACCAGGTGGACGGTTTGCACCCAGACTTCTGAATGCAGCAATAATGTAGATATCGATACTTCCAAAGCTTGAAAAATAATGGTCGAAGATCTTTGATTTCGGTCATGAAATCTTGTTGATGAAGATCTTTGAATTCGGTCATGAAATCTTGTGTCAACTCTTGTTTTAATGACGCAACTGAACCGACAGGACGAAAGCAAGGCTGTTTCTAAAAAAATGTTTGAGAAGGCTTCCATTACCAATCCCGTAGGCATTCTGAATGCGAGCAGGATCTTGATATGAATCTTGTCTAATTCGTCCCATGCATTGATAGAGAGATACCGCCGCTCAGTCTTTTCAAGGTGATCTAGTTTCAAACAATTGCGCTCGAAAGACGCCGTCGTTGGCAGTGTCCAGAGTCGAATCTATCGGCCGATCCAGAAGAGTCAACGGTCGATAATGAGGGCAGAGCACTGAGATGACTCAAAAATTCTACCTTCATCATCTGTTGATTGAGACCGGACCAGAATCCAAACATCAATGATCCGTACATCTGTGGAAATTGCATATTTTGAGCTTGGTGATTTTCAGTCTGAAGACCGGCCTGTAAAAATGATTGAGCCTCATGTGGATTGGTTCCTTGCAAACGGTAACGTCCAAACATGTCCAGTAATTTCCAAACTTGGTGAACGATCTTGTTGATTTGCAGGAGCACGAAGTTGCTGACTAACAGGTGTAACCCAATTTGGTGGAGGAGTATTACCAGGTGGACATCGAGACTTCGCAAAGGCAGCTGGGATTTCAGATTCGGAAGGGGACAACGTGGCTGTCACAAAACCAGGAAACGTGTGAAAAACTAGATGAGAATGTGAGCAAGAGTTGTTTCTTATATGTTCAAACATGTACGTCTGAGGCTTCCGGCCGTGGGATATAAAATTGGTTCGAATCTTTGTCTCAGAATTCCCGGCCATACGGCCTGCTGCTGTCTTGTGACGTATTCTTGTCTTGTGACTTTTTCCATGTTTCCGTAATTCATACATTCCGGCTTTAAGCCAGATTCCCACGGGCACCAAGTCCCGTCATGAATTCAAGGTATTGCAATACCCCACTTTACACCCAAAAAAAGAACTCCAGTCACGTGTGCGCCACACAGAGCGCACAGGCGGCACTCACAAGTCAGTGAGACTGTGCCCATTTCACGCTGATGAGAGTAGAATTTACCCTGGTGTAGAGCTGTAGAATGTCGAAAAAGCGATCGCCTGTGTGCCTGGACAATAATTATGATATCATACAGCCTGATGAGAACAGCTGGTCGATTTTGTTTGCAGGAACACATCAGGACGTCTCCCAATGCATCACCAGAGAATGTGGGCGCCTTCGTTGGCAGTGATCCCACAAACTCTGCCACTGCCCCCTGCTGAATTTGACATTTATTGATTCTTTCCCGCATGACAGCTAGCGGGTTTCACACTTGCTCAGAGCTGTCATTGCGAATTTTGTTGTGGAATGCATGTTACGTGCAAAAACAATCCCTTTAACCTGACAGGAGTAGGTCACTGAAAGGGCCCGAAAAACAGTGAAAGCTGTCATCGCCACAGCCAGTGCTAAATGGAATGTGTTGGAAGCTGACTCTTTCCTTATCAAGAAATTTGCAGATTGCGACAACAGTGCAGAAAAGAAGTGCAAAAACAAATCGTCTTGCCGGTTCTAGGCTTAGCCGTTTGCCAATCACGCGCACTGATTGCAAAAGAAACGTGAATGGAAGCACACCCTGAACAACAGGTGATCCCAACTGTGCAGGTACATCACTGGACGTCTCCAGTGATATCCTCAGGACATTGCAGAGAGCTTTGTTAAGTGGGGCTCTGCAGGCCTGCTCCACTCCCCTGCGACAATCATTCAAACTGTAGAAGTTTTACATCTCTTCAGATGTTTCACACAAACATATATATATACACAGACACATATATAGACATATACATACATACATATATATATACTCGTTTAAATGCATGCATACATGTGGACTTGAACGGTACATATATATATAGATATATGCGTGTGTGTTTTAAATGTATATAATATATTCATATATATATATATACATGTACAGATATAGTTACTTTCACATACATATACATACACATATTTGTACATATAAACGTACATATCCATACTTATCCATACTTATCCATGCTTATCCATACATATCCATACTTATCCATACTTATCCATCCATACATACAGACATACAGACATACATACAGACATACATTCAGTCATTCACTACATAACATGCATACATTCATTCACTCATTCATTCGTTCATTCATTCATTCATTCATCTATTCATTCATTGATTCATTCATTCATTCATTCATTCATTCATACATACATACATACACATACATACATACATACATACATACACGCACATACATACATACATACATGCATACATACATACATACATGCATGCATGCATACATACACATATGTATATGTATGCACACATCACATACATACATACAACACATACATGCATACATACATGCATGCATACATACATTCATACATTCATACATACATATATACATACATACATACATACGGACAGACAGACAGAAAGACAGACAGACAGACATACAGACATACAGACATACATCATACACACACACATATATATAGATATTTATATATGCATACATACATGCATACATACATAAATACATACATACACACATACATACATTCTTACATACATACATACATACATGCATACATACATACATACATGCATTACATATTACATGCATATACACATCTATATGTATACGCAGGCATGTATACAGGCATTCATACAGACACACATACGTACGTACATACATATATCCATACACACACATATGTACGTACGTTCCCGCGTACCTACGTACATAAGGACATACGTACATACGTACATACAAACATACGAACATACGTACATACAAACATACAAACATACGTACTACGTACATACCTACATGTGTAGATACGTATATACATCCATTCCTACAGACATACCTACGTACTACCTACATTGTCCCAGGTTACATACATTACATAAATTACATCCATTACATACATCACATACAGTACATACAGTGCATACAGTACATAGATTACTTACATTACATGCGGTACATACATTATATACATTACATACGCTACATACTCTACATACATATCCCTCCCACGCCACAGTAGCAGAGGGGGGGCGAATCGTACCCATGAAAATTTGACATGTTCTGGACCCTGTATGGATGATGGGACCGTTCGCGTTTCTTCATCCATCCAGACATCCGTACATGCATGTATGGGTCTGTCCTACCTCGTTCACCATTCCTTATCCATCAGTTGCCATGACCTTTAGTATCGCGCGCATCCTTCCATTTCATATAAGTTTCAAAATCATGTTTGTTTTTGGCAAAATTGTCAGCACTTCCAATTCCAATTGAGATAATTGAGGTCGGCTGAAGCCTTCCGAGAGCTCACAAAGTCTTTGGAAGATGAAACTTGGCGTCGCACCGATTTTAGGGAGTTACAAGTTGATACCCACATTTTTCCCGAGAGCGTCTGAGCGCAGGGTTCTTCCAATAGTGGGGGTCTGTAAAACATCTTCTCATCTTCACATCTCATCTTCACATTCTCTCATCTTCACATCTTCTCATC
>Ga0126342_10022720_pt1 | contig 10326 bp, 11 predicted proteins | sample Cyp1metagenome_FD_92528 | JGI IMG/M metagenome (GOLD analysis project Ga0126342, IMG submission 92528) | Coral microbial communities from Lord Howe Island, Old Settlement Bay, Australia - Cyphastrea 1 metagenome | ecosystem: Host-associated > Invertebrates > Cnidaria > Coral ... | reverse complement strand
TCTATTCAATTGTAATCTCTTCTATTCTGTTCTATTCTATTCAATTGTATTCTATTCTGTTCTATTCTATTCAATTGTAATCTCTTCTATTCTGTTCTATTCTATTCAATTGTATTCTATTCTATTCTGTTCTATTCTATTCAATTGTATTCTATTCTATTCTGTTCTATTCTATTCAATTGTATTCTATTCTATTGTATTCTATTTTATTGTATTCTGTTCTATTCTGTTCTATTCTATTCAATTGTATTCTATTCTGTTCTATTCTATTCAATTGTAATCTCTTCTATTCTGTTCTATTCTGTTCTATTCTATTTAATTGTATTCTGTTCTATTCTTTTATATTCTATTGTGTTTTATTCTATTCAATTGTATTCTATTCTGTTCAATCGTATTCTATTCTTTTCTATTCTATTCAATTGTATTCTATTCTATTGTATTCTATTTTTCTGTATTCTGTTCTATTCTTTTCTATTCTATTCAATTGTATTCTATTCTATTCTGATCTATTCTATCCAATTGTATTCTATTCTATTCTTTTATATTCTATTCAATTGTTTTCTATTCTATTGTATTCTGTTCTATTCTATTCAATTGTATTCTATTCTATTGTATTCTATTTTATTCTGTTCTATTCTGCTCTCTTGTGTTCTGTTCTATTCTGTTCTATTCTGTTCTATTGTATTCTGTTCTTTTCTGCTCTATTCTATTCAATTGTATTCTATTCTATTCTGTTCTATTCTATTCAATTGTATTCTATTCTATTCTATTTTGTTCTGTTCTATTCAATTGTATTCTATTCTATTGTATTCTGTTACCCCGAAGCATACCTCCGAAGCATACCCCCTAGACAAACCTTCCAGTGGGGATACGGTATTTCCAGACGAACCCATATTGTTTTTTATTACCATACTGTACTATATTGATTTAATATTACTCTTCATTATATTACATTATATTACATTATATTACATTATATTACATTATATTATATTCTGTTCTGTTATGGTATATTCTGTTCTGTTATGGTATGTGTTATGTGTTATGTGTTATGTGTTATGTGTTATGTGTTAAGTTATGTTATGCTATATTTTATCATATTATATTATAATTTATTTTGGGTTATTGTATTTTATTGTGTTGTGTTGTACTGCATTGTATTGTTTTGTATATTTTTTTTCGTTATTGATGTTTTACCCAGTGATATTATTTTATTATACTATTGTATTTTATCATTTTGTTTTTTGCGTACACAAACGCACAAACATCTACAACCTATGCACCACGACCTCATCTCAAAATAAAACACTTTCTGAAAGTCCACAAAGTGTTTCTGACCCTGCAGGGTCTCTATTGAATGACGGACTGGTACAGTTGCGAGGAGGTACCTAAGTTAGGGCCTGTAAATTCCTCCCATGCACCAGCGCAGCAGTGAGAGGACTGGGATCACCAGAGAAGAAGCAGGATGCTTGGCCGGTTTGGCCACAATTTTTTTTATCCGGCCATCACTGAGTGTTTCTTTGTGTTACAATCCCCATGGTTGGGAATGTTGAAGATTGTCCCACGACCATCAAAACGTATGACGTTCAAGGACCTGAATTGTTTTTATGAGGTCAGATCAGACATTCCTAATGAAGACACTCATCAATTAGTTCAAGTCCGAAAACAGTTCACCTTGAGTTGAAAAGGAAACTGGTGGAAGAGGTGGAGCAGCAGATCATTTTAGCAGAAGTGGAGATGGAAGCTGAGCATCACCTAGCGGGTTCCAAGTTGGGCCTTCGGTACACATCTGCAGTTTCAATGGTAGCGCCTACGTGCCAATTTATGGTGAGCATTCAACGGGCAGTGGTTTTGGGGTTGTGGAGTCGGATACCAGTAAATAATCGTGTCGCATCACTTCCAACTCTACAACAAGGGCTGATTTGATGCCTGTGGAAAGAGACATGCTGAAGAACGTTTGCATTCCCAGAGTCAACAATGTTTCTGCATTTGTTCACCCCTTCTGCTTATTGGGAGTGATTTCTCATGGCTGTGCTTTAAAACATATTGAAACTTCTCACCCCACAAATCCTCACGATGCCAAGCCATGTGTCTTCCAAGGACCGTGTTGAGGTGATCTTAAAGAGCCAAGACACAGAATCCGTCACGGCCGCGCACCCCGGCAAAACCGATCTGTCAAGCTATGAGGGTATGTAAATTATAAATATATATATATAATAAGTATTAACAAGTGATATGTAAATTGGCTATATAGATTGTGAGAGTATGTCGAACGGTTTGCAGAGAGTATGAGTAATACTAGTTGGATTTGTGGTTCCACTATGCTGATGCAATTTGTCGTGTAATAGGCAAGGGTTTAATACTCTTTTGAGCAATCGAAAACTTGAAGAATAAAGTTGGAGCTGACACTTAAATATCGCACTTGCAAGCATACAACATACGACACTGTTCAAATCTAGTGTACATGTTGTGTGGGAGTATAGTTGAACCTGTCATTCACCCATACTAAACCCTAAAACCCATACTACACATATTGCATCATATTGCATCATATTGTATCATATTGCATCATATTGCATCATATTGCATCATATTGCATCATATTGCATGAACTGCATATAATATAATGTCATAACATAATATATAATGTATAGCTAATTTGTGTGGGTGTGTGGGAAACTCTGAGCTCTGAGCGTTTCATGAACCATCCTGCGGGACTGCATCTTGCCATCAAGGGCCATGCTTATTTGAAGCTTCCAAATTCATTGAAAACATGTGTAGATAAGGCACCCTGTTACAATGTGCCTTCTTGTGGGCCACCACTGGGCCCCAGTTGCATCACACCACGCTGCGAAAGGTGTGTCGCAGAAGTACAGGCTGCAGTGAAGTTGAGTGCTGACGCACAGCAGACAATGATGATGCACTTCAGCTCCCGAAAATTTCAGAACCTTGGCTAAGGCGTCAAAGGCTGCAAAGGTGGTCAAGAAGTCAGTTTCCATACTTACCATGTTGGACCGTGGGATCGGGAAAGATGTATATAAAAGCCATTAAAAGCCCAATGTAAGTCCATCACAAGATATCACAAGCCACGTCAGGTCAGGGTTCACAAGCTCGGAAAAGTCACAAGCAGTCTCAGAGTTTGTAGACCCAGACAATCCCACACGTCAGAGGAAGATGCACTTGCCACGGGAGTGAGTGAAAGTCCCGCGGGACCGTCCTGCTGACACTCAAGGGACTTTCTCTCCCTGGTGGTGCCTCTTGTTTTGACCGCAGCGTGTACTACCTTAGTCTTATTCTTGAGAGCCAGTACTCATATGGATTTCTTGAGAGCCGAGGGTAGGATGGTTGGTCTTCCCCCCCCTTTTGCAGCATCTTGCAGCATCTTGCAGCATCTGGCAGAGCTCCCAAGGAATTCCGGGAGCAAACATGTGGAAGCACTTACTGCACTCGTGGACTCTGTCCAAGCACGTCACATCGCAGCAGAACCTTGGGCAACAATTAAGGTGTCGTCAGTGAAATAATATGACAGCAAGATTGGAAAGATGAGTTGTCCAAGACATTCAGCATAGTCTGGCCAAGCATTTTGACCGGCACCAGAAATCGTCAGCTCAACAATGTTTCAACAATGATTCCAACATATCAGGATTTCCCCATGTTGTCTCACTGGTTTCCCCATGGTCGTTTTCCAGCCGCCATTAGCGCTTTGTCGGAGGAATCCAACCTTCAAAACATGGAGGACCGCTTGACCACCGACGGCTTCCTGGCAGAGGTGAAGGCCAATCTCGAGGCCATGCTGACATATGCTGACTGTCACTGAGACATAGCCAGGAAGCATAACCGTATATAACCGTCGTAACGGTCATAACCCAAGGTGCCATTCGGGTGCCATTCGGGTGCCATTCGGCTGCCATTCCTTCTGATTCCTTTCCTTTTCGGAGAGTCGGGAGGCGATCAAGGAGGATGTGCGCAAGATGCAGGAGACACAAAAAGCGGTGGGAGGTGGTTAGGGAGGTGTTGGGGCCGACAATCTGCTGACGATGTCTGCCAGATGTCATGCTTGTTTTAAGGGCCCATGTTAATGTTCACTTCCTTACTTGTAGCCGGAGCCAGTTGCACATGTTGTTTTGACTTGTTTGTTCCAAAAGGTTGTTGCAATTTGTATTAACTTGTTGCGGATGTTTTGTGGACATGTCAGACATGTGACATCAGCGCATTGCTGCTCTTCGTGTCTTCAATTTAGGAGTTGCTGCAAAAAGACCAGGATGACCTCAGCACCGTGAAGGCACCGGGTGGGTCAAACCTGTTTCTCCAAATGGCCGATCTGTCCCTTGAAGCCGCAATACATTGTGGCTTCATGTGGCTTCATAGAACAACTGGACCCGAAAATGACCCGAAAATACCCGGAAGGACTTCGACACCGGAAGATGTGACGACCACATTCCGCGGGTTTCTTTGGTACGCCATGTTTGAGGCACCCGAGTGGCACCCATCGGATCAACCTGAACAGGCTGCAGAGGAGCTGAACGTGAAAATCCAGCAGAGTTTCCCCGTGACCAAGGTGTTCCTGTCCATGAAGATCGTGGAAGTAAAACGACACTTGACCTTCGAGCTTTGCAGATTTTGTATTGTGACAGTGACATATATCCTAGATTTTCATCAGGAGGAACTGGAAGAACCCTCGACTTCTATAAATATCTTAAATGCAGGAGTGTCCTTTGACCTTAAGGGAAGCTCCAACGACCTTTCCTGAGTTTTGCTTTGTTTACTGCAGTGTTTCTTACACCAAGATTGTCAGATGACGCCTTCTGGCTTGACGTGGGCGACTGGACTGACTGCACCAACAAATAGTGTGAATTCGCGCACTCTCGGCATTCGAACTGTTCGTGTTTTATGTTTTTCCAATGGAAGTCATTGATGGGTGGCAGATGGGTGGCAGAGGCCTTACTACAGAGGCTGGTGTGGCAGCTTTGGTATGCCTGCAGGCTGTGGTGGGCTGCATTGAGCGTACCCCTGCAGATGTATTTTCCTTGCTCAATCGGGATGGTTAAAATACAGGTAACCTGGTCGAGCCCTTTGACCTGAACATATATCTGGACATACAAGTGACAGCAAGAATTCTGCTTTCGGGGGGAACTGCATCCTAGAAATCCGGGGAGAACAGACTCAATCCAGCTGAAAGCTTGAAATGAGATGAGACAGGCCAGTGCTTTGAGTATCTTTGAGTGAAAATCTCTTCGAAGAAGAGTTCATCTCCAATTTTTTCTTTCTTTCTTTGTTTTCCTTTCTCTTTTTCTTTTCTCCCAGCGCCTTCGGCATGGGAGGAGTGCGAGGAGCAACTTGAAATGAGTCGAGAGGCCTTCGAGAAGCAGAGCAACTTGAAACTTGTTCCAAGATGTTCCAAGGAGCTATGTCAGTATATGTCAGTGTTGAGCCAGATCCAGGCCGAGCAAAAACCATCAAAAACCTATGCCGATTGTGTCTTGGGGGTGTAGTATACGATGCAAGCGTACCACCATGCGGACACACATACAGATAAAATCAGATAAATATAGATGCATGATGATGCATGTCAATGATGTGCACCTGCATTTGCTACCATTTGCATGTGTTTTAATATATAACTATGCTGTGTTTGTGATATTTGTGTGGGTGCATGGTGCAAAGATACTGATCTCAAAGCTCGTGACATCTATCAGAAATCTATTCAGAACAGGGTTTGCGGGGGCTGTAGGGAAATAGTTCATATTCAGTGATCTCTTTGCAGCATGCTTCGAACTCGGCGTTGAGTCGCCACAATGCAAATTCAGGGCGAGTTTTGGGAACGAGTTTTGGGAACGAAGTAAAGGGATTTCTGTCGTAGGTGACTCTGCAAACATTTCACCCAGCCCACAGGTCAGTTGTCACCATTTAGGTAATGTTGACATATTATGTTGACTAGTTCGTAGCTGGCTGCATCTTGGCAGAGCCGCTCGAAGCATCTGGGGAAACGCACCAGTGAAAACCGGATGTATCCGAAGATGTCTCCAAAGATGTATCCAAAGATGATCAAAGATGATCAAAGATGTAAGGATTGGAGAAAAGCGTGCGAAGGCTCATCTGGAGCAGGCTGGGAGCCTCTGGATCCGGACGTCTGAGTTGGGCATTGACTCAGGGAGTACTTTAAGGTCAGTGCACGTTTGTGCAATTTGAACAATCTCTATGCATATCTACGTATGCATATCAGTGCATATCTCTATGTCTCAGGTAAGGCACTAGGAAAAGCCAAGCGTCACCTTCAAGAGAGGGGTGAAAAAGGAAAAATATCCACCTTTCGAAATAAAGAAATATTCTGAACAATTCAATGTGCTGTATTTTGCTGTACATTGTAATATATTGTCATTTTTTGCATTCAGTGGCTCGCTTCGGGATTACGAGAAGGTCGGCCTGGCCACACAGCCGACCTAGGCAGCCGCCGAAGTTTTGGTCGCTGAGCAGAAGGCCGCGGAGCTGAAGGAAGCCAGTCACTTGGCATCACTTGGCAATGTGGGGTTTGCATCAGTCACCATGTCATCACCATGTCATCATCATGGCATCACTATGTCACCACCATGTCACCATGTTGACCTTAAACAGGAGACAAATGGGGTACAATCTTGTACGAAATGTGCCACGTCGAGATGTGATAGATGACAGTGTGTTTTGTGATGCTTCTATGTGTACTATGAACCCAAGTCTTAGTGTGTGTGTGTGGCTGTTCAATCAGAATCCAAAAAATGCCGCAGAATGCCAGAATGCCACAGATACGGAGTACTCGAATATATGCAAAATTTGTTACATGTTATATTATATAATACATAGAAATGAATAGCAATGATATGATTCAGATCATGTCATACCAGTCAACACTCCCAGAATTGATTTTGCTCTGTACAGACAAATTTGGAGACACCAGGCATTTCCAGGAACACCCCTTGATACCCCTTGGAAGGGGCCAGAATTTCGGCTGGCACGAGGTACTGTAGCTATCTGTATTTATTCTGTATCTATTCTTTCAGGATGGGATTTGGGTTTTGCCTTTTGCCCCTGCCAGATCCACGATGTTTGATTTGGGGTTGGCCCTGAAGTGCCTCAAAAGATCTCTAACTCTATAAAGATTCCTCCCAGCGAGAATGTTCCAGCTGATCCATACAGTACGTCATTTGGTACTTGATTGCATACCTGAGAATGTCATCTGACAATGTGCGTAAATTCCTGGCCATCCTAGGACATCCGACATTCCACTATCATCCCGTCATCGCCAGGTCGTGTTTGGGCTGAGACTGACTTGGTTGCTGAAGAGCTCAAGGAAGCCACGGAGAAGTCGTTGAGACTAGCGACTGGGCATAAGGATTCACGCATGGACGAAGACCGCGATGGGTTGAAGAAAAGACACAACAGAAACATCCCACATTGTTCCCATTGTTCCCATTGTTCCCCAATGGCCCACGGCATCATGGCAGCATGGTACTGCATCCATTTTTTTCTTCCTGACATGTCCTGACACAACACTCTCAGGAAAGGGAGGTGAACAAGGCCCTGGGCGAGGCTGTGGATCTGGTTCTCGTGAATTGTTGAGCCACAGCACGCCAGATGTGAGCCTTGTTTATTCATGTTTATTCTCCCGACCCCGAATCAACCATCTTTGAAGTGTTGAGCCTGCCAACAGAAAGAACCATGAAGAATCCGTTTCTGAACTTGAGATTTTTTGGCAGGAGCCAATGATATATATATATATATTATATATATATAGGTTATATAGTCGCTGGAGTTGACAGGCTGTAGATCGTATGAGTATAGCCGCGCTTAGCTCGCCCTGTTTTGTGCGCCACTGTTAGGCCAGAAAGGTAATCGCCTGCCGCCAGATTGAGGCTAAAAACAAGAATCTCGGTTGGACGGAGAAATGAGGGCGGTCTTACCCACAAGGATGTTAGTTCATGGATCCGGTGGCGATACATTCTTAAACCATCCCAAAAGATTGCATATTCATCATATTCACTTTACTTCTCATCTTGAATCCAGAATTTTGACAGGCATTGCGCACCAAGGGGCGAGAGCCTTGTTGCCTGAGAGAAGAGATGCATCTCTTTTATGAACTCAAGAATTCCAAGACTGACCCGTCTCGAGGAACACACCTCACAGCTTTGTCGCTGGTTTGGAACAGCTGCAGAATCGCTTGGTACAGGTGCCAACCCCAGTGAGCCGAGAAAGCCCAAGCTTAGGACACAACTCAAGCTGCTTCCAACATGGAATTCTATTGGTGTTTGGCTGTAGCTGGTAGCTAGTTAAGATCACAAAAGCACCAGCTGTTGAACTACAGTCAGTACCAGCCTGCCATATTCATGCACTCTCCACTCAATATTTGTTTCTCCAGATGATGGCTCTGACAGTAGCACGGGTGAAACCCGACAGGTGCAGTCAGAAGTAGGCAATCAGCGGAAGTTGTATGCAATAGTGGAGCAACGGATGACGCTTGGCTGAGACATTTACCAGAGGGTCGCCTACATCAACGTGTGCCATGTGTGTCCATGATTAACATCCTTCAGCAGAACCAGACTTCCTGAAATTTTTGCACGAGTTGGGTTTTTGTAGGCTCTCCTTGGCGTCCCTTGGATGTTTTTTTCAAGCTTCAGGGCAGTAGACTAGTGCGGAGTCAAGCCACCGTGTAAAGCTTCAGCTCAGCTTTCCGGTCTGGTCAGGAAAGGGCGCAAAATTCAACAGGAAATCGAGTCACCTGGCTTGCAGGATTGCAAAATGGATTCCAAATTCGAGTCAAATCTGAGTGCAGATCCTGAAACAGATTCTTTGAATATCGTTTAATCATGTTTAATCCTTTTGGACTTTTGGGACTTGTTGCTTAGGCAAAAGTTGAAGCCATTGGAGGAAGGGTTGCAAGCTGCAGAGAAGATGGCGGACGCTAGGCAGTCAAAGGGGGCCATTTCAAAAATCAATGATATACTGATAACAAATGATAACAAAACGTGTCGATCTCAACGCATCTACACGCGACATGCGAAGAGGCATGTACAATTCAATACAATTCAAAAGGTTTGAGATCAATCTTCAACATCCCACCCGGCAGCTCTTTTCCAATCTCTTCAGTGTGTGGGCCTTCTGATTAAGGAGAAGCACGAGTTGTTGCTGTCTCAGGAATCGGCCAATCTCAAGGACCAAGAAACCTTGGCCACATCTTGGCACAAACTGCATCCTAGGTGGCTGTCCCACTGGGGCGGTTCGGCTGTTTTTTGATGGACACTCTATGATAATTCTTCCTCTCAGCTAAGCAAGACATTTGGGACATTGATATCCTTCGAATTCCTTGGATATCCTTGGTGCTTACCCATCGATAGTTCAATCGCAGGCTTTAGGTCTCAGCCACAGGCGAGCCAGCTGCATCAAAGAAAGCAGGATGTGCTGAAGACTGCTGAATCTCATTCCAAGATATTCTAAGATATTCCAAGTGTCTATTTGCAGAGATCACGAAAGCTAGCTTCTGCTAGCTGAAGTCCCTCTTGCTTTAGCAAGGTATTGGGGGGATGGAATCTCCAATCGCGAGAAACTTCTCAGTTAACTACCCCCCCTTCCCCCCCCTCCTCCTTTCACAAGCAGTCTGGTCGTGGGCTCAACCCCTCCCGGGACACGGTCAGTAACAGCACCAGCACGATCACTGGTACCCACCCTCTACACTTCGCACTCTGGAGTCCACACTTTACACGCTAAACTTTACACTCCGCATCTTACACGTTACACTTCACACGCTAAACGTTACACTCCACACCTCACACTTTACACTCCCCATTCGACATGTTACACTTAACTGTTAACGCACTTTACACTCCACTCTTTACACGCTAAACTTTACACTAAACTTTACACTAAACTTTACGCTTCACACTTTACACTTCGCACTCCGCAGTCCACACTTTACACCCACACTGTACACTTGGCACTCCACACTCTACGTTTACACGTGGCACTCACACTTTCATCTGTACGCTTGCGCACTTTACACTTTTCACTGCACGTTAGACCCCCACAACTTTGCCCTTTTCACACTTGACACTGTATGGAACCTTGGCCTATCTCCATTGTCATGTTGCGTGCGCACATCTACCTGTCGTCCTGAAGTTTCGCCGCCCGCTGCGTTACTTCTTCCCACGCTTCCAAAGTTCCACTCCGGTGCTGACAGTGGACCTTTGAATTTTCCCCTACACTGTGCACTCTACACTCCACACTTTACACACTAAACTTACACGCCACACTTTACACGCCACACTCCACACTCGACCGTTTACACTTAACTTTTAATGT
>Ga0126342_10022719_pt1 | contig 10326 bp, 7 predicted proteins | sample Cyp1metagenome_FD_92528 | JGI IMG/M metagenome (GOLD analysis project Ga0126342, IMG submission 92528) | Coral microbial communities from Lord Howe Island, Old Settlement Bay, Australia - Cyphastrea 1 metagenome | ecosystem: Host-associated > Invertebrates > Cnidaria > Coral ... | reverse complement strand
TCCAAATTATTTTGGGAATCCTTTTTGGGACAGGTCTTAACTATTCCGCAATTTTCTTCAATTTTCCTCCAGACTTACAAAGCAACTCGAAAAGATTGAAGGGAAGAAAGTAGATCCATACAAGGTTCATGCGGATCCTTTATGTGCGGGTTGAAGAGAAACCACCGAAGGGAAATCCATGTACTTGGTGTGAATTTCTTATCATGCTCAAAGGTCATGTGAAAGATGCCGCTGTTTTTGAGGCAAACCTGGGACCCATTTTAATTCCGGCCAACACCCTGATGCACCATGCTTGACCTTCTGCTGGATGCTTGGGGCATGCTCGAGAGAATCTGTTGAAGACATACTTGGGATTTGTTTGAAGAAATTTGAGGGCTCAGGTCACATCTAGAGAATGAGGTTTATGTAGGTGCTATTTTATGTCATTGCTGATGTGCTATTTTGAAAACTGAATACAACTTTGATAAGGACACATGCACGCTCCTTGAAAGACCCGAATCGCCCTCCTGTTCTTTGTTGGTTAGTCAAACTGATGTTAACCATGTCGCGACATTAGAAAACGACACCAAGCGGACCCAAGCACCTGAACGAAAACAGAACAACAGGGAGTAACAGGCAAACAAAAAACACACATTGTTTTGCCCGTTTTTCGGGTAGCCAAGGCTTTGTGTGACAAAAATCTGGCAGCTACTTGCCGGCTCACCCAGTCAGCCTTGCGTCTCTGAAAAAGCCCACAAGTCCGCCATCAACTCAAAAGGAACCAAATGGCACATTTTTATACATGTTTTACCTTTACCTAAAAATTGTAAAACAGGATCCCCAAATCCCTGCCAATCCACACTCATGTGTTTTCTTTATTTTGTCCCACTTCCCGTGGCAAAATATCTAGCATCTAATCAAGTACCAGATTAGTTTTCGGGGTCATGTTGTGCATGAGCAACAATATTAAAAGAAAACACAGTCCAGACTCAGCCCAAGAATGTTCACGTGGTATTTTTTTTAATCGCGCGTTACTTGTGGAGCTCATTGCAGATCTTTGCAACATTTTGGGCTGGCGTCATATGACATTTCCAAGCTGTTAGTTTGCGGAGTCCTATGGTGTGTGAGACTACATGTCGCAAACAAGGGCGGACAGTCCAGACTCAACCATTAATAAATTGCACATTTTGGAAATAATCCCCAAATCCATGCAATGCAAGCCCTATTTTTTTGGCGTTTTTTGGTCGTGTCCCAGTACCCCGAAAAAAATCCAATCAGGTGTCAAGCTAGTTTTCAGGGTCCTGTGGGGCATGAAGGACCATGATACAACAATCCCCACAGTACAGACTCAACCCATAAATGCCCACGTGGTACATTGGTAACTTCAAAAGCTGTAGATGTGCAAATCCATGCAACATCCTTTTGCTGGTGTCATTTGCTGACACGTGCAAGCAGGTGCTATGTTAGTTTATTTTGGGGGGAAACTTGTGGTGCATGAGACTCCTTGGCGCACGGTCCAGACTCAGCCTATGAAATTATGTCCACATGGCACATTATTATATACTTTTTGAAGTTGAGGAAAAAACGATTGCCAAATCCATGTAAATCTATATAGGTTTCTTTTTAGTGCTTGGTCATGTCCCAGCTTCTCTTGACACAACATCCTATCAGGTTCTATGTAAGTTTCTTGGGGTCCTGTGACACATGAGACTCCACGCTCGCACAAAAGGGCGCACGGTCCAGACTGAACCCCAAATTGTCCAAGTGGCACACATTTTCCTGTTTAGAAGCTGTGGAGAAAAAATAGGATCCCCAAAACACAAGTCTAGGTTTCCCTTTTGGTGTCTTTTGCCAAGCGCCGTACACAAAATATCCACCCAGGTGCTAATTTTAGTTTCTTGGGGTCCTGAGGCGAGGTGCTTGAGACTCCATGCCGCACAACGGGGCCCACAGCAAGGACGCAACCGAAAAAACATGTTCAAAAGTTGGCCCTTTACTGTGGGGACATGTTTGCCTTTCAGAAGTTGTAGGGGAAACATAGGGTATGCAAATTCATGCAAATCTAGGTGTGCGTCTTTCTTTTCCGTGGTGTGTTGACAGTTGCAAGCAGTTGCTAAGTTAGTGTTCCGGGCCCTGTCCGAAGACCAAACCGTGTCCGAGACAAATGTATTGTCATGCTTTGTCGGAGTGCTCGTTTTGTGGGGTTCAATACGCCCAGATGCCTGGTTAGCTTTGTTTTGGGACGAAACAAAACAAACGTAGCACCCCTCCAGTGCCTGAATTGGATGGATGGCGTAGCCCCTTATGTTTGTAGAGAAAAGGTGGCCATGAATTCCTCAGGGATGCTCCAGTCTATTCTGGGCCTGGTTCGTTCTAGAATAACTTGATGCGGGGGCCTGGGTTGTCTCAAAGAGAGTACATAACACAAATAAATGTAGCGACAGCGCATAGAAACAACTTACAGACTTCACAGAAGATGCAAATATACTCCATACCAACTGCATGTAAGATAGACAGGTATTTTCTTACAGGAACGAACTATGGGAAAAACACATGCCGCAAATACCTGTAATTTATCTGATTTTTTTGAACGGAAAGAAAACGGAAACAAAACGAAACCATTAGCAAATTCCGCATGATAAAAATCAACAACTCAACACTTGAACCAGTCCACCCTTGTCAACATCCTTTTTTCAAGGTTCTGGGGGTCTCAAGGCTGCCACAAGTCAGAATGCCGCACTTTACACGCAAAATCAGCAACAGCTAAACTCCTGACAAGTAATCATCCACTACTTCCAGCTAGATCTCCTGAGCCACCGCCTCCAAGAAAGCCCAAGCAACAAATAAACAAGCATTGAAACAAATCGAAGCCTGTTTCTACTTCCGGGCTGTGTTACCAATCGAAAGAGTCATTCTGAACCACAAAATACTACTTGGTACCTCAAGGTTTGAGAGCGGCACACTAAGCAAAACCAGGAAGAAACCTAAACGCAGTTGTAACCCCAAACATTTTTTCCCAACAGGAAGAAGAATCATAATAGAATTGATGCACGTTGACCCACCATTGGAAGCGACCCGCGCTGGATATGTCCCCACTAAAGTTGCTTGGGGGCGCATCGTTAAGAATTTCAGTACACCGCATTTTTGGAAACAGGGGTAAATGTTTCTGTTTGCTGTTCTGATAGAGAGGAAACAACAACCAAATCACAAATGTTCCCAGCAATTTTTTTGAGAAGGCTTCCAACGGGACAAAGCGTCACGCTCAAAGTTTCCTTTTACAGGTCAAGCACTTGATATGGTTTCCCCTTTCACCATATATTCCACACTCAAAAGCTCCTTTGCTATATTCTGCGGTACACTCAAGTTTGAGTATGCTCAACGATTTGATTTTTGCATCTAAAAAACAAATAGCTTATCATTCAATTATGTCAACAATTAAGGAATTAAACGTGAAAAGGACCTAGTTCACATTTAAATATTTAATTGTTTGGGGTTCCCATTTTCCAGAAACAATTCAATATGTCATGTATTTAATTTTTGAGTGTTGCTCGATTATAAAATTATAGACTTAAATGTGAAAAGGACCTATTCCACATTTGTTTTTTAATTTAGTTACTTGTTGGGGGTTTCTATTTTCCAGAAATAGTTCAATATTTGATTTATTTCATTTAATTTAATGATGTAATTGAATAATCAAGTGTGAAAAGGAACTATTTCACATTTAAATATATATAATTCTTTAATTGCGCGTGGTTCCAATTTTCCAGAAACAATTCAATATTTCATTTGTTTTATTTTGTTTGCATTTAATGTTTAATGAATTACACAATTAACTATTTTAATGTGAAAAATACATATTTCACATTCAATTATTGAATAATTTGATGGTTTGGGGTTCCCATTTAAAGAACTATTTAATTCTTAGATAATTAAATCACTACATGCGAAATATGTCCTCTTCACATATAATTATTTCATCACTTTCTGGAGAGTAGATTTTTGTCATTCGAGCATTGCTTTGACTTGAATTTCGAGCATTTTCGCACATTTTAAAGTCACATTTGGCAAAATTCATGTGCACTACTGACTCACAATGGGCCATTGAGCTCTGATGGCAAACGGTAGTAAAGAGTAAGAGGCCCCAGTTTGCACCACACTAATTGCCGATCGTATCCAGCCTTAGAGTTCAATCTCATGGGTTGCAGTGTTCATCTTGCGCGCCACCTTCAAGCTTGGAATATCGTTTGATCCATTTTGCACAAAATTTCCCGGAGATTTAAAGAGCAAAAAGATTTGACTATTTGACTATTTGACATATGTTTGAAATGTCGAAGGATTCTGGGGAATTTACAGAGAGAGTGGTTCGGTCAGAAACTGTGCAACTGTAGATATTGGCAACTGCAGGTTGTGAGCAGCCGCATAAGTTTTTCTTCGGTCATTCATCCGGCCAAAGATCAGAGCCAATGCCAGAGACTACCAGATTCATCTATTTCACGCCTGCACATCCGTGTGGAACGAACCATTGCGTTTTCTCTTGGTGACGGAATGTTTGCCATTCGCTCCCTTTTACACACAGCAATACTGTAATTAACATATTTATAAGTGATAGTTCCTCTACGGCCTGGTGATTTCCATCCATGTGACGTTGGTTTGGGACGAGCCCCACCTGTAGATTTCCCCCGGATCTGTTCCTGTGCCTTGGCCGTAGAAAAAGGGGCGTCCATCCCGATGCTGTCGCCCCGGGACGGCCAGGCCTTGGGAGAGGGGCTGAAGGAAAACCGCAGTTTGAAGTGGCTTTCGCTCTCCGGAAACAGCATCGGTGATGTCGGTGCACAGGCGCCCGTTTGAGCTGCCGCCCTGTGGGGTGAAGGGTGGTGTTGGGTAGCTGGACCATGCTGGAGCTGTGGCCAAGACGGGGTGATCTCCAAGGGTTGGAGGATAAGGTTCATGTGAAGCAGAAAAGGTGTGGGAGATGTTGTTTGTTAAGTTCATACCCACCTGGACCCTCAAACGGGATATAAGATACAAGTGTTTGTTCAACCTGTGCCTTGGCCTCAGAAAAAGGGAGTCCATCCCTGGTGAGATATGTGTGACTACTGATCGAATGCCATTGAAACCAATTTGAAACCTTTTGAACTCTTTCATAGCTGGAAACATTTGCACTGCATGGTTTAGTCACAAGTGATGCAAATTAGGGGGTACTCCCCAAGTAGTGATAGTCTGATACTTAAATGGTACCCCCCAATTGAACAGCCTATGGGTTTATTGATCCAGGGTTGACATTATATCATAGTTGAATTGTGTTTTTGTTGGTTGATGTTTCGATTATTCTCCCATGCTGGCTGGAGCTGAGCCAAAAGGGGTCTAGAGTCTAGAAAAACTCGAGGGACTTCGCTCGCGATGAAACATCTTGGAGATTTTGAGTTGAAGACAGTGGTTTTTCGCAGTTCTGTGCTGAGATATGAAAAGCCGCGCTGCGCTTCAGTTTTTTCTACTCAGATAGCATTGCACGTTGGATTTCTAGGTGATCAGGTGGCTGTTCCCTAGGCCGTCGGATGGGATTTTCGGAGCCCCCTGGGCCGTCGGGTTGCCCATGCCGATGCCTCGGCGGCCAGGCCTTGGCCGCCGCGATCATCGAGAACCGAAGTCTGCAGTGCCTTCGTGTCGACAAATCCCTTCACAACACACCTGGTGGCAAGGCATCGGGCTCTGGGGCAGTGTAGGCCAGGGAGATGCGTCGGGTGCCGAAACCATTTGGCGTGCGACCTTCCTTTTGGCCAACCGAGATGTCTGTTTGTAACGAGTCAAAGTGACTTTCAAAGTGAATTGGATGATTTAATTTTCAGAAAATTGTATTGATTCAGTATTGATCGCAACGATTAGGCTCTAGACTTTCGCAAGTGGTTCTGCGCTCACCGGAGCCTCCGCATCTGTCACATCTCAGCGGAGACAGCTCCTCAGCGCGGCCAGGCTCTGATAGAGGCGGAGAAGGTGAAGAGAGAGCGGGGCGAGAGGTTTGGGATTGAGTGGCAGCTTGGCTTCGGCTCGAAAGAATCTTTCGCCAAGCTTCAAACTGATCGAAACTGGCTGAGTTGACAATCTGTAAAAAGTGATATAAGTGATTCAGTTTGTTTCGGCTTCGTTGGTGTTCCAGTTTGAAACCACATTCAAATAGCAACTTGACCTTATGCACAGTGAAGGCTTTGTTGGGGCCACCCACTTTGCTGCGTCAATTTTCGTAAAACCTCTCAGGCAGTTGGATTGGTCGGGACGCTGCACGTTTTCTGTTGACAGTTGGGCCCATCCTGCTTTCTCCATGCTGTCCTGTTAGTTGTTGGGTGTGCACCGAGGTGATGAGACTGAAAAGATCCGAAGTGACTTGACAGCAACTGAGGCACCAACTGTTTGTTTTCAAAATCCAGAGCTGTCCCTTGCCACCTCTGCTTGATTTGGTGTCAATCCCAGGGTTTGGCAATGTTGAAGCGGCCAGCAGCAGAAAGGGATGGCGTGGCAGCTTGGCAGAAGCAGAAGAATTACCGCAACCATGTAGCACTCGCGCAAAGATAACGTTTTTCAGACTGTAGGGGCGCACAACATAGCCATGAAGAGTTGAAACCTCAGAGTTTTCAAAGCAAAGCTTCAATCGCGCCATGCTTTGCTTCATTCAACATGGGTTGATTTGAGTTTTGCTATGTTTGATTCCACATGGTGATAGATCGCTTTTAGGCTTTTGCGTGCTTTCCTACTGCTCACTGATTTTCCTTATAAGCCTTATGGTGTCTGTAACCTCATCTCAGAGTTTGGGATTGCAATAGCCTTCTATCTCAAATGATGGTGTCGTGAAATGGTGCGGTGTATTGCGCACGCAAGCCATAGTAAAAACGAATCTGGAAAGTTCAAGTGGCTGTTCACAATGAATACGGGCTGAGGAAATGGTCAACTCACTTGTTGAAAGTCAGACAGGTCACGAATGGAGGAGCGGGGCTGAAGTTGATTCAACCCGAAAATCAGGTTCAGCTGTGTCTCTTCCTTAGCTGTTTCGTAACGTGCGTGCTGGCACTCAGCACTCGCGTGCCAGCACTCGCGTGCTCAGCACTCACTCCAATGCATTTTTCCGGGTGTGCATCCTATAGTAGATATGTTTATCATTGTTTATCTTGATTTAGATAGTGGAGGCTTTTATTGGAATAGGGAAAATGCATTGGAGTGACGATAAGCATGAGATATCATGAGATACTATCACATTCACGAGAGCCACACGAGTACCTCCAAGCGGCGTTGATTTTTTCAGCACCCTGAAAGAATTTACCCTTTTGGAGGAAATGGGGAAACTCCAGATGTTTTTTTTGGGAAGCGCAAAGTGCATCCGGACGTCAGGCAGAAATTCGCACGTTACCGGATGCTTTTTGCACAGAAAAGTAAATGCACCGAGGTATGAATAGGATATTAAAACCCAATGCGTTTCGAACTTGCAGTTTACTAGCCCTTTAAGGTCTAAAATGTGTATGTGGTTTTTCCCGGATCTGGTTAAATGCATTTACATATATCACAATGCTAAAAACCCACTGCGTGACGAACCTGCGTGCTAGCACTCAGCGTTGCGCGTGCTGGATCCGAGGCTTTTGGACATCGACAGAGCAAGATGTCCTTGAAGCTTGGCTGTATCCGGCGACTTTTGATTTCCTCCCTGCAGTGTCCAATCTTGGTTCATTGCGGCGGTTTACTTTGAAGGTGTGAATCTAGAAAAAAGTGAAAAGCTACCACAAAGACATCCCAAAGGTATTTGAACATCGTTCAGCCAGAAATCCTTGATGTTCTTCTGCGACCCTTGACTTGTTTCCCTTCCAGGTAGCCTTGTCCAAAGAAGAGTTGTGTTTTTTCCCCTCTCACTCTTCCTTTCCCTTTTCATGTTCCGTTCCCATCCTTTTCCTGTTTCAAGATTGACTATGGCCTTCAGATGGGTGGGTCTGAAACTGGCCTGAAACCAGTTTGAACCTCCAAAGCAACCGTGCACCCAGTGATTGTACAGCTAGAAGCTGAATCATTCCAAGGCTTTTGGACATCGACAAAGCAAGATGTCCTTGAAGCTTGGCGCTGATGGAAAAAGTCAATCATTAACAGAAACCATATTCTTCTTTGAAGAAAACGCTCCAGGTTGAAGTTCCGGTTGTAGCTTCATTTTTTCCTCTTTCTTTTCCTGTCACTCTTCCCTTTTTCCTTTTCCTTCTCCTAGTTTCAAGATTGACTATGGCCTTCAGATGGGTGGGTCTGAAACAGGCCTGAAACAATGTCGCGAGGTAATTGATTTCAAGAATTGTGAAGCTCGGCGGTGTTGCGATGCTGGCGTGAAAGGGGTAGCCAAACATGCACTTCATATTGTCATTTTATTGCAGGTACTGTAAACTTCTGCACCGTTTGCACCCCCGGAAATTTCAGATATAGGTTCAACTCTCGGAAGACATCAAGACGTGTAACAAAGCACAATCTTAGACTATCCTGGCAGGTTCTGCCGCAGAACTAAAGTTGAGGATGTGAGAGTGAGAGAGACCTTCATATTTGAACAAAGACTCCAAAACATTGGAAGACAGAAATGTATATGTGGAATCTTTGACAGCTGTCAGCTGTGATGATGCAGAGATACAAAGGGCCCAGGGTGCACTGCAAACTTTGTCAGCCTATGACATGACCAACATCTTGGAACACCAAGGCACGGGCTGATGGGTGGTGCTTCTGTTCCAATGGGATGTCGCAAGTGGAGCCGCACCTGAAAAGATATCACACACACATCCGCAACCAGCTAGGTTTGATCAATCTTTGGAACAGGCACCACCTTAACCATGGTACTCGCTCACCCTTCTTTGAAGCCATGGATTCGAGCTGCAAACGCGTGGACGGAAGGGCAAAAGCCAAGTCAATATGTTCAAAATATTTCAATAATCTACAAGCATATCTCTGAATATATGTTGATTTCATATTGTCCAAGCGTCCAAGAAGTCTTGGAGCAGTTCTGGCACCAGCTTCAGAAGGTTGCTGTTCTGCTTACGCACACGTAAGTGTCGCGGAAAATCGTCGAACTGCTTTCAGTGTGCAAGTTTCTTGACTTTTCCGCTCATGATCGTGCTTGCCTCTCTCATCATCAAGGAAAGCCAACAATTGGATGATTTTTGTCTTGATTTGTCTTGATTTCAGTTCGTCATGACAGCGTCATTTTGAGCACCCTTCAGTGCCTGCACCATGGTGATTTTTACGGCGCAGCGTTTTCCCCCCGGGTGGTGCAATAGAGGCGGTCCAAGTGAAATTCAGCGGACGGGACCGTTTCTGCACCGGTTTGCACCCGGTCTCACTGTCACAGACACAGCGAAAGGAGCGGCAGCATTCGGGAGGGATTGTTAGGCCCTGGTATTCTGATTTTTGTCTCCGAAACAGACGACCAACTTGGGTGGAATCAGGTGAAGAAGTTCTGGGAAATCTCATTTCTATCCATTTCTAGTTTTGCAGAACTGTTGGTGAAATTCCTTCTGTTTTACCTGGGCAGTTGACATTTATCTAGATTAAGAATGATTAAGATGACAACAGTGGCTGTGGCCCGGCTTTCAGAAATCCCATGGTGACTCCAGGAGTGCCCATGGCAGGCTCGTGCTGGGAGAGTGGCTGTGGTGTCAACATCCAGCCACGACTTACAAAATGAGTTGGTTACACCATTCATGGGCAGAAAAAAAATCAAAAGCCACTGAGCTACAGGAACAAAACGTACCCAAAGTTGGTAGTCGTAATATAAATGATTGGAAGGCGAATCAAATAGGACACCAACCTCAACATTAAGTAAATTTGAGCAACCGACGAAATTATTGTAATACTAATTCGGTCTTACGTCGCCTTTGCCTTGCTGAGGGGTGTGCAAAACCTTCAGTACCGATAGGGGACGACCCTATACCGATACCCTGTTTTGCATGAGTTGCCTCAAAGTCTGAGAACGCAGAAATCTTCACAACGATAGGGGACGATCCTCATTTGTGCATGGCACGAAAATGAGCAAATAATTTTGTCCGCTATTCAAATATGACAGTTTGGTGCTCGCAGTAGAAACATGTGTGTTCGGGGGTGTCATCTCATATTTGAGGCAGGCAGCTGTTCTCTGTTTCCTTGTGACCGACATTGCATCCCTTTGTGACCGAGATTGCATCCCTGATGTTTTGGAACCATCAATTTGGTAAATATAACATAATCGAAGGAAGTTTAGAAGTCAAACTTCCGACAATATGGAGAGATGAAAAAGCAGTCAGCAGGGAGAAGAGTCAGAAGAGAAAAGATCAGAAGAAAGAAGATGCAGATGCGCGAAAAGGTAGG
>Ga0126342_10022718_pt1 | contig 10326 bp, 13 predicted proteins | sample Cyp1metagenome_FD_92528 | JGI IMG/M metagenome (GOLD analysis project Ga0126342, IMG submission 92528) | Coral microbial communities from Lord Howe Island, Old Settlement Bay, Australia - Cyphastrea 1 metagenome | ecosystem: Host-associated > Invertebrates > Cnidaria > Coral ... | reverse complement strand
CGTTGCACATGCTTTGAAAGCAATTTCTGCCCACCTCGTTTTCTGAATTTAATTAATTCACCTCGCTTAAATTGCAAAGATTCACCTCGTACCTCGTCAGCCCTCGCTCTAAATTGTGCAGAATCATATATATCATATAATGAACGATATGATATTTGGCTGTGTCTGACACTGGCTGATTGAATTTTTATGGCCACTTTAAGAGGGAAAATGATGATTGACCCATCCAGTATCAACCCTGGGCCTTTTCTTAGGGACCCTATGGTGGATGTTCCGTGATTCGCCCGAAGAAAATCAACTGCTCCCATCGATTTAGCCCAATTTGTGCAATGAAATAATGGAGAAGATGCGGTTTAAAATTTGTGGACAAACACTTCTATTTCTTGCACTTTGCATGCTTTCTTTGTTCGCGCCCTGGTTTCAGCCAGCTGAAGCCAGTGCGCCACTTGCGCCAAGTGAGACTTCCAGCAGGTTCGTACAAAATGGAGATCCTCAAAGTTTTGGAGGTCGTACGCCGTACGCACTTCACCGTTCTCAGCGCGACTCCTCCCACACAGGTCGTGTCCCCTCCGTCCGAGATTGACAAGCCACTTGCCGTGAGATCCAGAGACCAGAAAGTCGGATCTGTTTCTTCTGTAATCGGACCTCATATTGGGCCTGTTGGACAATGAGCATGCTGAACGGTCGCAGCCATCGCTAGTGCACCGTGCAATCTGGAGTCTCACCCCTTGGATCAGCGTAGAACATGATATACTCGGGGTAGACCTGGCTGCACTGCACCCTGGCAGGTATGAGTGAAAGGCGGCTCTGGAATCTGAAAAAAGACCCAACAAAATCGGCAAGATGTGACATGTTTAAAATGATACTCCAAATAGTATACAATTTGTATAATAATCAAAGTTCAACATCCAACAACTATCAACTTTCAAGGCCATGAACCATCAACACATCTGATGTCATTCCCATTGATTCCCATTCACCTGCGTAACATCGAACACCACAAACTCCTGGTTGCTTCCATCAGCACATCCCAGCACAGAGGTGTACTCAGTGCCCCTAATGGTCTCGTGAGCTTTGAAATCTGTTGATGCTAACCGCAGCACATGTCCAAGAACTACCCGACATAGCATCCTGCTTCACAGTTTCACCCCAAAAAACTTATGGCTCGTGACATCACGGTCGTCTTCACATCGATAGGAATCCCTTCCCCCATAAAACATCCCCCAGAAACCATGCTTTGATTTACAATGATCTACACATCTGTGGGACCATACGATGGGGGTGTTTAATTTTAAGGGAATGGGATTACTGGAAAAAAGAAAGATTTGAAATCACTACCCAGCATCATAATGCGAAGTCCCTCCTTGTTTCGCGTGGTGTAGCTATGGCTCTTCTTCGCTCGGTCCGCAAAATATAGACCCTTCCCGAACATCGCTCCATGAGCAGATGACGTCGGAAGCCGAAATTGACTGACACAGATCGACTTAGCAGCTTCTTCGCTGGTTCCATGGAAAAGCCTCAAGGCAAGGAGTAATTCTGACTACCCCCGAGTGAGTTCTGGCCATTGTTTCATAGGGAAAATGATGACATACACCGTGGGATTTGTTTTAAGGGTACCCTATTTCCCAAGTCTTCAAAGTTTGGCTCCCACGGTGATCGACTCTGATAGGCTAGGTAGCTTTGCTAGATCATCAGCAGAGATTCTACAGACTTTACCAGTTGCTAATCAAGACTCACACGTTCCAGCAACTGCAGCCTGGGGTAGAAGCAACAAGAAAATACAAGAAATGGGTTTGTCATGCTTTGTCTGAAAATCGGCCATATAATCCCAATGAAATTGCCATTTTGGGGGTAGACACTGCAAAAACACCATTTCCAGACAGATCCAAATGAGGAAATGAGAACCCCATAGGGCCCCAAAAAAGGGACAAGGCGTTGTAGCTGCCGAGGGTCCACACTTCATTGACCCGTTTGTCCAGCCTCGGATCGGCGCTGGTCTACCATTTATCATCACTTACCCTCTGGTAAACATACAAGAAACTATGGAAAATCACAATTTTTAATGTGAAAACTCACTCTAAATGGCCATTTTCAATGGCTATGTTAGTTTACCAGGAGGGTACCTAGTAAAGGAAACTCTCAGCCGCTCTTTTTTCGCCAACCAGTGGGAAAAGGACATCCACGTGCGGTTCTCTTGTGCTCTTCGAATCTCGGCCCTGTTCTTCGAATACGCGTCCTGAAAACCATGGGGAGTGTCAGATCTTCACTATCCACTGGCTGGGGAGCATAAGCCAAGCTATATCCCCATAATTTGTGGGTTAAAACCAAGTGATTAATCCGGTTGGGTAATCCCAGTGATTAATCCCTGTTGTTTGTTAATTCATGTTAATCCCAACTATCATTGGTTAATCCGCAACAAATACATTAGAAAAAACTACCTTGTTGCAAAACTCTTTGCGAACTGCAATCAGCTGCAATCTGCTGCAATCTGCTGCAAATCTGCTGCAAATCTGCTGCATGCAAGCGGCCCAAAGAACAGAATCTTCCACCCGCAGGCACTTCACCACCCTTCGGGTTTCGAGTGTCTGCTGAATGAGCCTCAAGTCGGTGGCAGCCATCAGAAAAAATTTCGGAGGCCCAAAATGAAGATTCAAATCTACAAATCCATACCAATATACCATGATAATCCATGAAACACCCATCTTCCTGGTTGAGTTCACACTCACTTCTTTGATGTCCAACTTTCCTGTTTTTAGACTGGCGATCCAAGCAACTTAGTGCCCAAACTTTGCACATAGTGACCCTCCACCTCTTCATGGAATGGAGTCGCCTCAGCTGCTAGGTTAGCCACTTTGGAAAAATACTCACCTTAAGATTTATATATATATATTAAATATGTATAATTTTTTAACATGATATTATGATATCTTTGGATTTTCTTTCCCCTTTTTCCACCTAAATCATGCTGACAAAAACTGATGAACCTTTAAACACTCCGCTGCTCCAAGGAGCTTTGCTTTCCCGGCTCATCACACGCCAATACCAGGGAGGCATCAATCCTTCATTGTGCTCAATATCGCCTGAGAAGATTGGATGACAATTCGGCCGTTGCGAAACATACCTCGTATATATATATACATATATATATATATAATGTACTCATATTATATAAATATACATTCATATTAGATATAATATATATATATTTATACACCAAAATTGGGGGTTAAACCATACAATATTGTTAACCAACAAAACCGGGACTTTGACCAAGAAAATACAGATGAGATCAACAAACTGGACATGGACTCCATGGACTTTGGCGGCAGTTCGTAGCATTACTGGTTGGTGGTTGGGCCCTACCCCTCTGAAAAATATGGGTTCGTCAGTTGGGATGATCATTCCCAATATGATGGGAAAAATAAAATTCATGTTCCAAACCACCAACCAGATTAGCATGTGTATCAAATTCAGGTACTAACCCTTCAAAGCGCAAGCTCAGGTTGAATGCAAAAGGAATGATCACAACATTTTTTAGGGCCTAGCTCTGACCACTGTCCTGTTTATCATCTGACCATGTGCTGCAACTGGGGCACAAGTGCAATCGTGACCAGGTCGTCCATATTTTTCGATCAGAAAAGGACAACCTCAAGTTCTGCAGCCGCGCATGAGCTTTCTATTGAACAACATCTTTCAAAATTCCATCGTTCAACCCAAAAAGAACTTAGAATCATCTGAAACTCTGATGATATAATTACATGAAAAACTCAGGAAGTACTTCCCAAGAAAGTGGCAAATCCATAGAAACATCCCCCAACTGTTGATAACGCCCTGCAACTCTCGCCAACCCAACAAATCGCCAACCCAGATTTCCATCCAAGTCACTCTTGCAGCAAGTCCTGGGGAATGGAAAAAAACCAGAAAATCATGGGAAATCACTGAAATCACCATGGTTTTGGCAAGGGAATCTAACCTGGCAGGAAGCCGAATTTACTGTTCAAAAGTTGAATTCACCGAGGCGAATCCATGATCTTCACGATTGTTGGAACAAATCGTCGATTACAAGAAGGTATGCCATGAGATTCACTTGAGAGGGGGAACACGAAAGGTAGGTGAGCAAGAAAGGAACCGAAGAAAAAAGAAAGGAGAGAGGGCAAGGAAAAAAACATGAAGTGGAGTCTGGTAAAAGCGACGCGGCCATTTTTTCTCTAAAAATACAAAGTGGAGTCTGGTAAAAGCGACGGAAAGGCTTCGGCGGTGTGGTTGGGGTTGGCGGTGGTTGTGGTGTTGGTAGTGTTGGTGTTGTTGGTCGTGTTGTTGGTGTTGGTGTTGTTGGTGTTGTTATTGTCGTTGTTGTTGTCGTTGTCGTTGCGTTGTTGTGGTTGTGGTTGTTGGTGTTGGTGTTGTTCTTGTGGTTGTGGTTGTGGTTGTTGTGGTTGTCGTGGTTGTTGTGGTTGTTGTGGTTGTTGTGGTTGCTGTGGTTGCTGTGGTGGTTGTGGTTGTTGTGGTTGTTGTGGTTGTTGTGGTTGTTGTGGTTGTTGTGGTTGTTGTGGTTGTTGTGGTTGTTGTGGTTGTTGTGGTTGTTGTGGTGTGTTGCTGTTTTGACATTTCGGGCAAGACCATTCTGCCTCTTTAATCCAACAAAGACTGGCTGCTGAACCTTGACATGTTACGGGTAACTTCACATTATTATGAAGCATCACCATGTTTCATAGGAAAATCATCTAGGGTCATGGGCCATCTACAGCAAACTGTTTTATTACCAGAGGGTATGAACCAATGGTCTATTAATATCCCCTCATGATTTCATGATATCGCCATTGTATCATACCATGTCCACCTTGTATCCCATTACGCGACACCCGCGAAACACGCGACGAGAGGCTTAAAGTCACCGAAGCTCTTTCTGCCGCAGCCCCCTTGGCACATTCCCTCGGGAACAGAAATCGGTCGCACCCATCCTGAAGAGTCCTTGGCTGACCCAGATGGGTTCTGAAAATAGGACATATATAATATGAGACTATCATCCATAAATATCTATAGGATGTTTTTTTACTTTTGGATACGACTGACTAATCCATATCTGATATGATCTTTGGCCGAGTCTCTTCATCAAGTCCTGTCGCTTTGGCGGGTGGCTACAATCCTCAGAAAAAATGGAGGTTTCCGAAAAAAGGGGTGGTACCCTAAATCATCCAAGTCATTAGACTAGTTTAGCACAGGTTAACCCATGGTGACTTGGGGATCCCCCATGACTTAAGAACCCCCCAAGTGCATAACGGCCACCAGCAAACTGTCCTGCACTCCTGGCGTTGCAGTCTCGGGAATGACTGCCCTCTGCTCCGCTGCAGTGCGTGCAGCCTGGGCAAGGTGGCTTTTTCATCACAAACACACTGCAATGCAGTGATTGAAAATTCCACTATCAATAGCTATACATACATTTCATTCCATTCCATTGCATTACATTACATTACGTTAAACTACATTCCATTCCATTGCATTACATTACATTCCATTGCATTATAGTACATTCCATTGCATTATAGTACATTCTATTCCATTCCATTACATTCCATTCCATTACATTCCATTCCATACATGCCATTGCATTCCATTCCATTCCATATGTATACGTATATGTGACATACATAATGCATATATTATATAAATCATATAAATGTATACTACTAATTTATACAACATAATTTCATTCGCTATCGAATATTAGCTATTGAATATAATATGCCACTAAAATTAGAGGATACTACTCAAATGGGTCCTTAAGTCCTTGGCTACGAATCAAACTTGGATCCCCGAAGGGGTGGATAGTTCCCTTCGAAGGACTGCCCAAAATCTGTGTCACCGTCTTTGATCAAGACACAGGTGTTGTAGTGACGAAAGGACGCGCGTCCGCAACCACGTTCACAGGGCCGTTCCGAAGTCACAGAAGTCACAGGGCCGCCCTCATCACCGCCAGAGGCCGCCATGCCAAGTACACTGGAACATGTCTTGTACAGTAGGCTTGAGCAAGCGGCTTGAGCCGACGAGAAAATCGAAGTATCTCCAAGTCTTGATCCTGAACAGGTCACATTTCAAAGTTCTATGAATAGCGTGGTAAACCAAATAATAAACCAACCCCGAAAAATCGCCAGAAATGGAAGGTAGAAACCATTCCCAAATGGGTAGTTTTATGGCATTACTGCATTACCGAACCAGGTGAATGGTTGAGGCCCCCCGGCTTTCATCCTTCGCAGTGCTCGCCGCTTCTGCCTTTCGCCATGTGTCTTGGGTGTCATCGATGTGTTACTCCCTATCCATATGGGATAAAATAAGTAGATGATCCTCTAAGATTCTATCCCTTATAAACCCTGGTTAGAATATGTTAGAATCTTCATTCCATTCATCCCTGCGTTGGTTCCATGTTGGTTCCATTCATCCCCCCCAACCGTATGCGGCAACGTGCAGGCTGCCTCAACAATGGGCGAGAGAAGAACCTGCTGGAAAGCACAGCCACGGCATTCCATGCAAGCTGGTTTCTGAAAAAAAAACCTTAAACACAACGAAGATCGGTGAAAAATCTGAGGCCCCAAACCACACAGAAAACCCGACCCGGATGCACACAGAAAACACGAGCCTTGCCAGATACTTTGAGGCTTACCCAGCCTTGCAGGACGATTTGGAGCTCACGAGCATCTGCTGACCGACATGGTTGTGCCCAACAAATCGGTGCACTTCAGGTGTGATCCCTGAAATGATAAAGTGTTCTTTCTGTGGCTCACATCGAGTTTCGCGATATTTCCAAGGAAACAAGGAAGTGGCCGTGTGTTTTTATCAATTTTTTCCAATTTAAATATCTTATTTAAATGTGGCCCCACCACCGGGCCGCCGATCAAACTTAGACCAGCAATTGCTACGAGATCTTTCGGATGGGTCAAAATTGCGTACTGCAACTTATGTTTTCACAGTTAAATGGGTAGGGCCGGGTAGGGTGGCCATTCAGAAGTGGTTCCTCCATCAAATGGCTAAATATGAACATAGCGGAAATACAAACCATCAACAGTTTCGGGTTTGAAGATACACATTTTCTCACGGTGTCGTTTGGGGATGGCAAATGAGATTGCGAAACCAATAACGCAACTACTAGCAATACAATAGCAATACAGTGTCTACTAATGGGATGAGCTACATGGTATATTGATGAATCATATATCCCAATACTATAATAACAATATATATATAGTAACTAATGCTATGCAATAATACTATAACAATCTATAACGAATAATCTAATCAGCCCGAATATTTACCTCCCCCTTGTATGGTCACAAACATATCCAAATATGTCATAATATATCTATACCATTCCAAATCCCCTACATCCACCATGGTTTCCCGGGAGTTCAATGTGAAAGGGGGAAGAAATTGTATAACATATACCATTGTAATTACCATCAATCACCATCATTAATCTCTATTCACGTGTGTTGAACCACTACTAACAATCATTGTCCATTATTAACCATAATGAAAAACAATATAATAATATAACATAATATAACCATCATTAACCAACATTCACTGACATTCACCAGTTATTGACCATTCTTTACCACGATATTCGATGATATTCCCATGAGTTTCTGCTGGGATAACTCACCCAACCACTGGGAGAAGCACCTTCCGGCGGCCCTGCGCCCCTCAAAAGTCGGTAGTGCAAACGTTCGCCGGCCAAACGGAGCTCATCCTGGGCAGCGGGTCATCCTGGGTGTTGACTTAAAAAAACCCTCCTCCCAATTTTTTTTTGAAGGGTTCAGTTGATGAATTCTCGTGGGATTTCATGAACTTTGATCTTTTTTGAAGGCTCAAGTCTTCTGATCCTGGTCATTCGGAAAGCGGAGGAAAGTATGGATAAGTATGGCATGTCAATCCGCACGAGCCAGAAAAACTATGAATCTGGCCCAGGGTTCAATTGATTTCCCTACTTGGGAACTTGGGAACTTATTCAGTAACGTCCATATCTTTTTCAGGGTTACTGATGCCGACTGTCGTGTGGATTGAAATCCCAAGGTTGGCCCCGACGTCCCGGTCGCTTTGCCAAAAAGAGGTGACGGGTTCCAGAAAGATTGAAGAAAAGAGAGGGAACAAAAAAACGACCCATGGACCAGTAGGATGTTCTAGATGTTGATCCATAGACCAGTTGAAGCTCTAGCGGCCACCACTGATCCCGTCTCGAGGCGTTTCTCCAGCTGCGGGGATTTCAGCTCCTGCACCGAGCACCGGAATGTGGCTCTGTCTGCAAAAATAACAATGATTTTTCGCCCAAAAAAAATGGCTACAGTATGTATGTTGCTGTTCTTGGAAATGAATCATCATTTTCCCACCACAAACCAGGCTTGATCTTGAGAAAACAATTTCCCAGTTGCAATTCATGGGGTATCCAAATATCCTCAGGATGAACTATGGCTACGCGCAATTGCAGGTATGTCGGCGATGTACTGTTTCACCAACCACATTATCCTATATTATGTGCCATGGTCTTTGACCCCGGTCATCCTACTATCATCAATGGGTTTCCACAAGAAGATGAAGGGCCCATCCCATCCTTTGAAGGCCCGTATCTTTCTGGAAAAATATGGATAAAGTCATGGATTTTGTAGACCATGACTCCAACTTGCCGCAGCGCGTTTCTTGTCGCTGCATGTCGCGCGAGCCCGTGTCTGCAGCTGTTCTGCCAACAGTTGCTATCTGAAATCGAGCTGGGGAAGCTTTGAACGCTGCCAGGACTGAGACGTTGGTGTCAATTGATGGCTCCTGAAGAAATGGAGGTTTCCTAAAATCTGAACAGCCCAGAATGGACGGTTTACAATTTCAAATGGATGATTTGGACGTGCCCCCATTTTCGGAAACCTCCAAATGGCATAGTTGATAGATGTTGATAGTAAAACCGACCAAAACATCGTGGAAATGTGCGGGTTGCAAATTCCAAGGCCAGCACAAATGAAGCCCGGGCCATTTTCTACACCAAAAGAGCCATAGTTTGTCTTCTTCTGCGGAACAGCCCTGCAATCAGCAATCAAAGCATGTGCTGCAACTCCCCCTGTGCCAATGCGCCAAGGATTTGAAGTAATTTTCAATAATGTTACTTTTGTGGTCGGAAAATTAGCTAAGACTCAGCAAAAGCGGCCAAAACACAGCATCGTCCCAAACTTTTTCTTGATCTTCTTGTCTCAGAACTGGACGGGCTGTTTCAGGACTGGGCTATCTGTGCTGTGCTTTGCAGATTTGCGTGCCGCAATGACTACATCTGTCACCGCCACGCTGAATGTGAACAACTGGTTCATCGCTTTCAGCACGGAATGACAACTACGGCGCCCTGTGGTTTCAACGCAATCTGGAATGCCTGGGTCCATAGAAATTCTTCGGAATCATCACATTAAAAGAGCAGAAACCACCGAGGTTGGAGAAGCGTCGATTCATCCAAACATCACTAGCTGGACAGCCCACAACATCAAGCGCATGTAATCGTCGTTCATCTTCAGTGGGATAGGATATTTGCCATGGACCAAAAGGTCGCCCTGAAAAAGGACCAAATTGTAGGACAGGGTTCCCAGCATCTACAAACATCCACTGAAAGAGAGGCCAAAGACCCTGGTCCAACCATCCAATCACCATTCACAAGTGATGTTTCACATTGAAAATCGGAAGAACAACAAATTGAAACCTATTTCGCACACCAGAAATTCAAGTGATGGTTGTCCATCCCTCAAGGGAATTTCCGCAGACTGCATCCCTGCGTTGTTGCGCAGGTCCTGCCTTGATCAAGGCATTGTTACGCGGTGTGAATTTTCACGACTGGAACCACTCGAAAAAAATCAGGCGGCTCTGGAAATGTTTGGAAACTGACGCATACTATAGGTGCATGTACAGGTGTAATTATGCATATATACATGTGTATATGTATATATATTATATTATATTATTATACAGACATGTGTATATAATATATATATATATATATTTATATTATATATAATATAATATATATATAATTTATAATGTATGTATGTATGTATGTATGTATGTATGTATGTATGTATGTATAATGTGTATATATATATATAATGTATGTATGTATGTATATATATATAATGTATGTATGTGTATATATATAATGTATGTATGTATATGTAAATTTCCAATGCGTCTGTCGATCCTTTCATGCCTCAGGTTGGAAGTGATTCGTGATGCCGCTGCATATCGGCTGGACAGGCCTTGAGCCTCTATTGGCTGGATGGTAGAAAAGAGGGTGAGCGTTGTTTGTGAGGT
>Ga0126342_10022717_pt1 | contig 10327 bp, 7 predicted proteins | sample Cyp1metagenome_FD_92528 | JGI IMG/M metagenome (GOLD analysis project Ga0126342, IMG submission 92528) | Coral microbial communities from Lord Howe Island, Old Settlement Bay, Australia - Cyphastrea 1 metagenome | ecosystem: Host-associated > Invertebrates > Cnidaria > Coral ... | reverse complement strand
GTGAACATGTGCTACGTTCCCCTGACAACTTGATATGGCATGTGGAATTTGGTTACAACAATGTCTTCTTTGTGCACAGCTCTGGATTTGCTGCAGAATGGTGGAATAACATCTGGGAACGATATTTTTTCGCTGTTTTCTGGACTTTGCATGGTAATGCAAAGTATTTGGTGATGATGTTTAGGCTCAAAAGTCTGAATGCAGATATATAACTTCCAAACTAACGGATTGTCAAACACTGAAATTCAAATGGAACCCACACTCCATTTTGAATCCCCGTCGTGTTTGGTTTGGTCTTCAAAGAGAAACCCGGCCGGTGGTCGGCGAAGCAGTGGCCGTCAGGGAACTTTCCGCGGAATCTTGAAAGAGTTTGTTGCGTGACACGCGATGCGCGCATGGGGTGGGTTTCTGCGGGAGTATGGAAATTTCCAATAAACATTCAAATGTGACGATTGGCATTTGGCGAAATTAAATCAGAAACCCCAGACGCACGTGTCTAAATCAGCAATGCCAGTGAAACCTTAGCAACGCCCATTTGTTACATGTTCCCAGATTCGTTTTTTTTTTTTGCGTTGCCCCAAATTGCTGAAAATTGAAAACAAGAGTTGGCCAGTCACAGACATCGAGGTGGTAAAAACCCCGTGAGAAAAATCCGCCGCGCTTGTGAATGAAATATATTTCCATCCGGCAAAGCATGACAAAATGCAAAATTTGGCCGCCTGGCCATACCTTTATGATGACAAAATTTGGGACCAGAGTTGTGCTACCAGATTTTGGTTGCAACCCAAATGGTCAGGTACGAATTGTGTTCGCAGAATTGAAGAGCGTAGCATTGCAAAGAGCTGAATCACACAAAACTTTTGACGTTTCTCTGAAAGACTTCTCTTCTGATTTCCGTGCCGTGCAAGTGTAAGTGTACAAAGCGAGAGCAAACAAAAAACATAGCGAACAAAAATATATTTGTGAGCATCTCCCAAAGCATCCAAGGCAAGGCAGATGCACCCATTCGAACCAAACTGTTGCGTCATGTTTGTCGAGACGGAGGCTCCTGTGATGACTCGTGTTTGGTTTGATTTGGCTGTAACCGATTGTAACCCATTTGTGTTGCAAAAAAACAGATTCCGGACCTTTTTTCAAAACGCGACAGTAATTTGTTTGCCTTTAGACCCTTGCTGAATCCACAAGAAAGATAAGAAATAAGACTCTGCCATCCCTTATTGGTGCCTGCGTGTGAATCAGACACTTCTGTGCAGTCTCGCATGCTCGTGACAGTGCAAACGGTGTAACCAGTGCTGCCCATGCTGGCAGTTGGGATATCTTTGCGGAGATTTTGAGAACGCAGCGGGGACGTAGACAACGAAAACGCCCCGGAGATGCAGATCAGCCAGAGCAGATATGTGGAGAGGGGCAATGTGGTCATCTGCGTTCAAGGATTGAACAAGCATGCTTGTGGAAAATGGCAGAGCCGGGCAGTTGTGAAGGCCATGTGACACAGATCTCGTGACTTCTGACGAAACTTTAGAAATTTAGATTCATGTTTTCGCCAGTTCCACCTCCAAAAAAACAGTGAAGGTTGAAAAGGCACACACAAATGCAAATATTGGTTTGTGGTTTGTCAAAGCGGCCTTACTATTCTAGTTTTTAAGCAGCAGACCTTCGCATTACGCACCCCGCAATTTCATACAATTTAAACCGCACATTTTCTGACAAGTTCATCAACAATCAAGTCGAACATCTGGTTGCACAGGGTTGGTTGAGAGCGTCGTGAGGATGACTATCATGAACAGGGAATTCGTGCCACTGTCGTAAGTCTGAACAAAGACACCTTCACTCCTTTTCCCACAATTTTCAGGTGAAACAATTCTGATAGGTCTTGATTTGCTTAGATGGACATTTTGTCAGAAGAACAGAAGAACATGCCCGGCCGGCGACCATGGTCGGCCTTGGCCATCTTGTTATGCCTCACATTGGGAGGCGGCGGCGGCGGCCACACCGGCAATTTCCATGTGATGATTTTCCCATATGTAGATGCCAAAGAAAAGGGGATTCCCCAGCCATAGATTACAGAAGGCTACAGTAATTCCCAAGACAGATAGATACCTTCATCTCCGGTATATTTACATAGCAACCCCCCAAACATACCATTTTGATCCTATTTGTTGTTTGCCTATTCACCATGAACATTTTCCATGGCAATGTTAGATTACTAGAAGGTAACAGGTTTTCAAGTGGTTTCCGGAAATCTTGGTTCACTGTGTGGCCTCGGCCTCGTGGTTTATAACTAGGTTCATGATATTTTGTGGTAGATAAAGCGATGGTATTCCTGGGGGTTATAAACTACCTTATTTTAATAACTCGGGGGGGTTCACCTTGAACAAAACACTGAATTTTTTGCTTTGTATTTGATCCCCAAAAAAATTCACGCTGCATGACCAACCACCAGCTGGGAGGTCATTGGCACCCTTTGGCCTTCTCCCAGGGCGGAGGTGGGTTCCGTACCAGGGCGGGACTCTCTGTCGGAAGTTGGACCACGGCTTCTCCGCACCGAAGAGTTACTTCCAGCATTGGGATAATTTTTTGGGCATAGCCCAATTTTTTCAAATAAGTGGTTTGGTCAAACATCATCCAACCCGTTTTTGGATGTTTTTTGTTGGTCTTTTCAATTATGTGTTTGTGTTGGATTTGTATTTGCTGGGAGGGTAGAGCAATCCCCCCAAAAATGTCAAATTAATTTCTCACTAAACTAGTGATAAATTACTTGTCCATCTTTTTGTGGGGCCAAAAAACCACGGTTTTTCTGGTGTTTTTTGAAAGGGGCATTTGATGGCGCCCCAGATGCTTCTATTGTGTTGACGCGGCAAGCCCGGTCGCTCAGTGGGTCAAGCCTGGCTCGTCAGTTGGATTTGGGACCAGAGCTATGAAGAGGGTATAGCAACACCTGAACATACTTTGAAAACATTGGGGAAAACGTGAAGTGATTGGAAAATACATGTACAATCATGATCAATCATGTACATACTTTGGAAACCTTGAAATGATTAGGGAAAAAACCATGAAACTAGCATTCTGGAAACACTTTTAGACATCTCTTTTTTGGGTCACTATACTACACATGGATATGTCGTATCAATGGATCAAAAAGTGTTGATCGATGGCAAGTGTCGACATTTTTCGTGAAGGTAAGCGCCCCCTGGAGTTCCATGGTTCGACCTATCCCCAACATCCATGGCGTATTGGAAACCAGGAGATAGCCCATTTTTGCGACATCTGGGAGTCCTGGTACCCTGGCAACATGGTGAAAACCCTATTTTTTATTTTTTTTTATCGCTTGCATTTTATGGATGTTCAATCCCCCACATGTGATTGGGCTTTGATCCCCATTTAAGATGCTATGGCTGCATCAGAGGCCGGGGAGAATGGAAAGCTGAAAGGTGCACTGGAAGAGGCCATTAAAAATTTGTTTTCTTTCCCTCTGTGGACGATCGGGAGAGTTTCGTAAACCATATTTTTGGCTACTTGGGGTTTGAAAATGTTTAAAATATATACATATATGTTATGGATTCTGATTGTATCCCAGTGAATAAGTGGTTTGTAACTCATGACTCAAGATATATCATATATATATACATACATACATACATACATACATACATACATACATATCATACATCTGGAAACATTCAATATGAGTGCTTTCCTGCTGGAAAACCATTGGCAAACATCCCGAGAAGCATTATGACCTAATGAAGTACAGTACCCCAACTGTAGACATAGAAAGCACTCGCTGACCGGGATCCTACATGATCCTACAATGTTTGAATATGCAATCGCCTTTTTGTCAAGTGGAAGTGAATCAATCCTACTCAAACTATATTTTTGACATGTGTTCATATTCTTGATCGTTGCTGTACTTTTTTCGAATAGAGCAACGGATCAGCCATCCATCAATCATCGATGACACAATTGGGATTTCACAACTGGGATTTCCCACCGTCGATGTCTGACCAGGCTCTCAGAGAAAAGAAACTGTCGGCAGACTTGGTTGAGGCTCTGGTGTGCCACTTGACCATTTGTCCAGAGGAAGTGACAGTGAACTGAGAGTTTCATGGTTGGGACTGCAGAATTTGTTCACTTGTTCTACTTCGAGCCGTTCCTCTTGCAAACTCCGGTGAGTTAGTAGTGTCTGCTCGGTGATTTTTCCATGATTTTTTGCTCAGATTTTGATACAAAGCCGGGTTCAACCCATGTCATTTGACCAGTGCAACGTGGGATTTGCCATCCAACTTTTCGGCACCTGATGGGATGAATGTTTCATCCCATCTTGAAACTGATCCATCCATGATCCTCTGGCAACAATAGAAATGGGAAACCTACCATTTGTATCCATTTGCAGACTTCCTCTTATTTTCCTAATGGTGCATTTGTCTATGCAACGTTTCCTGTGACAGGAGGCTCATATGATGTACCCATCTCTTGTATGAAGTTAAACTGGTAATGGTTTATGCACTATCGAAGTGAACTCCCGTTGTTCTTCGGATTGAAATTGCCATGAAATAGGGCCCACCCTCTCTTTAGCACAAAGGGTCAACCTTGGATTTGGATAGTGCATTTTTTTCTTTCTTGCTGTAAACAGGGATGTATTCTCCCGACTATTTTTTTGGCGGCAGGATACCTATGGTCGGCCATTTTAGCCACAACATTGAGCCATTTGTCCACAGAAGTTGTCGCAATTTGGTTTTGGTAAATCCAGCATTTTCCCTCCACAGACCCTTGAATTTCCTTCTTTCCCAGCATGAGTTTATGGGACAAAAATTCTAGGTGGTAAAGCTCTATTATTTACCCTCTGGTTATTTAACATAGCCATGGAAAATGGCCCATTTATAGATGGTTTACCTATAAAAAATGGGGATTTTCCATGGCTATGTTAAATAACCAGAGGGTATTTATATTTTTTTTTTAAAAAGGGGTTTCTTCCGCAGATCTTTTCTGCAGCCCGCCCGCAGCTCGCCAGGTGCCATGCATTGAACATGCCACGGGCCCGGACTTGGAGGCCCTGCAGGCGGAGAGTTCCGGTACCCCAATAGCTGGATGGTTTACCCTCTGGTAAACTAGCATAGCTATAGAAAATCACCATTTTTAATGGGAAAACTCACTATAAATGGCCATTTTCAATAGCTATGTTAAATTACCAGAGGGATGACAATTCTATTTAAATGGATGATGAATATCGGTTTATGTAGCCAAAAATCTCAGGAAAGCTCTTTTTGTGTGTATGAAAATTGAGCTGTCTATTTCAATAGGGAAGATGATTCTAATCCAATGGGGATAGACGATTTTCAGACAGGCAGCCATATGTTTTTTTCCCATCATTTCCTATGGTGGAGATCTGAATATGTTGAGGACATTTCCATGACTTCAGGATAGTTGAAGCCGCCTGACGTTTCCGGTAGACATCCGGTGAGGTGGAATACCGATGATTTCCGAATTCGCGCTTTTTCAGGGTGGAAAAAAAACCACCTGGATGGACAGAAAAACTACATGAACTATCAGAAAGACTAGACGAAAGCAACGCTAAGAACTGGATTCGCATAAGAAAAAAAACTCATAGGTTCGTGTTAATCTAGAAGTGGGAGGATTTTTCACAATTCACAGTTCCAAATTACTGGAGAAATTTCGAAATGGTGATTTCGGAAAAACATCGCCATCATGGGAGGTTTTTTGATACCCGTCATGTTCCGACGCACAGATTTTCCCCATGAAAGATGGGCCATCACATGCCACGAAAAAACACCAGGCCTATTTGTCATCCAGTGGAGAGCTGGAGGTCGCCCGAGTTTGTCGACTGTTTAGCATGGTTTTGTCGCTATATAAATGGGGTCCATTTTAGGGGATGAGGTCTATCAAGCTCTATACCAAGCTTAAGCGGCTAAAAACCTAGTTTTTCCAGTCAATAACTATTTTTTTTGAGTGGTTTTTTGAATGGTTTTGGGGATCAGAGGGCTAGGCTATCCCCATTGATTTGCAGGCTTTCATGAGCATCACCTCATTTAGATACGGAGAATTTGATGAACGTCTCCTACTTTAATGAAGCTCCCTGAATTTTGATGTTGGAGTTGCAGTGAATGATTTGATGAAAAAAACCGAGCATTTTTTCATCGAACTCTGTCGCCAGATGATCTTGCTAACCTCCCCGGAGGTGCCACAGAGTTTTCGGAGTTGGAAAACCGTTTTCCAATCCATTGGAATTAGGAGTGTGAGCTGACTTGACTGTGCAACTTGGAGATTTCGTCCATTGTTTTGATATGTTTTGATGCATTCTATGGAGCTTTCCGTTGCGTCATGGGGGGTTCCCCCCCGAGTCATCATCCAGTCGTCACCATGACATCGTAAAGCGGTGACGACTGCCAGGCCGCTCGAGTCTTTGGGGATGCTGCCAGTCCTCTCAGGTCCAGCACGAAGATGCCGCTGCGGGTGGCCTCGGCCAAGCACTCAAGTGGAAGATCTGCCGGTCTTGGCCAATTTTGAAGCGTACGAATGGAGGGTTTAGGACTATGCTTGGTGAGAGTTACCCTCTGGTAAACAAACATAGCTATTGAAAATTGTGATTTATAGTGGATTTACCCATTAAAAATGGTGATTTTCCATAGCAAAATGTTAGTTTGCCAGAGGGTACCAGGGGAAGCCCTGTGGTTTCACATACAGAAGCTGCTGGTGCTGCTGGTGTCTGAGGTTGGCAAAGGCACCAGCGCATCCCAGCTGTACATGGGCCGTGATGAACGATAGGGGCATCAGATCGGATCTAGAACCACTTACTACATGATATATATAATATATATGATATATATATATATATATAGAATCCTGAAGTAGTAGATAGAATCTGGAATGTTCAAATCTATTCCCATTTTGGCGAGGATTTTTTGACATGTCCATATTCTTTCTACCCCAGGATGACTACATATTTACACACATAATATGATAGTATACTATCTACTGTATAAAGGACGACAAGTTGCGAACCTGGAAATTGGGAGGCAAACATCGTTTATACTATACTGGAAACGCAAATATCTATTTTTATTGGGGGTGCTATATCTATATATATAATATACATATTGACATGGGCAAATTTGGGGTTCTGGTGGTAGCTTGCAATGTGGGAGGCTGTGTGGCCTGTCTATGGCATAGATTTATGGGTTTCTCCAGAAATGAGCTGTGGAAGGCTCCCAGGCGCTCAATTTCATTTACCCAAACAAACGGTGAGTATTGGCTTCACATTTCAATACCCCAATTCTATCCCAATTCTATGCCATGATAGCCACAAAAAAAGGCTTGGCTAGCATTTTTTTCCATTCTTAAAACATCTTAAAACTATTAAGACCCGAATTATTCTTGGCTTTACCACATGATCTCTGGTCCAAACCCACGGATGGGTTAAAAGTTGGTTAACCTATGATTTCCCGATGCGAGTTGGTCGAAAAATAGGATACCTCCAATGGCTTAACTACATTTTCCCCATGAAAAGGTTGCATTTTTTGGGGTATAGCCAATTTTCAGACATATCTATATCATGGTTGCTTGATAAATCCGTTTATTGCTGCTTGAACAAAAACCATAAGTACCCCATTGGCTGGTCATGACATCTAGCTTTCCACCAGCTCTTTGGATTTTCAACCATCTTGTTGGTTAAATACATCCCCACTATTATTGGAGGGTTATATCTAATGATGGGAAAATCTATGGGATATATATATATTTAATATAGCTACTAGGATAAATCAAAACCATCATCCCATTGGATATCATAGATTTCCCCATCAAATATTTCATTGTGCACTAATGTAATATTGGGGTATATCATATATATATGTATATATATAGATTAGATTCCCATTAGATTCCTATCAAATAGATTAGATTCCCATATTATATATATATATTACACACCATTAGATTCCCATCAAATCCCCATTCTTGTCATCCCATTCGTAAAACCTCAGGTGGTGGCCCGATCCTTGAATCTCGAAGTTGTCTTTGAGCCTAGCAAGGCAAATGCTGAAACCATGGTCCGGGCACCCGGGAAGAGTTGCTTCATCACATCACACAGCAATGCTACATAATATACGTATAGATTATATGTATAGATTATATATATAATATATATCATATATTATATATACACCATATATATATATATTTCATATATATATATATATATCATATATATCATATATCATATATATCATATATATATGTAAAATATGGAATATGAATCATGGTAGATCCAGGCGACTCGACTCCATGGATTTTCCAAAACTTTTGTGTCCCAGGCCTCGGAGCTTCCGGAAGAGCTGGGCCCGAAGCTCCTGTGCGCCGTGCCACGGTGGTTCAGTCATCCCCATGACATCGGAATGATGGGAATTGGATTGGATACCCTCTGGAAAATCACCATTTTTTAATGGGTAAAACTGGGAACTGGAACTGGAAAATCACCATTTTTAATGGGTAAATCCACATTTTTATCACAATTTTCAATGGGAATTAGAAGGGATAACTCACCGGAAACCATGGATTTTACCATAAACAAATGGAGGCTTTCCTGTAAAATTTCCCAACCTTTGCCCAACTCAGAATAACTATGGAAAAACTTTCGGAAAAACAAACTTTTTTTTTTTAATGGGCAAATCAGCTCTTTCGACTGGGTCATTTTCAATAGCTATGTAAACAAATTACTAGAGGGTATCCCAAAACAGCCTTAATTCAGGTCAGTGAAATATGACAATTGACCTAATATTCACGCTTTGCAGACCAACTCTGGTATGTCAAGAAATTTCACACCCCATTGGCCCATTTAAGTTGTTCTGCACCATGTGATATTCTGTGACCGCAAAAGTCACTCATTAGTGGTTACATATGGGTATGGATCAATACCTATACATACCATTGTTAGGGGAATGAACATCCATTTACCAGCTATTTTGATGTTCACCAGGGGGATAGGGTTTTGACCCATCCCCATATTAGGACTATTAGGATGAAGTTGGGATGCATATTTCTAGCTTGTTGGACTATGGCAACGGCGGCTGCGACAGCTCAACCCCACAGAAGTGTGTTCCAACGGCTCTCCGCTCGTCTTCACCCTTTCGCAAACACACAGGTCTTGGCGCGGCCTGGGGTGTTCCAGTGGGTCTCATGCGACAATCTTTCTGGACATGGTGTTAGTATGTGTTAGTATGCCCCCAAAGCAGCCATTTAAGATGGAACATGATACTTAACGATACTCAACAATCAAAGTTGGGGCTGGTCCCCTCAATTGCAGAATCCTGTAGCAATCTGCGCATGGCTTGGGTCCATGTCCTGTTTGGGACCTGAGTGACTACACTCCCAGTATCTATCAAGGCTACGGCACGACTGACGATGGGCCGCTGGGCATGCGGATTTCCCGCCTCATTCCCCAAAGTGTCCATCGAAACTCTCTCAAGGTATTGCATATGCTAAGTCATACTGCCACCAAGTGAATCATACATTCAACAAAGTTCAGAGATCCTGATTTATCAATCTTGGAAATGCCCCAAGCTGGTCCTTTCAAACTCCTTGATTCAAAGCTTGACAGTCCTTTCGCAGACATAACAACCGTGGACTGCGGTCAATGGCAATGACAACAGTTGCAGGTTGCTATGGCCATCTCTCTTGAGTACCGCTTCACATTCATCAATGTTTTGGAGGTGTGCTGACAGGGGGCAGGTCTGCATGGTCGAACGAACCGCGACCAACACTTGTAGCAAGCGCTGCGAATGCACATGATCTGCTTGGGTGGTGTGGAACATTTGGATTATTTTCCCATATATTGGGTTTCCCATATATTATAGGAATAATAAGCCCAACTGACTTTGATATTTTTCAGAGGAGTAGGTCAACCACCAACCAGTGAGACTGTGGAGTTTCGGCCGACCCTGCCACATGATACTGACGGTACATGGTAGTAAATACTCCTTTCCGAATTTAGTGCGTTGAGTGGAGTGGAGAGGAGTGTACATATGTGTATATCTATATACTGTATATATACATATTTATGTATATCTACATGATATACATAAATATCCCGCCGGACCGGAAACCGTGCCCATAAAACGCACGTTTTTTTTTAAAAACGGTGATTTTACCACAGTGCTGTGCTGATTTGATGATTGGAAATCCTGGAGAAATTTGGGGCGCGTTTTTTGGCTTTTCAGCGTCATCGCTGCAACGCATGCACCGTTATCAGCTGGCAGTCAGCATTCTTGTGAATGCATCTCCATTGCCAAGCTCTAGCATACACCATCAAGAG
>Ga0126342_10022716_pt1 | contig 10328 bp, 10 predicted proteins | sample Cyp1metagenome_FD_92528 | JGI IMG/M metagenome (GOLD analysis project Ga0126342, IMG submission 92528) | Coral microbial communities from Lord Howe Island, Old Settlement Bay, Australia - Cyphastrea 1 metagenome | ecosystem: Host-associated > Invertebrates > Cnidaria > Coral ... | reverse complement strand
TTGTTACGTTTCTTTTCTTTTTGTTTGTTTGTTTGTTTGCTTGTTCGTTCGTTCGTTCGTTTGTTTGTTCGCTCGTTCATTCATTCATTCGTTCGTTTGTCGGTTTGTCGGTTTGTCGGTTTGCTTGTTTGCTTGTTTGCTTGTTCGCTTGTTCGCTTGTTCGTTTGTTCGTTTGTTTGTTTGTTTGTTTGTTGGTTTTCTAATTTGCGTCGAGATGTAACTCCATGCCCACCGCATGTCATTGCGCACTCCACTGCACAGACCGTGAGCCACGACCACTGTATTGATTGTACTTTGGCTCAAGGCCGGTCAAGACTGGCCCAAGGCCACTGAACAGACCGGGGGAACTCTGAGTTTGTTGTACTTGAAGCTACCAATGCAATTTCGAAGAGTAGCGGAGCTGCTGGCGCTCCTACTCTGAGTCAAGTGGAAGAGGCAATACTGGCCCACACTGATTGCGCGAGAAAAGTGGAAGTGGCAAGATTGGTCACACTCATTGAGGGAAAAGCGGAAGAGGAAATATTGGCCCCCACTGTACAAACTGTAGTAGAGCTAGGGTAGGAGAATGCGAAGTGCAAGAACTTTGGTGAGAGAAACTCTTTGGGAGGAAGTGCAGGACCACCACTGCCAAAGAAGTTCAGCGGCAAGATGGAAGCCTGGGAAGATTGGTCGTACTCATTGAAGAACTATGCGGCGCTGTTCAAGACTGATTTGCTGGAAGTGATGGAAAGATCTGAGAGAAGTGACAGACCGATCGCTGATCAAGATCTAGCTGCGCTAATAACTGTTTTGGAAATTTCAACAGAAACTGCTTGAATTCACGCATCAGCTTCGCTATCGACTGACCCAATTGACAACTGATAGTGCCAGCCTGATTGTCCTAGAGAATGTGTCCCAAAATGGATTTGAGAGCTGGCGGTTACTTGGTCCAAGATTCTCGCGGCCAGGAACTCCGCAAAACATTTCGCTGTTAACTCGCGTGTTGGAATGCAGGTTTAGGACTGAAAACTTTGAGCAATATTACTCAGAGTGGGAGATGTTGAAGAACGGGTTTGAAAGGCAGACTCAAGCGCAACTGCCCGATTCAATAATGGTTGCAGCGCTGTTGAACAAAACGGCTGGACACTTACAACAGCACTTGAGGTTGAACATGGGTACGCTGGAGATGTATGATGCTGTGAGAAGAGTGATCACGGTGTGCTACCAAAGTAGACATGTGACTAATGTGCGCAAGACTGCAAAGGGCCCAGCGCCCATGGAAATCGGTGCGAGGTGGAAGTTCCCTGGACTGAGCAATCACCATTTCAGTTGCTGTGTGATTGAACCAGGCTGCTACTTGCAGAAGATCGAATTGCTTCAGGACTGGAAGCCAACTATGCCTTCCAACAATCAGGTGGACTACCCAACTTGAGTGGTACTTCCATCTGAAGACGCACTGAAGCTGAAGGGCGATGGAAAACTTCCTACTATCTACTTCGAGCACAAACTTGCCAACCTCTGGACTGACTTGAGATCAGTAGTACTGTGTGCCGCACTGCAGCTGTGGAAGACTGATGGGTCATCACCCTACGTGACTCACTGTGGCTCTCCACCGGTAGCTGTTGGGATCTACTTGCCAGGGACTCGAGTGACTGAGATGAAACAGTTCAACCGGCTTTACTATACTCTCACTCCTTTGTCAACTCGCCTGGTGGGATTGCAATCGAGTTTGATGAGATTTAGCTGAAGTCTGCACCGTGCTTCAGGTTCAATTTCAACTTGAAGACACTGGCTGGTGGACTGGCAGAGGAACCGAATGGCGCAGTGTACTAAAATGGGCACAAGTGCTACTTGGCCGGTTGCCTGCCACTTACTGAGCTGCAGATGTTCAGATCTGGAATGGCGTGACTTAACTGACGAACTACAAATAAACTATATACGCTGTTTGGCAAGACTGAGGGTGACAACTTTGTCACCCACCATCTTTCACACACAACTTTGTCGCACACCATTTTTAACACACAACTTTGTCGCCCGCCATCACACACAACTTTGTCGCCCACCATCTTTCACACACGACTTAGTCACACACAACTCACACAACTTTGTCACCCACCATCTTTCACACACAACTTTGTCACACACCATCTTTCACACACAACTTTGTCCGCACAACTTTGTGTGGCAGGGGTGGCACTTGGTGACCTCCAACTTCGTTTTGCGTGGCAGGCAAGGGGCTTCTCTGCGAGAAGCCAGCCTGCGGCCAAGTCGCTGCGCCGCTCGGCTCTTTGCGCCCTTTGCCTTCCAGCAGACCTCCCACAAATGTTGGCGACGACCACGTTCGCGGCACTGTGATAGCACTCTCTGGAAGCGTCGTGGCGGAGCTTTTTGTCCTCAGGGGCCAACCATGGCCCGATGCCATACCATACCATTTGGTTGTTGGTGCCATTACTGGGGTGTTACCAGTTTTCACCTCTCCGAAAAGGCTATCGTGGTGTTCCCGCGGCCGAAACTCACCCACCGCGTTCCTGCGCATAGACCTGAAGTTGTTCTGAAACTGATTACCAGTAACGATCCGCCTCCAGTGAACATTCGTGTAGTCATCGGTAAGGCTGCTGCCACTTCTGCGGCTTACAGACCGCAGCCTGGCACCAGTCAGCTCTACGAATTCTGCGAGCTTCAGACTCTGATGCCACGAAATTTGCACCAGGTTCAACTGAGAGACGTGGACCTTCGGTGCCCAGACAGTCCGTTAGCCAAGAAACTCCGGCAACGCTTCTATGACATGCTGCGATACAACGTGAAACTGGGAAAGCGGACGTTGCCCGAATTTCGTCCTGATCAGTCTACGTCAACCTATAACATTCATGTGCTGGTGTCTTCGGATGGGCAGAGACTGGCTTTACGTGCGAAGTTGCTTTATGATCCAATTTATCTTCGTGTGCCTGTGGTGGAAGACGGCAAGGTCTCTCCTTGGAATAAGCCGGCTTTGGGGGAAATCTGCGATGCTATTCAGCATGCTAGCGTATAAATTCATTGTGCAATCTTTCTTTCCTGTTTTGGCTGCACGCATTGTCATGATCCAACGTGGAAAGACATGCCTGGTTACACTCAATTCATGAAGGCTCGTGTCGTGTTTTGATTTTGACCCACCGTGGGAAGAAATCGGATGCCAAGCAGATGACATTGGAACGCGCAGTGATCCGGAATGGTTTGGTGCAACGTGCAAAGAACCAATGTCAGTAACATTGCGGGCCGTTTCTTGACGCGCAGTGATCCGGAATGGTTTGGCGCAACGTGCAAAGAACCAATGTCAGTAACATTGCGTGCGGTTGCTTTCTTCAACGGCTGCAATATGTGGGAAAAGATTGCGCAGTTAGCGTCATGACCATGGTGCTTGCTGCTTTTGGAAAGATGATGAAACTGTGACTGTGTCGCAACTTGAAATGCGTGCGCTCTGTGTCTAGATATATTGTAGTTGCGTTCATAGTTGCGTTGACAACCAGCTACATACGTGTTGTGTACTCTTGCGGCCAGGTACTTTTCCGATTTGTCATCGTCGTCGGACCCATGGCTGTAGGACAGGCGCGGCTTTCATCGGAGTTCGCCGTTTTGCACTAACAGAAGAAGCCTTTGAGTGGAACTTGAAATGCATGCGCTCTGTGTCTAGATATATTGTGGTTGCGTTCATAGTTGCATTGACAACGAGCTACATACGTGTTGTGTACTCTTGTGGCCACTTTTCCGATCTGTCATCGTCTTCGGACCCGTGGCTGTAGGACAGGCGCGGCTTTCATCGGAGTTCGCCGTTGTGCACTAACAGAAGACGCCTTTGAGTGGACGCACGTGCCTTTGGTTACAATCAGTTCATGAAGGCTCGTGTCGTGTTTTGATTTTGTCCCACCGTGGGAAGAAATCGGATGCCAAGCAGAAAAGTCTGCATGTGATACCGCATGTCAGTGCCTAGCTTGCACTCAGTTCATGTTTTGTGCCGGTTTACATTTTCTTATCCAGCAATGGACTTTTCGTCTTGTGCAGCCACAGCTGTAAGTGACATGCTTTGATGTCTCTGCACGGCATCTTGGGGCCCTGCACATTGTTCTTTTGCCGCACACCATCTTTCACACACCGCTTTGTCACACACCATCTTTCACCCACAACTTTCGCACACACGATCTTTCACACAAAACTTATGTCACATACACCATTTTCTTTGTCGCACACCATCTTTCATATACCGCTTTGTCACACACAACTTTTCACCTACAACTTGTTTTACTTCTTGGTCCTCCACCACCTCCTTTGTCTTTCCTTCCTTCCCCGTCCCCGCTACAACATTTGTTGCTCATTATTGGAAGAAGTTGACTTGTGGGGCTATCCGGTCCTTGAATTGATTGTTGTTTGTGGTAGTGGTTGTTGTTGTTGTTGTTGCTGTTGTTGCTGTTTTTGTCTTCTTCTTCTTTTTTCTTCTTCCTTGTCTTGTGCTCCATGCAGGCCAGTTGTTTTTGGTCTTGTCGCGTGCGTTGACGCGAGAACCACAAAGAAGCAGTTTGGCTTGGCCGTATGAAAATCTTAGAGCCACACACTGTACCATGCCAAAACACTTGTTTATCATTTCTTATCACTTTTGTTTATCATGCTTTTATCATGTTGGCAGATTTTGGCAGGTACCCAAAATTGCCACAATGATAAGAACACGATAAAAACATGATAAACAATGACGAGGCAATGACAAAACCTTGGGTTTTCATCGTTTCTTAAAAATCACTTCAGGTTCTTATCTTTTTTTGAAATAACTGTGGCAAATTTTGGCACATGTTTACCCCAAATCTGCCAAAATGATAGTAATTATAAAGGCTCGAGGTTTTATCATTTTTATCACGTCTTTTTCACGTTTTCTCATTTTGGCAGTTACTGCCAAAATTTGCAAAAATCTGCCATGTTGAAAAGATGAAAAACATTTGATTTTGGGGTCTACAGCCTCTGGCTCAGTAGGGCTTTTTGCTGTGCGCATGTGGACCAATGTGCAGTGATCCTGCAGTTGGACAAAGTCAGACCATGTGGGTGGTTGCTGTAAGAGAAACATTTTGTTTTGCAACCGCATGGCCTATTCATGCTGATGGCAGTGTGTGATTTTGCACGTCCGCGCGTTTTGGTGAATTTTGGCATGTTTTCGCCCGCGTTTTGGGTTTCCTTTTTTTCAGCTGTCTTCACCACGCCCCAGGGACATCCGCTCTGGGATAAAGCACAGCTCGGCAGAAGCAGTTTCTTGGTTTTCTTTGGTGCTTTTGGCGCTGCGGTGTGAGTTCAATTTGCAGTCCAATACGGGTAGACTCTACCTCCCAGGGAGAGAGGAAAAAGAACGACGAGTGTATTTGATGTAGTAAATTGCAAAGTAAGCAGGAATCAAAAATCTTGTTTCTTTACCAGCCCAATTCGGTAGGGATCTGCGCCTGCAGCTTAGGCTTGTTGTTTGGGCCTTGTAATTTCCCAACAGGTATCCATCTCAACCGTCATTTCGAAATCCTGAAGCTTTGAAGGCCCGGGAGCTGGAACCGATTGTTGTCAAAGGTCAGCTGCTCATCGGCGTGCTGGCTGTTGCCGCCTTTCTCTTGGTTTCGCTTCTTGTCGACGCTTGGTTTCTGGTGGTGGTGGTGGTGGTGCTGCTGCTGCTGCTGGTGGTGGTGGTGGTTGGTGATGAGCGGTGATGCGTGGTGATGCGTGGCGAAGGTGTGGCGAAGGTGTGGCGATGGGTGGCGATGGGTGGCGATGGGTGGCGGTGGGTAGTGGGTGGGGTGTGTGACTGGGGTGTGTGACTGGCGTGTGCGACTGGGGTGTGGGGTGGGGGTGGGGTGGTGGGGGTTGGTGCTGTTGGTACCGTCAACCGTAGAAGGTTTGTTTTGTCAAAGCCGCATTTAAGTTTTGATCGGGCATATAGATCATGGATCCCCGTTTCGTCGCGATTCTTTCAATCATTACTCAGTCGCTTATCCAGTCTTGCACCTTGCGTTGCAGCAGATTTTAATTCAATGTTTGCTATAGGAGTTGTTTGTCTAGATTGTTGCCAGCCCTTGTGGATTTCTGTTGCTGGTCGATGGGCAACTTTTGATCGGCCGGCTTGTTTTGTATGATTTTGTTGGTTTTTGTGTCTTTGCCGATGTTCTGCTGGCTTTGGTCAATTCCCGAAAGCTCCTGCGGAGGGTCCCTCCTAAAGAGCAGCTGCCGACATGGATTTACCGCCTCATCTTCCTCATCATTATCTTGAACATCATTATCTTGAACATCATCATCATCATCATCATCATCAGCATCATAACCATCACCATCAGCATCATCAGCATCATAATCATCATCACCACCAACGTTATCGTCATCTTCTTCATAGCCAGCATTGTGATCATCTTCAGCATCTCCATAATATCATCATGTTCAAAATTAGAGTTAAACCTGCACATCTACAACTGTATATGTGCAGGTGTGTCGGTACAGGTGCACAGATGCGCGCGAAAATGCCTACGCATCCACAGCTGTACTGTAAAAAGGTGTAGGGATGCAGGTGCATAGATCTTCTAGAATACATCTGCGCATCAAATATTCTACACTTTGGCGGCAGGAAACTGCAGATAGATGCTTTCGAAGCCAACCCTCCCCTATGGAAAGCGCGTCGATCGTCCAAAATGAAAGTGAATTTGCGCTTTGGTTTTGATTCAGTGGCCCGTGAAAAATTGCAATTTGGTTTTAGCGTCAAATTTCCCGCAAGAGTTGTCAAAACTCGGCCGGTGCTCGGTAAACCCTTCTTGCGCGAAACGCTTCGCCATCGTGGAAAAGCTGCGGTAAACTTGCGATATTCTTGCACCGGCCTTGTGCTGGAAGAACCTTCCCCGTACGAAATACGTGCCGGGTATTCAAAACTGAGGCGATTTTGCATGTTTCTTGCCCCGAACTTGCCCGGGAAGAGCCTTTCCCGGACAAAACGAGCGTCCACGCACCTGTGTGTAAAGTACGTGCCTGTCAAAGCTTCTGCTTGAAAAAGCTTTTGGTAAAAGCGTTCCGTGCGTAAAGCGCCCGTGTGTAAGACTATTTGCGCGCAACACTTTTTGGGTGACTAAAAAGTATCGGTGTGTAAAAGCACCTGTGTGCCAGTGCTACCCAGGCAAGCCGTGGGCGGAAGTTTCAAGAATGAAGCGCTTATAGCCTATAGAGCGAACAGAAAAGTGTGCCTATAGGGTGTGGGCAAGCCCTCTTGACATCTGATGCCTGCGACATTTTCTCCAAGGCGTGATTCTTTCTCATTTAACCTGATTTCATCTCATCGCGGCTTTTCTTTGCAGCTCTTCCAATCGCATCCCATTGCCATTAATTATACCTTGCGTCAGCTCATTGCATCTCATGCCTTCTCTTATCTGCCCAGCTCATCCCAGCTTTTCTCAGTTGATCTCCGCTGTCCTCATCGCGTCTCATGTCATCTCAACTTTTTTCATGTCTTCTCTGCTCATCTAAACTCTTCTCTTTTGAGCTCTTCTCAGCTTCTGCCCTGTACGCTCTTCACCGCTCTTCTCATGTCAGGTCGTCTCAACTCATCTCATCTCAGCCTATCCAGCTCATCTCAGCCCGTCTACGGTTTTCTCAGCTCTTCTCAACTCTTCTCAGCTTATGCAAGCTCATCTCATGCCTTCTCATCTCGTCTCTCCTCTTCTCACATCTCATCAGCGGAAAGCGCCAAAAATGGGAAAATCATCGCAAACTCATCGTTGTAACTTTGGCGCAGCCATTCCAATGCGATTTGCAAGCAGCAAGCCGCACAAGACCATGGGACTAGGTGCGCCATAGAGCAGCAGTGACGCAGCCACTCCAGTGCGATTTGCAAGCAGCGAGTTGCAAAAGACTAAAAAACCTACGTGCGAAACAGCAGCGCAGAGCATCTTGCGATATGTCCAAGTGCAGTACGACTGCGCAGGCTCGCACAAAACGTGCGGCTAACTTCCGGGGCGCGGCATTTTTCCTGTAAATTCTCTTGTGGAATGGCTCTTCCGAGCTGTCCAAGTGCATGTCGATTGCGCGGGCTCACGCAAACTGTGGGTCGCGGCCACATCATCACCCTCATCATCTCACCTCCCTCCTTCTCAATATCATCAACCTCAACATCATCATCCTCCACCTCATCTTCCGCACCATCATCATCGTCCTCCACCCATCTTCCGCAACATTATCATCCTTTTCATGATCCTCAACATCATCATCCTCAACATCATCATCCTCAACATCATCATCTTCCTCCTTCTCAATATCATCATCCTCAACATCATCATCCTCCAGCTCATCTTCCGCATTATCATCCTCAACATCATCATCGTCATCATCATCATCATCATCGTCATCATCACCATCATCACCATCATCATCATCATCATCGTCTTAATCACCATCACCATCATCATCATCATCGTCTTAATCACCATCACCATCATCACCATCATCATCGTCCTAGTCGCCATCACCATTATCATCATTATCATCATCATCGTCATCATCACCAGTGTCGTCATCATCATCATCATCATCATCTTCATCATCACCATCATCATCATCATCCCCCTCCTCATCGTCATCATCGTCATCATCATCATCATCTTCTTCTTCTTCATCATCATATCAACATCAACATCATTATCATACGTTTTCATCGCGCACACACTGCTTGGGATCTTTTGCGGGTGTATTTATCAAAATATTCAATGCGGGGCCATGATTCAAAAGACACATTTTCTTCTTCTGCGCTGTTCAGAAAATGTGAGCCATTGAAGCTGGCCTCTGAAGCAGCAACTCTCTCGGCTCAGGTTATTTCTTCCGGGTGAACCCCTACCGAGTTACTAGGTTTTGCTTCGGTTGCTTTTTTTCCAACCATATTTCTTTGGGACTGTGCGTGACGAAGGCCGAAATGCAAGTAACCGCAATCAGACGTAATAGGAATTATGTTTTCCATTTGATGACTTTCAGACCCAAGGAGATGGTTAGCGACATGGTCCGCTATACGAAAATACCATTCTGTGGCTTGAAGCCTTTCTTACGAATGGTGGCCAATGTTGCAAAGGCATGGGGCGGACTACAGGGGGATTCGCCAGCGATTAAGATTATAACAGCTGTTTGGAGTCCGGAAGTAAGAAGCTACATCTTTCAGCAGCAGCAGCAGGAGGAGCAGGAGGAGGAGGAGTAGTAGTAGTAGTAGTAGTAGAAGTAGTAGAAGTAGTAGTAGTAGTAGTAGTAGTAGTAGAAGTAGTAGTAGTAGTAGTAGTAGAAGTAGTAGTAGTAGTAGTAGAAGTAGTAGTAGTAGTAGTAGTAGTAGTAGAACAAACAACAAACAAAAAACAAACAACACACAACAAACAAACAACAACAAACAAACAACAAGGGACAAACAAACAACACACAACAAGCAAAAAAAACAACAACAAAGAAACAAAGAAACAAAGAAACAAAGAAACAAAGAAACAAAGAAACACACCAGCCAACGAACGAACGAACAAACGAACGAACGAAGGAACGAAGGAACGAAGGAACGAACCAACGAACGAACCAACCAACAAACAAACAACCAACCAACCACCCACCCACCAACCAACCAGCAACCAGCAACCAGCCCCCAGCCACCAACAACCAACGACCAACGACCAACAACCAACAACCAACAACCAGAAACCAACAACCAACAACAACAACAACAAGAAGAACAAGAACAAGAACAAGAACAAGAACAACAACCACGACCACGACCACGACCACAACAACAGCAACAACAACACCAACACCAACACCAACAACCAACAACCAACAACCAACAACAACCCACAACCCACAAACCAAAACCCACAAACCACAAACCAACAAACCAACGAACCAACAAGCCAACAGACCCACAAACCACAAACCACAAACCAACAAACCAACACACCAACACACCAACAAACCAACAAACCAACCCACCAACAAACCAACCAACCAACCAACCAACCAAGCAAGCAAGCAAGCAAGCAAGCAAGCAAGCAAGACCAACCAAAACCAACCAAAACCAACCAACACCAACCAACACCAACCAACACCAACCAAAACCAACCAAAACCAACCAAGACGAACCAAGACGAACCAAGACCAACCAAGACCAACCAAGACCAACCAAGACCAACCAAGACCAACCAAAACCAACCAAAACCAAGCAACAGCAAGCAACAGCAAGCAACAGCAAGCAACAGCAAGCAACAGCAAGCAACAGCAAGCAACAGCAAGCAACAGCAAGCAACAGCAACCAACAGCAAGCAACAGCAAGAAACACCAAGCAACACCAAGCAACAGAA
>Ga0126342_10022715_pt1 | contig 10328 bp, 9 predicted proteins | sample Cyp1metagenome_FD_92528 | JGI IMG/M metagenome (GOLD analysis project Ga0126342, IMG submission 92528) | Coral microbial communities from Lord Howe Island, Old Settlement Bay, Australia - Cyphastrea 1 metagenome | ecosystem: Host-associated > Invertebrates > Cnidaria > Coral ... | reverse complement strand
ATAGTCTATAGTTAGATATCCAAATACTGTTTTAAGTTATGACTCTTACATTTTCTCAGTCATCTGCGATTCCGAAGCCTCAAAAAGGGGGGCGGCGGCACCTGGGCGTTAGCCCATTTATTTAAGGTACCAACAACGGCGATGGTTCAGTAGGTGCATCGGTCAAACGTAAACTACAAATCGGACAATGAAGTCGAGAAATGCCCGTGTTTTTCCACAACGGTGATATTCACGAATACAACACGAGTATTGACCTTTTGGGATTTGTATATATGTATAAAATTGTATGCATACATATATATATATATATACGTGCATATATATATACATATATAATTGCATATGTATTAACCCAACAAGAACAGAACGATTGGTGTGTACGGGTCTGGGTCACGATTTCAAACCCTGGGACCGACACGCAACAAACCCATCATTGACAGCGAAAGAATGCGCGCCTTTTATAGCCAACATCCATCGTCATGTTCAAGGGTCATAAAAATTGACTTGAGTTACTGATTACCCTCTGGTAAACTAACATAACTATGGAAAATCACCATTTTCAATGGGAAAATCCACAATAAATGGTGATTTTCAATAGCTATGTTAGTCATTACCAGAGGGTACTCATTGAGCTACTCATTACTCATTGAGTTCTTCACCAACAAAGGCTGGCGGCTAGTTCATTTGCCACGGCATCTGCAGGTCGAAGCCTCCAAAAAAAACTTCGATATGTCATACTGTTGTAAACCCAATGGGAAATCTCTGACTGAAAAAGGTTTGTACCAACGACCTGTGGGAACAATAATGGATTATTCATTATTCAGAATTATTCATAAGTATTCATATTCAAAATAGATTATTCATTTACCCTCTGGTGAACTAACATAGCAATGGAAAATCACCATGCTATTCATGGGAAAATCCACTATTTCTATGGCCATTTTCCATAGCTTTTTGTATGTTCACCAGAGGGTAGTAATTCCAAATCATAGACCAGCCACACATGTGGGGCTCCGTTTCGTGCTCCCCCTGGGTTCCCATGCTCTTCTTCTCCGCTTTCTCGATGCGTTCCAGGCAGCTCTTGGCTTGCCCCTCCGCCTGGCGAATGTTGAGATTGGAATCGTTCCAGTCGCATCATTTCTTGAGATTCCTCATGAAAATCATCAAAATCATCAAATTGTGTGGATCACAAGATCATACAAACCATATCCAACCATATCCAGCTTCCAACTTCCAACCATTTTTGCAACTGCGGCGCCTGGCGATCGTGTAAGCCACTGGCCTGTTTGATGGCCTGATCCGCCACCTCCTTGGCCTGGCATCAAAAAAATCACCCCATTTTTCGACCCACAAAAAGGTGGGAAAAGGTGGGAAAATTCACCGGAAAAATGGCATGTTGGTGATTTTTGATGGAAAAAATTGGAATGTTTCTGATGTTTCATGGCAAAATCTTCCGGAAAAATGCTGGAAATGCGATGTTTGTGATGTTTGATGGAGAAATCTTCCGGAAAATGCGGATGCAACTTTTGCTGATTGGAGATAGTTGAAGGGGATTAAAACAACGATATTTTGGAATCGAAGCAACAAATATGGTGGATTGAAGTGACGAAACTTGAATAATTATGTTGCTGATAGAAATGGTTGATGGGGATTTAGTCACCAAAAAAAAATACTGGATTTTATATGATTTTATCTCAAATTTGTATAATACAACCACAAGGGATTTGCAGATACTGAAACTCATCACTTGTAGGTAGTTCAAAACTCGTCTCGAAATGGGCAGGTGAGGTTGCCCGAGGAGAGTTGGGCGACTATCCACTTTCGAGGGAAAAGTCAAAGACGTGGCCCCAAGCCATGCACAAAAATGGGGAGGTCACCAACAAGTCTTCAGCATCTTGGGGAGTTTCGAAATCTGAGGTGAAATCTGATGAATCCACAAAATGCCTGTTTTTTAAGGCACAGGGCACATCATCCACACAATGGGTCTTTCCCCAAATGCAGGACCCCATCCCTGGCACCTCATCGTAATGCTTCAAACCTGCAGCACTCGGTGCACTGATCAAAAATCACCGCAACTCTTGACACCATTGGAATATTGGTCATTCACAAAATGGATGGATCAAAGTCGTGAATTCCCAAAACAGCCCAAACCTATGGTGATTTCAATACTGATATGGTCTAGTTTGGGATGATTTGAGGGCATCCCCATTGTAGGAAACGTGAATTTTTGCCACCATCTATTTGCACGCTAAAGACAACTGAAAAACTTTGTCTGTGTCTTTGTTCTCTTCAATTCATTGAGTGCCTGATTGAAACTCATCCACTTTCAATACAGAAATCTTCCAAAAATCTTCCAACATCTTCCAACAAAATAAAAAATCGATTTCTTAGTCCACCCAGTTCCACCCATCTTATAAATATTGTGTGTCTATACATGTGTATATATATATAACATATGTATTATATACAGAGGCATTTATTCCCAATAGCTCCCTCTGGATCGCTGGTTCCAGCTCCGGATCCGTACCTGCCAGGCAATCAGCTGCCAGGACCTTGCACTGCACCATGGCACCTCGGGGGAGCTGGTGGTCAGGCCACGGCCGGTCAGGCCGGTCAGGCCCCCTGGAGAGCTAAGTTGACTTAAATCTTGGCCAACCAAGGTTTTATGGGGAAAAAAACCATAGTTTATGGGTTTATATAACCAACTTATAGCTAGGGCAGCGTTTTTGGCCTCACCATGTAGGAAAATGTGTGGGATCTGACCGGAAAAATGAAGAGTTTCATCAAGATTGATGAGGAGTTTGATCAGCAACAAAAATATGGACTTTGAGGGAAAAGAAAGGAAGATATTGATCAAAAAATACTTCAATCAACAGAAATCAGTGGGAGTTAACCCACGAAAAGCGTGATAGGAAAAACATTTCTTAGGTGCCCCTGCTGCTTGGGAAAGGATGGCTCCAACATGCTCTGAACAAAAAATGTCCTTGCGCAGGGGTCCATTGGGCATACTATCTATCATCATAATTGGGATGAGGGGTGACCGCTCTATGAATTCAGTAACCATTGGAGCTTTGAACCTTCCATGTGCTCAACCAACAAAACCAAACCTTCTTTCCCCTAGGACAGAGTTTCATTTTTCATGAGGAGTAAATCTCTTCCAATTGAGCAAAGCTCAAAATCCTCTGTCATTCTCATTATACATATCATACTGGTTGGTTAAGAATGGGATGATGATACCACCTAGTATTCTTCCAGGAAAGATCAGGAAAGTATATTTAGAACTCCCAAACCAAACAGTGATCCACCCGCAAAGCTCAAAAGCTGGGCCCACCCAACTGCCGGATTGGATGCTTTCGAAGCACTTCTCAGCATCAACCACCACCTCAGTCCAGGGTAAAGCCCAGAAAGTCCTGGGGAAAACTCTCAAGATCTGTATCCTGGGACGGGATGGAAAAAGAAATGATGAGGTCATCAACATGCTGAATGGACTCTGATACTTCAAGATGCACAGCCCAGGCCTCTTTGTGGCTGATGACCCCGGCTATGGGGGGTTGGGTTATAGGACCTAGTCCAACTACAACTGGCGTTATACCAAGTCACACCGGCTGTGACTTAGAAGACCCTCACCAGTTTAACTCATCGTGGGAGCAACCAACGCGCGCGTTGGAAAATCCAATGGGCTGATTATGGCCCAGTATCACAATTCCTCCATCGCGGCGAAACACACTGAGCCATTTACAAACCATTCACCAAGTTTGCGGCATCCAGATTTGATTGACTGGAGTTAAGATCCTGATTTTGCTGGTTCGTTACCGAATTTGCTCGTTACTGTCACACCATAGATGTTAATGTTTAACATGTTAAAACATGCGTGCGGTTTAAATTCCCTCTTAATTCCCAAGTTCACTTTAAACAAAAAAAAATACCCATCATTCACCAAGCATAAGCTTTTCCACTTTACCCCAAGGTTTTTCTGAAACCGAAAACTCTCCACGTTTTTTCAGGTTCAACCAGCTAGAACCAGCACCGTTCCACCTGAGATCCCCCAACTCTCAGGGCCTCTTCCAACCTGCCGCGGAAGCCTAGGACCTGCGCGCGCCAGAACAAGGCGCCCGCACCTCGGAGGACGGGGAGGACGGGGATCGAAGGTGGGTAATCCGGGAGTGTCATCCATTCATCGGGATAGTCCATAGGTGTATAGTCATCAAGATGAATGGATATACATATAGTCATTCAATGTCATTCATCCATTGGGATATACAGGATATACATATAGACATCAAGATGTTAGACACTTTTTGACTTGTCTAAGGATGTTGCATATATGAAAAGTGGCTTTACTTCATGTGGTTATCTTCATTTCATAACTTTCATGCACATCCCATCCAAGTGAGTTCCAACCACCAACGAATCTCTCGCCAAGGGACGGAGCTGTTTGCTACCCAGATGTCGACCTGACGGAAAATGGTGGCCGGCCGTGGGAAATCATGTCTGATAGGTTTTTTGGGGGATGAATAGTTCTCATGGGAAATCATTGTCTGATGGTTCTCTGATTTTCTGATGCTTCTCACAGTGAATTGCTGGATTTTCGGATTACCGATTTCTCCTTTCAAAAAAGCTGCAGCCACGGAGTATGTCGGTCACTGCGCATTTGCAGAACAAGGTTCATCCAATGATCCTTCCGATCATTTACGCCATGATAGGATGATGTCTGTTTTCCTTTGACAAACAGCTGCACCAAAATTTGGTGGCTCTGAAAACCAACTGCACAAACTCTGAAATCCACTGATTGTTTTGCCAAGTTGATGAAAAAATCCGGGCCCTGCCATGTCTTTCCCAACAGGTGCCCCCAACAGGCTGTGATTGCATCGTTCACGGCCCGCATGGCCTCGGGATCCCGAAAACCAGTGCGAATTTCTGGTTTTAGTGGAGGCTCCAAGCAACAAAAATAAGACCTGGTCCATTTGGATAGTTGTTTCATGGGGATTCGATCTGCATCCTGTGGTTTGGCTGGTGAATAGGAATCTTACTCATTCCACCTCTCACTGATCTCCAAAAACCAACCGCAGAATGTACAATGAAAGCAGGCAGAACTAGTTCGCAGTTGTGTGAGATGTCATCTGAAGCACGAAAAGTACTCCCATCCCATCCCACGGTATACCTATTATGGGTTATACAATCCCCAATAAACCAGCTACAAGTATATGGTATAGCCCCCTATGTTAACCCATCAACAGTGGTGTTCTTCATAGCTCATCTCTCCTTCTGCCAGATCTCTGCTGTCTCTCTTCGCCAAATAGAATTGGTCAACTCCATTTGAATCTTCAGTACCAGTTCCCATAGTATATCCATAGTATTAGCAATTATCAGTTGCTAGTTGTTAGTTTGCAGTTACCAGTTATCAGCCATTATGATTGGCATTAGTTCTATTAGCAATTCTTTTAGTTATAAGTTATCACTGAAAAATAGAACTAATATCACTATCTAAAATAGTTTTATTAGCCATATTATCACTGAAAAAGACAAAAAAAACATCGGCTCCCAGAGTCCCCTTTTCCATTGGGCTCCCCGGGCCCTCTCCGCTGAGGCGCGGTAGGTGGATGAGGCCAGGGCCTGGCTGAAATGGTTTCAACAGGAAACCAACGGGTTTTGCTGGTTTTGTGGTACCCCAACTTCCAGGAAAACCCGACAGGCATTACTAAAAATCATGTTTTTAGGAAGTAAAAAAAAAACTAAAATCAGGAAACCCCATAGTTTTTCCATTTTGCAGGTACTGAAGTGGCGGAGAAAGAAACGACTCAGCTTCTTCCTTCCCAATCCTTTTCCATTTAAAAGCAATGGGAAAGGAAAAGAAACTCGCCAAATCTGCCATCTTCACAAAGAAAAGGCTGCGCATCAAATGTTGATCAAAATGCAGAAAACCCCTTCCCATAGTCCCATAGCCACTCGCAATCAAACATGGCTGGCAGATCCCGACATTTTCGATGATTTTCCCAGCAACCTCCATGGCCACACGGGGATCGAGCCTCTTTGGTCTCACCTTCCGCCTCGTTGCTCATCTTTTTCAGGCACGCCTGGTGATGGCGATCTTTGGGAAAGGACCAAGGCAGGTGAGGTGGTCGTCAGCCAATCATTCCGGACATGAAATAGATAGATGTGGAATTTCAAGATCTTCAATTGTTTTTATTCAATTTTAGTAAATCATTATTGTGAAACCAAAAGCCCAATACTTCATCCCCACCACCACCATTTTTATGAAATTTTAGTAAATTAAAAAGCAACACCATCACCACAATAATGATTTACTAAAACAGGGGAAACAAAAAATGTGAAGCCCAAGACTTCACCACCACCACCACCAGCCAGCGCCTGTGCCAGGTGCACGCAAGCCACCGACTCAGCCGCCTTATCGCCCACTTCCTGGAAGATCTTCTGCGCCTCGGTTTTGGTGGTTTTAAGGTGGATCCCATGCTGATTGAAACCACAAAATTCATGGGGGATCACCTCAACTGGGGAAATGCGGGACTTTCTGAGCCTAAACTTCAGCAGTTACTGGGATGATCACTGAGTCACTGGGGATGGTCCTCCTGGTGGTGAGTGAAGTTCAGCAGAAATTGGGGAAAGAAACTGACAGGAGCTGAAACAAAAGAGTGTGAAGCAACCAACCAACAAAAGATCAAGTTGATAAAGTAATTTGGGACTGAATCGGTTCCCAGCAGCCCTGACACTCTTCTGAATTGGAACAGCGAAATTCATCTCCAACTCCCCACTGCCCAAATAAAGTATTAAACGAAATGTATGAAATTAGTGTAGGTGAATTTATTTAAATGGATTATCTTCAATTTGCATTTTTGGGCGGCCTCTCATAAAGTCATTTTAAAAAAGAAAACAACTTCCCAAAAAGAAAAAACTCCCCCTTACTGTTTCTTAGATTTCCCCATATTGAAAACACATCCCCAACAGCACACCCTCAACCCACCGGTTTTCTGCCTCCAAGCCATGCTTCTCTGCTGCATCGTAATCCTGCCGACGCTGAGTGGCTTAACCCACCGGTCTCAGGCAAAAAGAAATTGGAACTGGGACAAAGAAGCTCAACCATCAAATGGTCGATCGTTCATGGGCTCAAACTTTGGGGAGCTATTCTGCAAGTGCTCACTGCTCACCCTCTCTGAGATGTCAGTTGTTGAACTTGCCTGCTGTTACCCTACGAACCCCAAAAAATTGTGCGCTTATGCACGCCTCAGAAACGGTGGGGTACAATCCCAAAAATTACAGAAGTTGGACATTGGACATGTTCAAAAAGGAGGATGGGCCGATGGGTCAAATAAGTCAAATAGCTCGGATTCATGGATCTTGATCCATCCAAATATGGTATGTATTTTGTGAAACCACCCGAAACCACTGGGGCATCCCGCTGTGCTGCCCAAATGGATTCGCGCCTCAGGTCGCAAAAGTTTGGTGATTTCTTGATGAGATGACTGAGATGATATCCATTTCCTGAGTTTTTCTTAGTGATTTCTTCGTGAAATCAATGGATAGAGCCATCCCTCAACAAGATGATGGAGGGCCACGTTCAACTGGATACACCACGAGGCCATGCTGCATCAAACCAATGGGATGAAGCCTACCATCGCCATGGCTCTTGACCCAATGGCCAATCATTTGTATACGAAGAAATCATTCGAAATTATGGAAATAAATTAAGTGAACTGTGATGTAAATCCATCTACAGTCACCTGTTTTTTTCCGCCTGGCTCAACTGGTCCTTTTATTGGGAGGGGCAATCTGAAGCCTGAAGCAAAATGTCTTCTAAGACATGCTTTCCAAGCATCAGGCTCCGTTTCAAGCTGACTTGAAAGTATTACGGAGATTTGAATAGTTTGAAACGTGAAAATGTTGGTTTGTCCTAAAGTTGTGGATACGGGCTACCGCTTTCATGGCCTTTTTGATGGGAAAAAAAGGATGATTAATATAACCCATCGGATGGAACGGAGTTCCAGGTTTTCAGGTCACATCGGCTGGGCATCCTGACCAATTGCAGTACAGCATCGCCCTCTTCCTGAAAAACACGCACATTTGCAGACCGGCCCCCCCGGTTGATACATCTTAGGTTTAGCCTCGTGATGTGGTCGAAATTGAGTACCCAAACAGTGGATAAGAATGCAGATTAAAACATCAAATGGGGATATGATATGAATAATTGATTATGATTTGCATTGATCATTAGTACTATATAGTACATTAACAGTATCGTTTTTGTTGTTATGACGTAAATTCAAACCAGAAACCATCTCCAATTTTGGATGGGATCGAGGTGTCCGACATCCCAGCATTGGGAACTTCCGAACTGCCCAGAAAATGGCAATGGACAACTTATCTATGGTAACCAAAAAAGATGATGTCATTAATTTGCCACTCGTTTGGAAGTGGACTTACTTTCTCCATCTTTGTCTGGGTTGCCAAACAAAACAGGGAAGTCAATGGAAAGTCAATGGATCGTCCCAGCTAAGATCACTCAGTTCCCGAGATTTGCACCTTGCGACAGCCAAGGCCCTGTGCAAATTCAGCTGTGGAAAGGAGATCATATCCAAATCGTGTCCATTTTCTGAAGTCACATCTGGTTATGGGTCAAACCCTGGTACCCGGATGGTACCCTAAAGTCATAGCTGGTATAGCTGGAGATTCCCCCAGTCATATGGTCATAGGTAACTTGACCCATCCCAAAATCGCATCAGGTGAGGTCAAATCATGGCTGGGTCAATGGGATTTAGGAATCCTACCCTTTGGTAAACTAACAGTTTGCTATGGAAAATGCCTCATTTATAGATGATTTGCCTCTTCAAAATGCTGATTTTCCACTTCGCTATCTTAAACTACCAGAGGGTAATGGGTAAGTGGTAGAGATCCATTTTTCTAAGCCAATTAGATACGGTAAACAACCCGGTCGGGAGACTTAAGGGTTCGTGAGATGCACATCCACTCAGCTACCCATCTACCGTGTTTTTTTTGTTGGGATCAGCACTGACTCACATTGAAATACCTGGTACCGTAATCTAATATAACCATGAAAAAAGTCTCAACTACACCATGTTTTACATTGATTTACCCATTAAAAAATTGCCATGTTCCGTAGCAAAATGTGAAATTATTGCTTGACATGTCCAGTGTATTCCCACTATATGCCCATCATATCCCGGTTTTTCCCATGGATTTTTGTTGGTAAAATATGGTACAGTCCCTTATCCATCAGGGTCTCAAGAAAAATTCCCACCTCAACGGCCGCGCCTTCCAAATGGCCCGGCGATCCTTGGCGGCCGACGCCGCTTCGTCAAAGTTCTCCTTGGCCAACTGAGCCTGGAGCCGAGGATGGAGGTGTCCATCCTAACGGGGTACCCCAAATCCTTCAAAATTCAACCGTTTTAGTATTGAAACCCATCTTTTGGAGGATCCGTCTAGGAAACCACCATATAGTTGGAGATAATTTCATGATATAAATGTATTGGACAGGTATAGTGATTATGTGTGTGTGTGTGCGTATGCGTATATATATAATATATCAAACAACTTTGTGTTTTGCTGAAGTACAACTATGGAGATGTTTCTATGGTATACTTGTTGTAGTGTAGTTAAATCACTATTAAAAGATTAAAAAAAAAACAATGTCCTTGAACAACCATTGAACACTCCTTAAATATCCTCAATATGATCTGGAACCATTTATAACCAACAATCATGGGGGTTATCGCAAGGGGATACAATAATTATGTAGCAGTTCTAATAGTTTCAAAACTGCCGTGGACTAACTGCCAGTTATAAGTGTTTTCCAGGAAAAAATATAGGGATCATGGGTTCCAAGCATACCATTCAGTTCCGAATTCGGATTTTTTTCGAAATGGAGCCTCCACCATGATCGAGTGATGGTGAAGGAACGAAGTGTGGAGGGCACGGGGCATGCAACTACATATATATATCTATATATATATATATATGTATCTGTGTGTGTGTGTGCGCACATGTGTAAAATATGTTTTGCATACATAAACTACCCGGCGCCTGGTTTACCGCGCGTGTGTTTTGGCATTTTCTCAAGAGTCTTTATGATGGCCTTCATGTTTATCTCTTGGTATTTGCCGGACTTTTGAAGCAATCATCATCATGTTTGGTCACAAAATGTGGCTAATTCCATTGTGTTTTATTTTTTCATAATTTTTCGCTTGTATTTGCAGGCTTTTGTGAACGCCAGGAGTAGAAAGAGGCTGTTTCAGGATGCCTTGTTTTTTGATGGATTTGCGTTTCGCCACAGGGAGACAACAAAAAATTCGGACTTT
>Ga0126342_10022714_pt1 | contig 10329 bp, 8 predicted proteins | sample Cyp1metagenome_FD_92528 | JGI IMG/M metagenome (GOLD analysis project Ga0126342, IMG submission 92528) | Coral microbial communities from Lord Howe Island, Old Settlement Bay, Australia - Cyphastrea 1 metagenome | ecosystem: Host-associated > Invertebrates > Cnidaria > Coral ... | reverse complement strand
TGGTCAATGGGAATTCCAGGCTCCTAAAATCGAGGAACTGTACCATATAAGGCCATATTTTGTGGGGATATTCCCTTACATAGCCCTTACATAGGCCTTATATATGGTAGGTACCTCCAATTTAGGTTCCTGAAATGGCCATTGATCTGGTAGTTGGTTACAGAACCATGGAAAATGGCACATTTAAAGTGAACTTTCCATAATTTTCCCATAAAAAATGGTGGATCTTTCCATAGTTATCCTAGTTTACCAGAGAGTAGCTACTTGTTGCTGTTCGTTATCATGAGGTTTCCATGGAGGTAGCCCAAGTCATGCTGTTTTAAATGGTTTTCATACTAAGTCATGGTCGTTTCTGACGTGGACTGGATGATTGGGGGAATCCCTAGTTTAATAATGTTTAATATATAATTGCTGAGTAAACCATCCAACTGGGGTAATTTTCACCATGCCCCTATGAAGGATTTCCTGAGGAACCCGTAGAAAGTTCCCTGAGTGCCTGGAATCCATATCATGATCGGTTGATATGCACGGGGCCACGAACATGTTCCAGGTACGAGCAATTGCAACGAGCGCGAGAGGTGGGGAACGCTGATTCCTGCGTACATACATATGTAGCGATAATATATACGTATATAATCGTATATATATGGTAACGACATTTAGATATGTGGAGGGCGGGCCAGACCGCGAGGCCCCGGAGGTAGTATGAAATACCAGTTCGTATATTTAAATGTAGTTACGGTATGTTTAAATGAATTGGATTCCGTATGTTTACATGGCTGGACGGGCCAAGGAAAACCTTCCCGGAGGTAGTCTAAAATACCTGTTTGTATATTTAAAAACCCGTATATTTAAATGTAGTTACCATATATATATAATGTATATATATATATACACAATATACATGTATATGAATTCATGATTTGTTTACAAGGAGGATCATATGTAGTATATTGTTTTTCTGAGTGTGTTTCATCCGAACGATCTGCAACATCTTTCAGGCCGCCTTGGAGGCGAGTGTTCCCATGTCTGAGGCGAGGGTTTCGTCTGTGGTTTCGACATGTGCCATAGTCAAAAGTTGGATTTTCAACCGTTAAACATAGGGGATTTTATGGAATATTTCGGGAGAAAAAATACTTAATTCAACTTGATCATGATGAAACGTTGGATTGGATAAGCCCATGAAGATGGAAAAAAAAACCGTTCCATCTACGAAAAGGAATTTCCAAGAATGGTAGCATGACGATAAGCAATGCACTCCATGAGTTCTTCAAAATACTTTGTGATTGCACAAAAGGCATGAGGTCGGTGGCGAGATGTCTCGGAATCGCCGCACTTTGTGGTGTTTTTTTGCTTTTTTGCGCGGGAAGGTGGTGTTGGTTCTGCTGTTTGTGATGAATGGTTTAACAGTTTAACAGTATTTGGAATTGGTGTCAGATGGTGAAATCAAAGTGGTGGGACTGGTACTTCATTGAGGAAGTTGTTGGCGGAGATCAACAGTTTTTTTTTGTGGTCGGTTTGTTGTCCCATAGGATCCATGTATGCCATATATGGTAACATTTACCATTAATATACCCCAAATGTTAGCATATATACCAGCACCATGGATCCTATGGGTGTTAATTTGAGCGGACAGCCGTTGAAACCCTTCCCTTTCCTTGTAAGATCCGATCCATGGTGCCATGGAATCCATGCAATGTTGGGGAAATAGATCGCATGTATACCATGTAACTTGTCCATGGCACATATGTATCCAATGTATCCCATTAAATCAATGAAATCCATCTTAAATTCCCAGGAAATCCCATTAAATCCATATTGTCCATGCTAAAATCCCATCAAATTCTATTCATACCCCATTCATGCCATATTTTCCCTACAGAAGTTCTCTACATCTGCACCGCGCCAGGTTGGTAGCGGCAGCCAAGTTCGCTTCCTACCTGTGGCGCCGCGCCAGCAGACGAAATCCATGGGATATGGACATGATCTCTAGACATTTTGTATATACATGTTATCTAATTATAGTTATAGATCATATTATGATAAGTGGATATGAAAAGATATCTTCAGACATTATAATACTATATATGTATATATACCATTGATAAAATTGATGAAACACACACACATATATATATATATATATATATACATGGATAGAACTTTATAGACCATGAATATTACAATATATATATATATATTACATATATATATATATTATTCTATCAATAACAATCTTTCATGGATTTTTTTTTAGAGATAGATTCATATTTACAGTTTCCTCTATATTATATAATACAGCTGAAAAGAACTGTGGCACATTTCCAGGATTTTCCTGGTGAGTCTCAGGTAGATGTCCCTGAAATGGAGCTTTCCTAAGTCATGGGGGGTACCCCCAAATCGTTTGAGTCATTAAGAGTAGGCGTAGAACATGTAACGAGATGTGAAACATGCATAAAAATGCTGTATGGAATGAAGAGATGATTAAGTCCGAGAAAATTGTGTAATATATAGATTAAATGATTAATATAGGTATCCTAACAGTTTTGGGCTTTCAAACTTGACCCCTGCCATGTTTTGGAGGTGCATTTCGTCTATGAGTCCGTGAAGAACCACAACGACGCGGCGCCTTGATGGGCGATCTGGTGGGCCGGTTCGCGGCGAGATGGTGGGGATGTGATACACCGAAATTCATGGGATTTACCATCTGGTTATGACTCACATAGCCATGGAAAGATCCACCATTTTCAATAGGTAAACCAACTATAAATGGGCCATGGCTTCCATGGCTATGTTAAATAACCAGAGGGTAATAGGATTTGAGGATGATGATGATGATGGTGGTGGTGATGATGAGATATTAATGGGATTTAATGGGATATTAATCTGGATTTAATAGGATAAAATGAAATATTCATGGGATTTATACAATAGGATTTAATAAGATATCAATGGGATTTATTGGGATATGAATCATTCAATCTCGAACCTTGAAGCCTGAAGGAGTCACTTACATCTTGGAAATGCCCAATTGGTTTCAAGTTGTTTCAAGTGAGTGTGGATACCTGGATACCTAGCTGGATACCTCAGGATGTTTTCTGGCAGCTCTTTGGGTTCTTAAGTAACCCGGAAGGTGACAAAGGTATATACTACATGGTTGCTTTTGGCTTATGATTACAGTGCATTGCATTGACATATCCCTGGTGAAAATCTCAGCTTAATGACCATGTTTCTGGTTGATTAGATCATCATTGCTGGATCAAAGCTCTACGACATCCGGAAATGTGGCACGTGCCCCAAGAGATTGTGCCATTTTCATGTGGAGCTTTGAACAAAAAGTCATGGGAAAACAGAAAAATCATCCAATCCAAGTCATGGATGATCAGTTTCCTATGGTGAAACCTATGGTGAAACCTATGGTTTTCCCTACGAAACTGGGGATCCTCCATGACGAACCCCCCATGGCCTAGGTCTTTCATCGGGAAGACGAAGCCTTGAAGGTGGAGACGATGGAGACGCTGGAAGAAAACAACCGTGGTTCCCTAAGGAAAATATAACTTACAAACGGTGGGTTAAACTTATAAAACCCACGTCTATGTGAAAATCTACTGGAGGGTATATGTACTGATGGTTTATTTTTGGGGTTTCCCAACCAAAAAAACTAGGGACTTACCAACCGACAAACAGAACAGCATGTGATTTTTACCAAGGAAAAACTGTGCTGGTTTTGGTGATATCATGGGGATATAGTGGGCATATGTGGGAAAGCCAATGCCATTGGCACCCAGCATTTGGAAATGGTTTATCCCAGCCAGAAGAATGGTAAAATTTAGGGTTTAGGGTTTATGGGTTTACTGCATGACTGGGAAAAAAATGGTAAAACAGGGGTCCTACAATGTGAGGCCCCCCAGTTATAAGTTGGTTTATAAGCCCCAGTAACTATAGTTATAAGTACCATAAACCGTAGTTATTGGAGTTATAAACCAACTTAGCTATCTTGGGGGCCTCACATTGTAGGGAGTATATGTTCATTGTTCAGTTGTTATGTTGTTTTTATGTTGGGGTTCAATGTTTTATGGGGAAATAAGAAATATGTTTTAGGGGAAAACTCACTGGGCGGATAGTTGAGTACAAGTTCATCTTTAGCCATTGTCAGATGGAGGTTTCCTAAGCCATGGGGGTACGGAAAGTCATCATCAATTTTATGCTCAGATTTCCCTATCGTGAACCATCCACTTTGGGGATCCCCCATGTATAGAACCCCCCATATGTTATATAATATGTGTAATATAACGTAACATAGTATAATATGATTCAATACAATATAATATAGCGGCTTGGCCTTTGCAGTTAGGATCCAGCCAGCAGAGATATAATATAATGTAATAAGTAATGTGTATAATACTTATTTTTATAACTTATAATATAATATATGTATATATAATAATACTAGTAATAATAATAACAATAATAATAACAATAATAATAATACTAATAATATATATAATTTAATATATAATACATTTACATAATATAATATGTAATATATATATATATATATATAATTTATCATATATAATATATAATTAAAATGCTGATAATCATGATGAATATACTATATCATGTATACACACATATCCACACAAACCATTGTTTGCAGGGTATCCAATCTCTGCCGGGGAGATACACCGGAATCATGGGGTACAAAATGAAGGTTTCCATAGTAATCGAGGTACCCTCTGGTAATTTAACATAGCTATTGAAAATGGCCCATTTATAGTGGATTTACCCATTGAAAATGGTGATTTTCCATAGTTATGTTAGTTTACCAGAGGGTACACCCAAATGGATGGTTTTGATGGAACATCCGAAAATAAAACGGATGATTTTGGGGTACCCCCATGACTTACGAAACCTCCGAATGACTAAACCACGGTACTTCAATACTCTACTCGGGAATTTGTGGGATACTCACCAACAATAACGGACAGATAACATGATGCAACTAATCAGAAGATATCAGAAGCCTGCCTGGCTTTGAGTAAGAGGACTGGTCAATGGTTTTGTTAAAGAAACTATATGTTTTCTTTTTTTCCTCGGTATTGAGGGTTAGCCATAAGGGCCATAAGTACACTTTGTGGCAATATGTACCATGATCAAAAGTTGGATTGTATACCCGAAGTGTGGGAAAGGTCATCCCTCATTGATAGGAGTCAATACACCCATCATTATGACTGCCTAATTGTGGCGGGATGATCATACACCATATACATCCACATACTATGTCTGTATCATGGCACATATGATAACAGAAACTGCACCATCAGCACCAAAAGACGTTGTCTGGATCGATTTCGATCAGTTCAACCAAATGCAGGAAGTGATACTGTATTTCACATAGCAATATCCGCCAGGGAAATGATTGTGTCAAGTTCACCCGCAAAGTTTGAAAACATGAATAGACACGCAACGTGTTTAGATCCCATTTTTTGTAACACCCAAATTTTGGTTTCAACTGTTTTTTTAAGCACGGCTTTTCATGATATATGTTATGTGTTGTTTGCTTTTTAAATCTTATTTTTGGAGATCTTTATTGGATATATCTTATTACGATAATGATATGTTTCTCATATATTAGGAATATATTTATTGGAGATATACTGAATATATCTTTATATGGTGGTTTCCCAAAATAGGCGTACCCCCACATCATCCATTTTTGTAGGGTTTTTCCTTATAAACCATCCAGCTATTGGGGTACCCCCATATCAATGGGAATTTCAGAATCGTAAAATGGAGCTACGTTAGTACCCCATAAGACCATATTTTGTGGCGATATTCCCTGAAAAATAGGCCATGTATATGGTATAGGTACCTCCAATAAATCGTTTCCTGTCCATTGACCAAAAACATCTCCAATATATCGATCTCCAAGAGTCTTACCCTCTGGTAATTTGTTACAGTTTGCTATTGAAAATGGCCATAGACATAGTTGATTTACCCACTAAAAATGGTGGATCTTCCAACAGCTACGTAAACGTTTTCCAGAGGGTATAACAAATCATATTTATTTTTTGGTATAATAGTAATAATAGTTATTATCATAGTAATAGTTATTGCTATAATGTGATTATATATATATATACCATCTGGTTATGACTAACAGTTCGCCATGGAAAAATCCACCATGCTATTAAGAACGGTAAACCATCTATTTCTATGGGCCATCTATACCGTATGGCTATGGTAGTCATAACCAGAGGGTATTATAAATGGCCCATTTATAGATGATTTTCCCATTAAAACCTCCATTTCTAATGGATTTTCCATGGCTATGTTAGTCATAACCAGAGGGTACATCAATATACCATACCTTATTGTTTCACCATTATACTAAGGTATATAGTATATTAAGATGATCCCCAAAATGTGTAACTATCTATCGAGAGGGTATATCTCCAATATCTGGTCTACCATGGCGGCTTTTCTACATCGTTCCATGATCCCAACAGGCCGTGGAGTTTTCAAGCGAAGAGGCACCGGATGTTTTTCCATCGCGGATGAAGTGGTCTTTTTGTGGTAAACAAAATGGTTGAAAATGGGAGAAATCATCTCTTGATGGCCATTGAGATAGTTGATTTCCCGAACTTAAAGATGGTGGATCTTTTCATAGTTATGTTAGTTAGGTAAATATACAAAAAACGATGGAAAATCCACCATCTTTAAGTTCGGGAAATCAACTATTTCTATGACCATTTGAAAAAAAAACTATGTAACAAATTACCAGAGGGTAAATGGGGGATTGTCCATTGCAAGGTTTGATTACCGGAGGATACATCAATTAGATTCCAAGCATTTTGTGTTTGGTCATTTCAGAAAGAAATCAGTTGGACAATTGGAAAAAGGTGAATAATTAAGTGGGAAATTCCAAGGTCGCTTTTGGCAAATGACTTTCCAATTTATGGCAATTTATGCTGGTATGTTTCTCACAATTAGGGTACCCAAAGCCATTGGTTTCCGTAATCAAAATGACAAAGAATTTCAGGATGAATTTGGGGTTCCCCTTTTTTTATAAATAAGGACCCCGACCAGAGATTATTTAGAGATGGATGAGTAATTCAACCAGCGAACAGAGATGAAATGACTAAGTGACTAGGATTGTCCATTCTCACACTATGACACTACAAAACCACCAAAGATGTGAAGTCAAAAGTCCGAGGGAGAAAACGCAGTGAATTAGAACCAACAATAGCGTGGTAAAGAACCAGCAAGGATTGGAATGGAACTAACCAGCAATTTTGTCTGATGTAACCAAGAAAACAATACAAAGCACGCGGACTTCCTGCACCAATTGGTCCAAATTTGGCGTAGTTGACATCTAAAAATGACATACCAGGCTTAAGCAATGCGATGAACCCTCTAAGATTTCGGGCTTTGAGCCAGCTGTATTTTCTCAAGACAGCACATCAAAGTGAAAACGGGTTGTTCAAGTTAAGTATGTCAGCCTGTACTTCCATCGAATGTGAACAAGAGACTATTTGGATCTATGTGAAAGCTTCTGCGCACTCTGTACGGAGTTGCAAGGATCGCCGCCTTGGCCAATCGCACTGAAGATGTGCGTTTTCCCGTGGGCGATTTACCGCAACTGTCGCAACTGTCGCCACCCGATTCGTGGCTTGGGCCCTTGTGGGCTCTGGGAGATCCTCACTTTTCTGCCTGGAAAAAATGGATGAATTGCTGTGAATCTACAAGAACAGAGCAGAAATGGTTGAAGCATTGAGCCAGCTACTGATACTGAGGCTCTCTACCACATTCAAATAGCGAAGATCACGAACAGAGACATCAAAGTACTCTAACTCTAGCTCACGTGAACCTTTTTGTGGTTCCTAGGATTCCTAACCAGAAGTCAAGGTCTCTATTTGCTCGAGTTTAGGTCCAAGATAGACGGAGAAGACGACTTTACTGGCCATTTGGCCAGTCTTGGGATTCCATGCAAAACGTCAAACTTCTTAGTAGGGCATCGTGTGGGGTCAAGATGACGAATAGTGTTAGGGGGATTGTGAGCCCCAATGTATGATATTTATGGCCGTTTTTAATAGGGAAGAGTAATAAAAAGTGTGAAGCAGTGCAATTGGAATTGATGAATTTGGTGTTCACATATTTTCAGGTACATTTTTTTTCAAACATGTTTATGTGATTCATTAAATTCATTATATCTGCCATTATATCCAAAAAAACCATGGTCCCCCCCCAATGGTATCCCCATCCCCATCCAGGGGATAGACAGGAGGGTCAGTGCTACGTTTTGGGATGCAGTTGGAATAGTTTTTCATGGGTATAACTTGGTATAACTAAATTTATATACCATTTCTGGTTGGTGGTTTGGAACATTTGTTATTTTTCCATTCAGTTGGGAATTTCATAATCCCAACTGACTTTCATATTTTTCAGAGGGGTAGGTATACCACCAACCAGCCATTATATACCATGGTATAGCCATGAAATGATTAAAAACCCTGTAAGCCATCCATAAGTTGGGATAATTGGGGTACACGCCCAGCGAATGTCAGAGTTTATTTTGGTCGCAGATGTTGGATCTTCTAATGCTGAGGGGCTGTATCTGGTGTGTGGTTTCAAACATTTATTGTGGGTATTTGTTATATATAGTAAGTAACCAGCAGATAGGAAATTCAGGATTGCCAGGTCAGCAGATAGACCAGCTGTTTATTCTATCTGCTGGTTACTTGCTATAGAGAATAATATACACATACATATATATATATACATCCCTTGTTTGACTTTCACCTATATTCTTCGGATTGATTTCTACATTTATCCCAATCCATTGTTTGAGAAAACACATTGTTATATCCCAGTCATATCATGTTATATCCATTGATTAACCATTGATTAAACATTGATTAAGCATTGATTAGCCATTGATTAACCATTGTTATATCAACCATTGTTATATCAACCATTGTTATATCCCCATGATATTCGCCATGGATTTTCCCTTTTGATATCGCCATGTCCGGGACTCAGATGCGACAGATGCCGACAGAGGTGGGTCAATTCCGAGAGCTCTTTGGCGCACTCGTCCAACAGCATAAGGAGGAATTGCAGGTGGAGCCGAAGCCGGTGGTGCTGAGGCTGAAGGGTATAGTAATCCCATTAGTAATCCCCAGATGGACAAGTCAATCACCATGACTGGTTGGTGGTTTGGAGCATGACTTTTATTTTCCAATCCATATATGGGATACATAATCCTTCCCGTTGATGAACCCATATTTTTCAAGATGGTTAAGTCACCAACAACCAGATCACCATGAAATTCGTAGTAGCGTGACTACTTTTCCATCTGCGGATGACTGTAGATGAGCGCTACCCCCCTTTCGCGGTTACCGTCTTGTCGCTGTGACAGAAGCTGAGCGCAAAATGATGAACGCCAATCTCTTTGAAAATAACATACCCTCTGGTTATTTCACATAGCCATGGTATAGATGGCCCAAAGAAATAGATGGTTTACCGTTCTTAAAAATAGTGGATCTTTCCATGGCTATGTTAAATAACCGGATGGTAAAATCAAGACATCCTTCTCATTCATGTTTCGTTCTGAAGGTTTTCAAATCTCTTGTCGATTCCCCATATGCGAATGGCTATATATGATGCTACACAAAAGGGGGTTGGCATTTGTTCAGCCCAAAAAAGCTGGGCTTCAGCGAGATAATTCGCTACTTCGGTGCAACTACAACTACAATAACTGTTGGGTATCTGGATATATTTATGGTAAACTAACATAACTATGGAAAATGACCATTTATAGTTGTTTTGCCCATTTCACATGGCAATTTTCAATAGCTATGTTAATTTACCGGAGGGTATATTTATGGTAGAAATATTGAAGTGATTTTCATTTTTCACACGGGTTGCAAACCAACAAACATAACTGGGAGGCCTACCTTATATGAAATAGGTTTTAAATCCATATCAATCCCATATCAATTCCATGAAATCCAGATAGTGTTTTGCAACAAAATCCCATTAAAACAAGTAAAACACCAATGAAATCCCATTAAATCATCATAAATCACCATTAAACACTATTAAATCACCATTAAACACCATTAAATCACCAGCACGGCTCGCACGACATTTGCCGAGGCGGCTTCTGACAAAGCCAACGAAGCGCCCAAAGTGGGACGACGGCTCTCGGTGCCTTCGGTTGCCGGGGGATGATTATGGTGATAGCGGAATATATCTATCTATCTATCTATCTATCTATCTATCTATCTATCTATCTATCTATCTATCTATCTATCTATCTAT
>Ga0126342_10022713_pt1 | contig 10329 bp, 5 predicted proteins | sample Cyp1metagenome_FD_92528 | JGI IMG/M metagenome (GOLD analysis project Ga0126342, IMG submission 92528) | Coral microbial communities from Lord Howe Island, Old Settlement Bay, Australia - Cyphastrea 1 metagenome | ecosystem: Host-associated > Invertebrates > Cnidaria > Coral ... | reverse complement strand
AGGGTATGACATCAAAACCACTCCGCCAAGTGGGTGCACGGCATAAGTACGAACCATCATTGTGAAACGTCGAGGTTCAGTCGTAACAGCCGCACCACTGGAAGGACTCGACCCGTCACGGCTATATATGTTAATATATAATGTCTATTTATGCGTGCGCATGTGCAGATTCCACATCACAAGAAGATAGTGGTGGGCGGGCGCTGGGCGCATGTCCGAGCATATCACATCTGGACACCATTATGTGATTTACGCAAATGCTACGAAGATGCGACACTGTAGACTGCTTGCTGCTCAAAACCAATGCAGACATAGAACCTTTTGCCCAAATGCCCAAATAGAATGTCCCGTGATGTGGCTCTTCCAGTGTCAAGTGCAAGAAACACAAACTTTTTATGAAGCATATGCGGGCCCTGCTTAGTGGATTCACGGTCGCACATATGTGTTGTTAGTGGATGGCATAGCTCCCCACAGCGGACGCTACTACACACGATGCAACACTATGGAAGATATCGCGCTAATGCCGTAATATGCTTGTAATATCATGACAGGCAAACTGCCATCAACATAAAAAATAAGAAGATACGGATAGACAAGGCAGTTCAATCTTAATTCAATCTTTACATGTCTCCTGAGTCTCCTTACATGTTTCTTTACATCTGCATCGCTGCATCTCTCCTGCCTTCATGTTTCTGAAAGCCGGGATGTACTTGTGAACTGGGTCGTCCAAGGCGAGCTTCCCCTCCTGGCGATCCGCCCCGTTGTGGCTTCCGTTGTGGCTTCCGTTGTGGCTTAGGACAGAGGATGGTGTCAACGGTGTCAAAACTCGTTTGTTTCTAATACTTCACTATTTTTTTCAGAAACGCACAGGTTTTAACGGGATATAGCACTTCCACATACTCCCACATACTCCCACTATAAAATGATGTCTTTGACAATTTTTTAGTGGGAAAAACTATACGTTAATTATTTTGCTTCGCATTTTTTTAAATTATTAACCTTTTTTCTAAATTTTTTGGCTTGCATTTCGTTAATTTCAACGGACTGTTTCAGGATTTCAACCGGCACCTCCCAGAGACTCATCAGGGCCACGGCGGTGATGGGTTTGGTCATCGAGTGGCATCGGAACAGCGACTTCTCCGACATCTTCGCATTGAACTCCTTGTCCTACGAAGAAAAAAAAACTTGAAAAAATGGACATCCGGACATGGTCACTAAAACTTGTTTAAGAAGAAACTCTTGAAGAAAATCTACAGAAGGAAACAAGAGACATGTCAAAAATGTCACACACAACTTATGAAAACAGAAAGCAACATTCTGAAGATCTTCGAAGATCTTCGAGCGCAGCTCCGTGCTCTGTTGAATCATGCGGATAAAGCGTGAAAAAATGCAAACAAAACGATGTGGACAAAATACAACTCACAGAACTACAAAACGCAAGCTGAGGCAGGCTGGAGTTGAGCGAGTTGAGCGAGTTGAGCGATTTGAGCGATCCTTTTCTCTGTAGGCACTCCAAATGTTCCAAATGTCTTGCAGGTGAAACATGTCAGGTGAAACATCAACATCACCAACATCAGCAACATCATCAACAATTGATCAACAATTGCACTTCTTCGAACCTTTGGAGGTTTTGGTTCCTTTTGATTTGGGTGCTTCAAGCTGTTCAAGTGATTCCTCAGTCCAGTGGCTAAGACTGGTGCGCCGCACCTGTCTGCGTTTGACATGACTGGCACAGGGTGTGGCATCGCCAGGCAAGGTTGCAAAGGTTGCAGACGTTGCGGACAAAGGTCGCTCCTTCTGGTGCTCTTGGAGGTCAGGATCAAGATGATCAGCCGGAAGGTCAGAAGCGAAAGTCAGCAAGGAATCCCTGGCCTTTCGCAAGGCTGGGAGGATTTCAACCAACGGAATCGGATCCGGAAGCACATCCGGAAGCAATGCATTGGAGTCTGACTTCAACTCTGTCGACTCTGACGAGAAGAGCGCCTTGTGCAGTTGTGGCAGCTCGTTGTGCAACCGCTGCCGCAGACTCAACGGCAACGGACAGATGCGACACGCGGCTGCCACGGCTGCCAGTGCACTCAGAGAATGCTGAGGCGACAGCAATTCCTCCAGGTCGCTGAGCTGCGCATGGCCGGCTCGCGCCAGGAGCAGAGCGCTCCACAGCACTTCCTCCAGCAGTTCTTCCAGCACCGGAAGCTCCGAGGAACCCACCTGCTGAAGGAAGTTCTTAAGAACTGCATTAACTTCTTCAACTTCTTCAACTTCTTGCCAGTTTCCATTTCCATTTCCATTTCCATTTCCACCTGATACTGAACCTACTGAACCCACTGAAGAACCGACTTTCTGAGAAGGATCTCTTTCTGCACCTTCTGCACCTTGGGGAGACACTTCCGGTGCAGAACGAGAAACGCAAAAAGGAAGACTTTCACTTCTGTTTCCTGCGCTTGATGCGCTTGATGCGCTTGATGCGCTTGATGCCATGTGCATCGGTTTTTGCGTTTCGTCTTCTCTCTGCGTTTCCTTCGACGGGATCATCTGATGATAAAGTTGGTCAATGGCAACCAAGAGCTCTTCATCGTTTGCTTCGTTTGCATCGTTTGCTTCTGCCCCATGGGAACTGAATGGAGCGTGAGAAAGGATTTCAGTCTCTGCCTCTGGGCCAGTTGCTCTGGAGGCAGCCAGATCTTCTCCAGTGATCAGCTGGCTGTACAAGGCATCGATGTCATCCAGCATGGCCTCACTGTGAGCAGTTTCATCTAGAAAACTTGCCAGTTTTCCAATCTCTTGTGGCGTCAACTCATTCTCCATGGGCGGGGCTTGCTGGGCTTGCATGGCATGCATGGCTTGAGACCTCTTCTGGCACCTGCGTTGAGCTTTGGAAACGCTGGAAACGCTCTTGGGGCAGACTGGCACAGAGTATGGAGCAGCCTGGGCAGCAGCTCTGTGTCGGATGCGAACACGCCGTGCCGCAGTTTCTGAACCATGGTGTGCATGGTCTGCATGCTGCATGGGGCATGTGTTCTCTGCGTTCTCTTCATCAATTCGTTCCAAACGTGGAGAACACTGCGCCAGCATCGAAGGGATGATTTGCACCTGCGTGTCATCAACGGCCGGGTCCAAGTCGTCCAAGTCGTCCAAGTCGTCCAAGTCGTCCAAGTCGTCCAAGTCACCATCAGCGAAGTCAGCGAAGTCATCGTTGCCAACTCCCCCAGCTATGTCTATGTCCTGAGCGTCCTTGATATCGTTGGTGTCGTTCTCCTTGAAGTCGGTGTCGTTGGTGTCCTGTCGTTCTTTCGATTCTTTGGCGTCTTTAGTTTTGGGCTTTCGCGGCTGGGACAGTCGGGTGCAAGCCTCTCTCTGCGAGCGTGGAGATCGGCTCTGGCAGAGTTCTCTTTCTTTGCCAATCTGTTCTCCTTTCTGTTTCTCTTTGTCCTTCACCTGTCGAGGCTTTGCCAACTCCTGCAACCTCTCCCGCTGCTCGTTGGCAGAACGCCGAGGCGGCTTGGCGTCGGCCCCCAGAAGCCAATCGAGCCACTCGTCCGTGCTCTCATCCTCGAACTTCTCCGAGCTCTGAACTCGGCCGCATTCACAGTCTCCGGCACCAAAACTCACGGGACTCGCAGGACTCGCACTGGAGCAAGTGGAAGTTCCATCGCCTTTGGGCCCCAAGCATTCCTGAACGGTGTCCACGTCCATCACCGTGTCGGAGTCAACCTCCGCAACGACTTCCGTGGGCCTGTCGAGCAACAACTGCCCTGCACGGACCAAAGGAGAATTCACCCGTTCAACTCGTTCAACTCGTTCGACTCGTTCGACCCGTTTCTTCTTGTGAGCGCAAGGGCTGGAGAACTTGGGCCAAGCAAGTTGAAAACCGGCTCCTCCGATGCCTCCGATGCCTCCAATGTTTCCGATGCCTCCAATCTCCATGAACTCCTCGGAATTCTCTGACTCCTTGGGTTTCAAGAGTCGATCCAGATAGGCACGTTGCTCTGCAGCACTTCTCCGTGGTTTTGTGTTTGTGCTGTTTGTGCTGTTCGAGTTGTCTTTGGAGTTCTCTTTGGCTCGGTCCTTGCTGTCCTTGGGATCCTTGTCCTTGCAGACGTAGAGGCGTTTCACCAACTGCTCCTCATCCTCGGGTCTCAAGCGACGACTCTGGCCGAGGCTCGGATAGCCTTCGTCTTTGTCGTTTTTTTCTTCGTCAAATTTTCGTGGTGCTGACAGTGCGGCCAACCGAGCAACCACCTCCTCTACCTTTCGCCGCTGCTCCTTCACTCGCACCACCAGATCTCCATCTTCATTTCTACACGGCCCGTGGCCCAGTTCCACCAACATTTTGAACAAAACCGGCTGTTTGCCAAGGCTTACCTCGACAAAGCTAACGTCGCTCTCCAGTCTCCGAACTTCACAACCCAGCTGCTTCAACATTCGAAATGCCACTTTCTTGTTCAGCAAGGTGTTGTCTTTGTCAATCTTTGCGCCTGAAACTCCTTGAGCTGTCTTTGTGTGTTCGTTCCCGGGGCCATTTGCATTTGATACTGTTCTTGATACTGTTCTTGACACTGCATTCACTGCAGTCGCTGTTCTTGATCCCAGGAATGCGCTCAAGGAACCAAAGTCGCCAGCTGGCCCATCGAAGCTGACCATCTGCTCGAAACGGCAACTTTTTGTTCGCGGAGTTTGTGAATGTCAAAGATTGTACCCTTTTGCATATCTCATTACAACATCTTCTTTGGACAGTAGTTATTGGTCAGTACGCGGTGTTGAACCCTGAGTGCTTTTGTTTCAGCGAGCATCTCTTGTGTTCTGTTTGTTTGATGGACTGAAGCTGCACAAAAGGAATTGAACGCAACAAATCGCAACAATGTAAAGCCACATTGTTTGATGCAGGACCGCACACACACACACACCGCTGCCCTGTTGGAAACTGTTCTCTCATGAGGTCATGCCATGTGATGCGTCATGCCTGGTAGCCGCGGATATCGACATAAATCAAACGATTGTCTTTCACAGCACATTCTGCAACTCCAGGCATGTAGCCTCAGAATTTGGCAACGAGACATAGCCCAGACTTCCATCATGTGTCTCTAGGTATGTACATATGATTTACATATGGTACAATCAATCTTGGCCTTTTACCTGCATATCAATTGCTCGACCCTGAATTTATGAGCCGTGAGTGTACGAGTCCGTGAGTTTGGAACAAACCACCAGGGTGTCAAGAACAATCCAATATCAAGATTTCGGAGCAACATATTCTGGGCAACGCAAGAAAGTTTCACGATCCCCAAAGAGAACAAAGACACATTTGCAGGTTACCGGGTAAAAATTGTAAATGTATACAACAAGTTGCAAGTTGCAACAAGTTTTTTCGAACAAAACAGTTGCAATCAGTTGCACCAGCCGCACCAGCCCCGAAAGGGCACAAAGGCAACGGCAGGGAGACGCCTTTGGTCTCTCGACAGAGGCCTACTTGAAGGGTGAATGAGAGGTGCCACAAAAAAGAAACAAACAAAAACAAATATATTATTAAATAAGTGCAAACAACTAAAGTAACTAAACATAGACAGAAATAAACACACATAAACACAAAGTAGGGAAAAAATAAGGAACCATAAGAAACAAATACGAGAAAATAAGAAACGATAAAACACATAAATAAGAACAAAACACATACTGCAAAAGTAACAAGTGCAATAAGGGAAACTTAGAGGGACAATACGAACACATACGAAAACAAAAGTAACAAATCTGGGTCGGAGCAGCAAAAACAAAGGAACCATCAAAAAAAGACACCATTTTGGTAAGGGGTTCACAACTGACCCCTTGTGGCAGCTGTCCTCCATTTCACATAATTTTAAAGTCAAGGCCAACTTTCTGAATAGGTATTGCATTAGGACCCCAGGGCTCACAAATGATTTGGGTTTGACTCGCAGGGTCTTTAAACGAGCAGAGATGATGCGGAGGATACCCTGTGCAAGTTGCAGTGCAAATGCACGACTGGCAGGATTAATAGAATATCCAGGTGTGCAGCAAAGTCTCTTCTTCGATTCACGCAGCATGGTGCTACAGCTAGGTCAGCTAGGTGATTGCGGATGGCTACAGTATGCTACCTCAAGATGGCTAGTCCCTGATTTTCTTCACATTTTCGGCGCCAAGCGTCCCATCGCAATCTGTCGAGCATTGGCGGCGGAGTGATTTTGCAAAGTCTCTTTGTCAAGTCTCATCGCTTCTGGGTCACCTCGGCACTGGCGTCGCTCTCCCTGCATCAGGTTGCAGCATTTTGAAGCCAAACCATCTTTCTATCTCTTTATATTGTGGTTTGATGTGGCTGCATGTCTTGATCTTCCTGTGGGCCAGATTCTAGATCAAACCAAACGAAACCACTATGAGAACTCGGCCCCCTGCAGGGGAAACTCAATATTTTGAGCACCATTTCTTGCAGAGATGGGTGATGCAATGTGAACACAACATGATCTTAATAATTTCAACATCTGTGAACATGTGAGAGCAGGTTTGAACACTGCGCGTTTGAGGTTAGGTTTGGGTTCAAGTTCGAGTGAAATACTTCACCTACTCCTTCAAAACACACAGCAGCATTACAGCCAAGATGCACGGCGGAAGATTGGGAAATCCTCGGCTTGCGGCCAAAGGTGAAACCACTCGCGTTGAACGCTCCTTGTGCCTGATTCACAGCCCTACTACAATCATGATATAGATTTTATTTTGCGAACCCGAATCTTTCCCAATAGGTTTTCACATACGACGTGGTACCTCCGTCGTCGATTCAATTTCCTTTCAATATCCGCAGTTGCTTCTGTTTTTTTTCTCTTGTTTCTCTCGATGTTCTATTTTTTCTTTCCCTTGACAGATAAGGCCCGTAGCTCTTCAAATTGTTTGTTCCAGACTGGTGCCAGAATTGATTCAAAGCCCCTTGTGGGACCTGGTCAATTTTGGAGCAGGAAGAGGACAACGTCAAAATGCAAAAAATAAGAACAAAGGTAATCGAAGTGCCTTTTCGCGACGGCCTTTTTGTATTTTTTGTTTTTCCTGGTGCTTTCGTGTTCCTCCTTGTGTTTCTTCATGTTCCTTCCCAAACCATTTCATCCAACAAACTTTACCAGTTCAGAAACAGAAGGGGCACCCTCGGAGTGCGGTTTTGTCACTGTTCTCTTACACATGTACTGACAGTTTCTGCTTGGCATCTTTGCAAAGGCTAAACAAAACCCAAAAAAAAAAAGATGCAGCCCACGAACCCGAATGCTCACACGTATGTTAACGGTACAGATGTCGAAACACATGGATATGCAGTCACGTAGAACACTTTTGTGAAACAGTTTAATTGAACAGTCTTGTGCATTTTGCCCCTGTTACCAAACCAGTGCACCGTAGACTGTGGAATATGGAGGAAGGTGGCGTGCTAAGTGTGGAGTGTGGAGTGTAAAGCCTGGAGTGTAAAGTGTGGAGTGTAAAGTGTGGAGTGTAAAGTGTAAAGTGTGGAGCGTGGAGTGTGGAGCGTAGACTCAAAGTGGAGAGTGTAAAGTGTGGAGTGCAAAGTGTGGTGTGTAAAGTGCGGAGTGTAAAGTGCGGAGTGTAAAGTGTAAAGTGTGGAGTGTAAAGTGTAGAGTGTCAAGTGTAGAGTGTGGAGTGCGGCGTGTAGAGTGTGGAGTGTAAAGTGTAGGGTGTAAAGTGTAGTGTGTAAAGTGTGGCATGTAAAGTGCGGATTGTAAAGTCTAAAGTGTGGAGTGTAAAGTGTAGAGTGTGGAGTGTAGAGTGTGGGGTGCAAAGTGTCAAGTGTGTAAAGTTTGGAGTGTAAAGTGTGGAGTGTAAAGTGTAGAGTGTGGAGTCTAAAGTGTAGAGTGTAAAGTGTAGAGTGTGGATTGTTGCAAAACGACATGACAACCTGCTTGGAAACCTTCGAAAAGGACAGGTTTTGCAGCTTCCCCCATAGACACGGCGAGGCCACAGGAAAAACAGAGACTCGAGACGAGACACGTTGGAGCATCAAAAGGAGCATTTCGTGTGAGACCGTCTCCGATTTTCATACTTTGTAGCTTCAAAATCGACGTTTTCCTGCGAGTTTTCTTATGAACCTCCAAATTTGCTACCTCAAAATCGATGTTTCGTGGGAGGCTTCCATCAATTTTCAGCACATCATCAAAATGCAACGCCTGCCACGGAATTTGCATTGACGCGGCCCTGACAATGTAATTCGCAAAAATCACGCCACAAGACACGTCTAAAGTTTTGCGTGTGCCACGCAAAATGACGATGCATGGACACGTCCAAAGTGCTGCGCCTGCCTCGGAAACTGGAACGCATCTTCTGAAAACGTCGCAAAAGTATTGCGCCTGTTGCAGAACTTACCATAGGCACGGCCATACGGGGCTCGCGCGGACGGCTGCGAACGGTTGCGAAAGGTTGCCGACGGTTGCGGACGGTTGCGGACGGGGCAACGTGGAGCGAACACACCCTCAACCCCCACACCCCCAAAACGGGAACCCTTGCTACGCATTCGTGAAAAAACAAAATGACGAGACCCAACTCTCTGCCACTATACTCCCTCCTTGGGGTGTGCAATCTTGTTTTTTTGTTTTCTCAGTTTTTTGGTTTCTTGCTTTTTCTTTGTTTTCTTGTTTCTTGATGTTTCTTGGTTCCTTGTTTTCTCGTTCGTTCTTTGTTTTTTTTGAAGGGCTGGCACAACAACACAAAAGTGAAGGACCTAACTCTTTGCCAGTTCTCGCACTTAAGGGGTTGCAAAGTTGCTTTTGGTTGTTTTATTGTTATTATTGTTTGCTTTGCGTCTGTGCTGGGCTTGGGACCCAGGTTAGGCAATTTTGCCTGCTTACGCATTTTTCAAAATGTGTTTGAAAAACATTGCAAAACACAGGCAGCAAATGAATGCGTAGAACTGATTTTGAAGTTGACATTGTTGAATCAAACCCTTGAGTAAACAAATCTTCAAACACGTAAAATGATTCCCTTGACAAGGAATGATGCATCTCTTTGAGATTAGTACAGCCTTCAACATGCGCATTTCCTCAAAAAAATCTAGAACATCCCATTGAAATAGGACATGTCTTAGATGGTTTAGTCTACTTCTATGTCAAAAATGCCCTTTTTCACGATATTTTTTCTTAAATGAAGAACGCATGGTATATGTAAGCATGTAAAATATGTCCTTGACAACGGACCATATTGTGAGAATAACACCCCTTGTAGGCAGCTCTCCTCTTGAAGAGCATTGTCATTTTAAGGATGTGCATCTTTACGGATGTGCATCTTTAAACATTTGAACGGTATACTGTATGCATGTAGCACTCTGTTGAAAGAGTATAGCCGTCCTTGAAGAATATGTTGTTTTATTCTGTGCAGCATCCCCTTGATATGAGTGAGATATGTGGTTAAACGCAATCGTTGATGTTGGACAGTATTGAAACCATTTCTTTAAGAGAGGGTTGTTTAAATGAAGGCTGGGCTGATCTGACCAAGGGGAAGAGTACACATGTCAAACAAAAGTAATCCAGTTTTCCAAGAATGCTGCTTCTTCACGGGAAGATTGTGTTGTCATGCAGGAAAATATTCTATTTTAAGAAGCAAAAGAGCATTCTTAAATAATGCTCGTAATTTCAAACATATTGCGCTTTTGAAAGGGGTGCTCTATGTCAATAATACTGCATATATTGTGCAAAAATATTGGTTGTTCTAAAAAGGGGTACTGCTCCTTTGAAAAGAAGGTTAGACATGAGGACATGCACACTGCACACTATTCAAAGGGCATGGTGCAACTTTTCAAGGAATACTTCATATTTTGCATGGGTACTGTCCCTGCAAAAACACACTGCATTGCCCCAGAGGAAGATTTACTCTCATTCAGAATGGTATGTTGCATTTCTGTTTTGAATATTGCATTTGTTGGCAGGTATGGGGGTGCTGTAATTATGCTGAAGCCATCTAGTATATTCTGCCGACATTGTGTTTTGTTGAAGGGGCGCTGCAGTAGCACTTCTCTAAGGTCCAAGGATCACTTAGGATGCCTTTTTCCCGAGAGCGCCTGCGAAGGGTTCTTCGTAAAAAAGCAGCCGTTGTAATACATCTTCACACCTTCACATCTGCTGATCTACATCTTCACACCCTCACATCTGCTGATCTGCATCTTCACACCCTCACATCTGCTGATCTACATCTTCACACCCTCACATCTGCTGATCTACATCTTCACACCCTCACATGTGCTGATCTACATCTTCACACCCTCACATCTGCAGATCTACATCTTCACACCCTCACATCTGCAGATCTACATCTTCACACCCTCACATCTGCAGATCT
>Ga0126342_10022712_pt1 | contig 10330 bp, 7 predicted proteins | sample Cyp1metagenome_FD_92528 | JGI IMG/M metagenome (GOLD analysis project Ga0126342, IMG submission 92528) | Coral microbial communities from Lord Howe Island, Old Settlement Bay, Australia - Cyphastrea 1 metagenome | ecosystem: Host-associated > Invertebrates > Cnidaria > Coral ... | reverse complement strand
TGTAAATAAATATATATATATATATATATATACATGTTTATGTATATATATACACATGTTTATGTATATATATATGTATGTATGTATGCATGTATGTATGTATGTATGTATGTATGCATATAATTATATATGTGTGTGTATGTACACATATATATATATGCGTATGTGTCTAATATATATATATTATAAAATTTATATAGGAAGTAGATACATATAGCACATGTATATTTAACTATAGGTAGCACATAGGTACTTTGAGGGAGTATGTGTGCTACGTAGGTCGTCTAAAAGGTAGCATGTACCTGGTTACCTAGTAAATGCGAGGCTGGTAGTCAGAATCGCTGCAAAAACCTAGCAAATACGAGGCTGGACCTCTGGACCTCAGAAATGCTGCCAATAGGGGGGTGCTACCTGGGGACCCATAACATTGGGGGGGGACCTCGCGATCGGAAGACGGGATAAATATATATATATGCATATGCATGAACAGTAATCATGAATAGTGAAATGCATGAATAGATGTGCATATATATATATACACACACTCTAAATGTCGCTATACACATGTGCACTAAATATAATGTATCTTTACAAAACAAAATGTCTACCATTTTATACCTATTGTTTCCATATCCTGAAACAAAAAACGCCGACATTGTAGCCACCGAAAAAAAACGTGGTTTTCACTTTACCAAACAGAATGTTTCCCCCTCAAAAAAATGATATATGGAAGCTTCACGGATATAGAAACATCCATGTATGGGATATTGACCTTCACTCGGGTGATTTTGATTGTCAACATCCGGCAGAATTCTTTAGATGTAGCTACAGAGGCCGCCAAAAAATTGCTCGAAAGTCTATGTTTGAACTTTAAAAGGTATAAACTGGTATAACATGGTATAAACAGGCCTGGTTGTAGTTTCATAACATGCAGAACAACTGCCAAAAAAATGTCTCTCGTCCTGCGAGGTGGTGTTCATAAGTTGGTCATGTCACCGCAACTATACCCCACTATAAACTACCAGTTCGATGTGGGAAACCCACCTACGAAAGTCATTTTCCTAGAGAAACCATGGGTTTTCCACATCGAACTGTTAGTTTACCAGGGTATATGTCAGTATATGCTTATTTCATCACCAGGAAACCAAGAGGTAACCCAAGCTTGCTGACCAATTTAGCGATTCCGCTTGGGAACCCACCTTGTATCTATCACTATCCAGTTGGTTTCCAAGAATTGTTTGTTACATCCACATTACAATCCCCAAATAATGGATTTTTCGTTCATTGGGCACCCATTTCTCCATCGTTCTGAAAAATCCTTCTGTTTCTTGCACGTTGCAACCGCCATGGTTGATGCTGAAATACCCAGGACCCATTGTTATACCCACATGATTGGGGGGGCACCACCCTGCAAATTATCAAACCATCATTACCACATGACATTGTTGTTTCTTAAAAATGCCCGTAGAACTACCAGCAAATGATGCAAGCGCAACCCCGTTAATGTCACAATACAATAACACACTTGTAAACAAACAATTTTATTGAAACTTCCATTTTGTATCATTTTATTCATTGTTCAGTGGTTAAACACAAATTTCTTCTATGCTTCGTCAAAGCACTTTGTACGGAACTGTCTCCCAAAAAAGGCACAGTTGGTTCTTGCCGATGATTCTTGGTTCAATCCTGCTAAATCCAGATTCCATGGATTTTTCATAGTTCAACCAGCTTAGTTTCGCCATCACAACGTTTTTTCCGAAAACATCACTTGAACTTCAAGCACCATGACTTTCCCACAAAAAAAAACCCTTCAAGGTTTCGGCTGAAGGGGAGCCAGTCGCGTGACTACTGCTGGTTCCCTTAGCTAACAACCATAGGGGAGTCGCTAGTTTGCATGGTTCTCCTCGCCTTTCTGGTTTGCGTTGCTGGCTTTCACTGGTTGTGACAATCAAATTGGTAAGGCTGGTCGAACCCTCTTGGCACCGAATTCTGCGGAAGGGCAGAAGCAGGTGCAGGGCTCTTATCAAGAGGTTTTTGACACGCACTTTAGGGAGAGGTGCGCGAATCCAGTTTGTCTTGTCCAACGTGACCTGGTCCTGTCGCCAATGGGTGCAACCCAAGCGGAGATCCAGAAGCAAAAGCTATGACGGCTATGACGTGACATGGCGACCATCACAATTCTTGGGCGGCAAGGAGAAGGGTGGATGACAATGCAAGCTAAAGAATACCCTGCGAAGATGTGCGAAATCTTGGCGGAAACCTATTTGATCTATTTTGATTATGCACAACAGCTGACAGAGGAGGAGAAATTTGCGAGCCACAAGGACTTCAAACAGCTCTACATACAGTGTCTGTGTGGGCAGTATGACCCTTACTTCTGCGATCACAGGGGCAGTGAAATGAAAGCCGATTACTACAAGAGCAAACGTTCCACTCAGTAGCCGCTTTAAAGAAAGCGAAGTGAAAGGTGCCAAGTCAATTATGTGCACAGCAGAGGACCACAGCGGATCTTGTCCTGCAGGCGTCTTACCAGACCCGAGCCGAGCAGAATGAAAGGCTACCCCATTTATCATCCACTATTTTGGGATTTGCCATGAAATAAACCATCCAGCTGGTGGGGATCCCCCATGACTTAGGAAACCCCCATTTATTCCCATTACCCTCTGGTAAACATACAAAAAACTATGGAACATCAACACTATTTTTTCGTGGCTAAATCAACTATTTGAAAAAAGCTGACATCCAGATTCTATGGAAACCCCATCTTCAGTCATATTCATCCATATGCCCTTCATCCATCTTCATCCAAGGCACTGTTCATCCGCTTTCACCGGCACCAAGACGCCCCATTTGTTTTCGGGGCAGATGGCCATGGCCGCTGCGAAGGTGGGGTCCTGCAGGACGCCGTTGGTCAAGACCACCAGGATGACCTTGGCGCCTCGCAAGGATTGATGGGGCTGAAACTGGATATGATTGAAAAAACTATTAATTACAATAAATACTGAAATCTTTAGAATCTACACACATATATATATATATATATATGGATATCTATCTATATCTGAATCTAGAAATTATGGATATCTACATCTATATATATATAGATAGATAGATAGATAGGTAGATAGATAGATAGATAGATAGATTCACGCTTGTTTGATCTTAATCGCAAGGAGTATCTTTATATAACTATAAATAAATATATATATATATATATATTTTCAGCTTCTCTCTTTCTATACTTGTTTTACATATTTTTGTGCGAATATCATTTTGTACATATATATACATTATGAATGGTGTGGGGTCAGATCAACCCCAGCTCCAGGGGCCGCCTTCCCAGCTAGTGGCGAGAGTGGCCAGGTCAAGCACCGCCTGGACGGGATTGATCACGTTCACCACCTCCTGCGGCACACAGGTGCCGATGCTTGAAAAATGGGAATATCATGGAAAAATGGTGGAAAGGACAATGATTTTTAAGAAAATGACTGAGTCAAAAAAGGGATTTAAGCTTGAGACAAGATCGGATTTAATTTTCTTGATACGGAAAAAACGTTTAACCATCAGAAACAGGTACTTCACCGAAATTCACCACTGAACATGGAATTTTGGTGCCCCAGGGAATGGTTTGCCAAGTTGGTTCATGACCAATATAGTATCGGATTTATGAGTGTAATAGTTTCAATTCCAGTGAGGGACAGTGAGGCCCTCATGAAATTTACCCAGATTCTCCATTATATCCCAGGCAGGTGGACGTTGAAGGCAGGACCAGTGGTGCTAGAATATGTGTTTCTGCATGGAACGCCGTGGTCACGGCTAAGTGAGAAAAGGCAGGACCTGGACTATGAAACCCAATGGAAACGCTTTAACGCTTACGGTTGGTAGACGTGAAAACACTCACTTCCAGAAGCATCTTTCCAATGGAACGCGGTACCCAAACCACTAAACATACTTGGTTGATCATTCACCGTTCCCATGGAACGCTGGCTTTTATTGATGCTTCAGACCTCCCCAAACCACTTGAGCTGGCACTCGTGGTGAAAACAATGAGCAGCTAAAACATGAGAATATTTCAGCTACTGATTCTTTCTCCCCGGCTAGGCAGACCTTTCGGGAATTGAATTGGCATACCTTTCACCACCTACTGTACTTGCATTATTTTCCATTCATTCGCATGTAAAATCCAATGTCTGTGAAACGCATACTAAACGCTAAAGGTACCGCCTTCACCTGAATGTGTTTTACAAGTGAACAACTCTGTTTTATACCACCGGTACCGTCTTCAACATCTGCCTGTATGAGCTATTCCCATCTATTCCCATCTATTCCCATCTATTCCCATTATACCAGTATATTGCCCCAATCCCCATCAATCCCCATCCCCTTGAAGTCCCCGGATCCTGCAGGGCCGCTTGGAGCATTGTTTGGATCACTCGGCAGCAGCAGCCCGGTTCGGGCGACTGCACGTCGCCGATGAGGTAGATCCTGGGATGCGGCATGTCGTAGCGCGGCACCCGTTGATGAGCAAAAACCACTGGGAAAATTGTGTTTTTTTGCCAATGAAAATGTGGGTTTCATGGGAATGACAGCTGATTTATGATAGCTCAGTTGATGAACATGTGTCCAAAGACTATGACTATGGTTTACGATTATAAATATGGTCTATGAATGTCTATGCTATGTTATGATGTTTTTCACTATATCTCATATTCAAAGGATGCATAAACCAACTGGGAGGAACCCACATTGTAGTGACCCCTCATAGGCTAAGATCTAAGCATATGTAAATAAATATATATATATAAATATATATATATATATATAAATATATATATATATAAATATATAAATGTATCATCTTATTTAAATATATACATATTTATATATATATATACACAAACGATAACTATGGCTATGTATAGGTATATATCAACTTACAATAACTGCACCCCAAGTAGTAGCCTGGCTTTTCAAAATCCGGGATAAAAATCGTGACTGAAACTTCGGAGTGTGACTGGGCTATGATTGAGAGTAATTATATGAAATGTATTCTATGGAGGTAAAGGGGGCATAGTGCAAAAAAAAAGTCATTGGTGGAATTACCAACCAGTCACAAAAACCATTTACGAACTTGAGCAGGTGTGCCCATTTGCATCTCATGAAGGTTAAATAGGCACCCCGTATAGATGGATTGAAATGCTCATTACACACCTACCCACAATCCCAAAATGATCACTTTGAGGGGCTAGGCTAGTCCAGTTCTTTTGTTATACACAGACAAATTTCTAACTAGTAACTGCATGCTTAGTGAATTTGCGAGGTTACCGTCCTTTTCCTGGCGTGAAGACATGTGAAAATCGCCTGTTGTTGGTCAAACGCATCCTTTTCGAGGGAACTTGTCCAGCAAGTCATATCTCCATTGGGTGCATGTTTTTTCTTCCCAGCGCTGCTATGCGAGTGACAACGACAATATGTGGCTCCCAATTCCGACTGAACATCATGCTTTCCACTATGAAAAAATACTTTACTTCGAGTGATCCACACGAGTAAATAAATCCCCACTATGTGGCTCCCAATTCCGCATCAATGCAACTGCATGTAATATTCTGTCCATGATCATACAAGTCCGCAATTTCGCAAAAGAAACAGTGCAGAAGCCTGTGTCGCAATCAGCCACAAGTTCCATTGCAAGACTTGCGCCATTGTTTTGTCTGAAGCGAAGTGTTTTGTGAGATAACGCTGAATACCTCTTCAGTTGATTTCATTCCACCTGTCATCGGTTGCTGACTCAAACGCACCCCGCTGAAGACAAACATGCAAAACAAGTCTCTCGCCGTTGAGGTCCGGCAGTGCCTGATGAGATCTGGCGCTCATGATTGAGGTCCGGCAGTGCCCACTGCGATCTGGCGCTCGCGGTTGGGGCCCGGCAGTGCCCACTGAGATCTTGCGGTTCTAGGTCCGGCAGTGCCCACTGCAATCTTGCGCTCGCGGTTGAGGCCCGGCAGTGCCCACTGAGATCTCGCAGTTAAGGTCTGGCAGTGCCCGCTGACATCTGGAGCTCGTAGTTGAGGTCCGGCAGTGCTCAGTTCGCGGTTGAGGTCTGGCAGTGCCCACTGCGATCTGGCGCTCGCGGTTGAGGCCCGGCAGTGCCCGCTGAGATCTTGAGATCGCTTTTGGGGTAGGAAGGAAGGAAGGCAAGAAAGGAAGGAAGGAAGGAAGGATGGAAGAAAGGAAGGAAGGAAGGACGGAAGGAGGAAGTAATTCTGATAAAATGTACAGACTCCCAGCTGGCAGGTGGGAAAACATATAAGATGGAATAAGATGGAAAACAACAAGGACGGCGCAATAATTCATTGTTTTTTTATGTGTTTTTTTCATATGTTTTTCCGTGCAATACCCTGCTGTATTGGCATTTGAGGGTCGCGGTTCCCCAGATTCTCTGCTTAATTGGCGTTTCTTCAATCCTCCAAATCCTAATATTCGATAGGGAATAGTTATCCCCGCGGAGAATCTGGCACAGAGCTGCCCAAGGACTGATTGGATCGAAAAAATTAAGGATTCTCTAATTTTTGCGTTCTTGAGCAGGCGAGTTCTCCGGAGCAGAATCGGTGATTTTTATCGTTGTTTGTGTTCCACGAACTGGTCTGATACTGAAAAATTGCGCTGAACCGCTTGTTCAAGGGGGGGCGTGCCGGCATGTAAGCTGATAATACCGGTATAGATACCACCATGTTAAGACGAAGCCATGGTTTGTGACAGACCAACCCGCACCGATTTTTCAACAAAATTACGGACCCAAAACTTGGTCCGCGAAGCTGTTTTTCCCCCCCCACCCGCCACTTTCAATGTTGCCAACAACAGCTGGGCGATGCAAGCACAAGAGTTCTGCTCCCCCAAAAAAATAAAAATACCTAGCCTATATAAGAAAAAAAGTTGAAATGCGGAGGGATGCGGGGAGGTAGGTAAAAGCCCCCCGCCTAGAAGCAAACAATCATGGTCGGGCACAGATATCCTATTCACGTGCCTTTCCTTCCGTTGTTTTTTTTGCCTACGCCCACCAAAATACTACTGGAGTCAATAAGTCAAACCCAAAGGGGGTGATTTGACATCACCTCGGTTCAACCAGCAGTAGCTTGCACTGCAAGGCCAAACAAATTCCCTGCCATTGTCATGTATCAATTATCTCTGTTGATCTACATATCCATGCGTGCTAGCAGAAATCCATGGTCAACATCTGGATTAATTATACAAGGTGGTGCATGCTTTGTTAGCCGAGTTGCTTTAGTTTATCCCTGTGGTAACCAACATAGCTATTGAAAATCATCATTTTTCTAGATAAACCAACTATAAACGGCCATTTCAATAGCAAACGTTTAAATTACCAGAGGGTAAAGTCTTTTGTAAACCAAGAAACATCACGGGGAACGGCCCCAGGGGTCCAGACTTCAGGCACATTTATTAATTATAGGGATTGCAAATTATTTTACTGGTTGCAGGAGATTCTGATCATACCCAATATAAAGGGTAGTATTCCCACTTTATCCTCACAAACTGATAACAATCATCAACCAAGCGTCATTAATCAACTTATATCCCCATATGTGTGATGCTTAACATCACTGAAAATCACAATAAATGACGGTTACGTAGTGTTAAGATCCCTACAAGTCACTAAACATAACCTTAAATAAATGATGTTGTAATCGCTTAATTAAATCAAGTTAAAACACTTGATTATTTTAAACACTGCCCCGAAGATCGGGATCTTCACCGCTCCCATCATCAAGCACCAAGCATCGCATGCTGCGGTGTTGAGAAGGACGCCGAGCGCTGGAGTTGCAACTTTAAGCGTGACAGGACTTGCCGAGAAAGACCTATTGCGCGGCCGCACGGGCACGGTTGGGTCGGGGATGCCATGTATAAGGTGAGGACCCCCAGTTATGTTAGTTGTAAACCCAGCAACAGTCATTAACTATATAATGTTACATTCCCCAGAAACCCTACTTAACCAAGTTAGAAGCGAACTTGGCGATCCAGGCGGCCTCACCTTGTACCCTGCAGTGTCATCAAACGTGGCGATTTAGCTCAGACATCGCTGAAATACTCATAGGCTAATAGGCATTTATAGCTGGGAAAGAATTCGATCTAATGGGAATTGTCCATTGCTATGTTGCCATCAGGCAATTTAACAGTGTGCTAGGGAAACAGGTCCATTTAAAGATGATCTACTAATATTAGGAATGGTGACTCTTGATGGCAAAGATCATATCCCATAGAGTAAGCAACAAAATATGAGGAACTCATGATCGTTTCATGATAGCTAAGAGTTAAGAGGAATCATAGCCAAAATTCGAGATATCACCAACCAAAATTGGTATTCAATCAACAAAACTGGCTTGGTATTTGAATTATGATCTGCAAATGAAACGGTATAAAACCACATAGTTGGAATTTCAGAATATACTTAAGTAGGTGAACTTCAATAGTGATTGTTAGCCTCAAATGATTACGGTAAGTTCCTTTATTTCACGAGCATATATTTGGGTTTGTCTGAAAATAGTGTACCCCTACACCCAATGGTTTTGCTGATCATTATCCCTACTAAATGGCTATTTCATTGGGGATATACCCCATTTTCAGACATACCCATTTCTTTCATAGACCTGTCAGCATTTATTTTCACCGAGACATCACGTCCATTTTTTGGTGGTTTTTCGGTCGTCATATAAGTCATCAACTGGAAGTTACCATCTGGTTATGACTAACAGTTCGCCATAGAAGCCATGGCCCATAGAAATAGATGGTTTACCTATTATTACCTATTAAAAGTGGTGATTTTCCATGGCTATGTTAAATAACCAGATGGTAAATTGATCACAACACACCAACTGGAGTAATCGACTGCAAATCCACTCATGAATCGACCATCCCAAGATGGGAATGTACTCCGACGACATAAGATGGCACATTCATGTTGGTCAATAGGATACTTCAATGGTTGACCCAAGTGGCACTTGGAAGTGGCTAAGTGGCCCACTTGGCATTCAACATAGTCCAATTTTATCAAACCAACTAGGCTATGTAACATGTGTTCAATCAATTCCAAAGTATTCTGGTTGGTGGTGCCATAAGCATCTTGAAAAATGATGGAGTGAAAGTCAATGCGAAGGATTGTCCCATATATGAAATGGAAAATAACACGTGTTTGAAACCACCAACCAGCAATTAAGATCCTCACCTTTCCCGAAACCGTCAAAAAGCGGGCCATGTTGGAGGCCTATATATAGATACCAAAGCCCATGGATAGTAGGTGGCTCCCCCTGTTGGTTTCGGTTCAACCGATCTTGTTCAACCTAAAATCCACCTGCTAGCCGAATGAAACAAACCAACTTAGCTAACCAAAACAAAAACACAACATTGCAACATGTTGGCTAAATCCTATGTATTCCCCTCTAAGTCCACAATTGTGGGCTATAAGTTCGTCTGAAACATTAAAGTACCCATTAATGGTGTATCCCCTTAACAATGGAGAAGTATTCTGAGTTTATGTTTCATGGGATACTCGTTATGTATCCATGATTAGTTTGTTATATTCTGAGTACCCTATTTTCCCCATTAAAGTGCCAATTGTCAGGTGTACCCAATTTTCAGACACAACCTTTTCCCATTATAGATACGGAACAGCCACCATGTTGTAGCTTATTTCAAAGGGAAACCAGCTGGTTTTCCACGTCTTCTAGGTTTACAGTAACCTATATCCAATCATCCAATTAAAATCATCTTAAACATCCCAATAAGATTCCATTAATTCCCATTAAGATCCTATCTATATAACCTCTGGTAAACATACAAAAAACTATGGACAATCACCATGTTTCATGGGTAAATCAACTATTTCCATGGCCATTTTCACTTTACTCTAGAAATCATAACCTATTGTTGATTTGTTGTATAGGTTGATTTCAATAGCTTTTTGTAACCCAACTTTTATTTACAGTTAGAAATTGTTGTTTACTCTAGAGGATAACTCTAGATTGGTATTAACACAACAACAAAAAGCTATTGACATCAACTATGATTGGAATCCATGGTATCTAAACCAATGATAGTGGTATTTAAATCAACTACAATGTGAGGGCCCCCAGTTATAATTTGATTTATAAGCCCCAGTAACTATAGTTATAAGTACCATAAACCATAGTCATGGATATCCGCCGACCCCTGCCTTAGCCAAGGCAGGGGCGGCGCCTGGGACCACCGCAGGTGTGGAACTTTTTTTCGTTCCCAATGCTTTGCACTTTCCACGAGCCACCCAGGCCATAGCACCCTC
>Ga0126342_10022711_pt1 | contig 10330 bp, 6 predicted proteins | sample Cyp1metagenome_FD_92528 | JGI IMG/M metagenome (GOLD analysis project Ga0126342, IMG submission 92528) | Coral microbial communities from Lord Howe Island, Old Settlement Bay, Australia - Cyphastrea 1 metagenome | ecosystem: Host-associated > Invertebrates > Cnidaria > Coral ... | reverse complement strand
TTGTAGTACTTCTCGAAAACGAGGTAGAGCATCCAATGTTGTCAAACGGAGTTTAAACCAGATTTCACAAAGATTGACCAGGATGTTGAAATTCCAAAAAATAATAATAATGATTCGGCAGGACTTTCACTTTCACTTTCACAGGCAAATAAGGTCTCTTCCTTGCTGCCTCTTGCAAGCAAATTACGGTACAAAAGAAGCCTACCCCTGATAGTCCGGCAGCCATGTAGCTGCAGCACGAACATCTTTACAATCACGTGCTACCTCTCGGATCCACTGTACTAGGGGTGGCACAGGGTCACTGGTATTCTGCGTCAGTCGAGCCCTGGTGATTCTGACAAGTTGAGACGCTACCGCACATGCAAGTCCTGAGGATAATCGCTCGGGATATTCTTTATGAACTGCAGTGCAAAAAGTGCCATCAGGACTAACTCCAATTGCCTGTGCTGTCGGTTTCTGTGCATTGTTGTCAGCATACAGGTACAAATCTCTCAAAAAGAAAGGCATACGGAGGACTAAGAGCCCCGTAGGCTTCACTGTAGAAGCGCCAAATTTCCATTGGGAGATATGGTGGAGGTGGATATCAGGGTGTCTCTGCATGGTCTTCAAGATAGCGCTCTTCCAAATCGATGGGTGATGTTCTTTTTGTGGCAAGCCAGGGTGTTCCTCAATGTAGAGTCCGCCAAACGCGATGTGGCAAGCCAAGGTCCATACTGTCTGTAGGAAAAAGGCTGAGCCCATCCGGGTTTGCTTGAGCTCTCTCCAGGTTCTGTGGTCCAACCCAAAAAGTTGCATGGCCGTACGTAACGGCCGGGGCCATCGCATTTCGGGGGCCAAGTCTGGTGGCCGGTGCCATCTGGCCGATGAGTAGGTCTCACAAGGATGCCCAGAGATGGTGGCTGCAATGTAGCCAGAAGTGTAGAGCTCCTGAAGGCGGCTCCATGTCACGGACTGGCAATCAAGGTTCCCCAGGACAGGGGAGATTGCCGTATCTAATGACAAAATAGTCAATGATACGTTAGTCCGCGTAGCCCAGGCCGCAAGCCAACTGTGTAGGTCTGTCGCCCTTCTTCTCCCCGCAAAGAGGTGAACAATCACAAAAGATGGTCGAGGGGCCAATCCTGGGACAAGTGGCGTTGGTGGATCCACAGGAAACTCGTACCATCGGACTGTTTCCAACTCAGCTTGCCAGCGCTCTTGCTCACAGAACAAACGCGGGACAGAGAACTGAGGCAGGGAGCGAGGTTTGGCATTCTGTTGCGGAGGTCGCACTGGTCGGTGAGCGAGTTGGTGTGGCTCAGGTTGGCAAACCAGAACAATGTCACGATCCAGCTGCGCAAACCTATTGTGAATTTCATATGCCCGCATCTCCGTAACCAAGTCTGCAAACTCCTCATCAAAATAGTACTCAGCTTCGCCATCAAGCAGCTCAGATATCAAATCAGGGAGAATATGTTGTCCCCATCGAAGGAAAACTTCAGACGCCCAAAATTCAAAATCTGACGGCAGCCGGCACAGAATGTCAATCCATCTGTCTTGCAATCTATCTGCTTCCTCAAAATGTCGTCCTTTCCTGCAAAAATCCTGGTACCACTGTCGGGAAGCCAGGGCAAGCAGGTCCCCAAGCTTTGCACCTGCTGTGACGCCATCAGTCGGCTTCAAATATTCAGCATATTCTGCTTCCAGCCGAGCTTTCTCAGCTCGGAGCGCCGCCAATCTGCGCTCATTCCGAGTTGGGCCATGGCCAAAGGGCCCAAGAGCTGGGAGTGCATCCAGCCTGGATTGGCCTCTCATAACCTTTGGCAAAGCTTCCGCCGTGTAGGACACCGAAAAGCCAATCTGCTGAAGATATGCAAAGCACGGGTTGGGAGATCCATCTTTCGGCATATAGGATACATGTTGTTGGAGCCGCTGCGTGCTCCACAGATATGTAAGACATGCCGGACACGTTGCCGAGTCAAGGAGGTGGTGTTCAGGACAATACACTCCATGTACCCGACGTCGGTGGGTGTGCATGCCTTGCGCCGTGCCAAAACTGCGATGGCAGTCTGGGCAAGGATAAATGCAATCTTGGACATGCAGAGTAGCTGGATCAGGTTGGAAGACAAACTTCCTCTGCCTCAAAATTGCAAAAATGTCGGCATGCCATTGTTGGGCTTCCTGAATCATGGCTTCTTGGAAAAGGTGCCGTTGGCTGGCCCTCTTGACTCTGCGTTTCCATGTACCTGTGTCACCTTGCCAGGAATCAATAATGGAGGTCATATCATGCACAAGCAGCATCTCGTCCACCTGTGCTTCAACACCATGGAGCCACACAAGATCATGTCGTAGCCCCATGAGCCATGGGTGTGCTATTGACGCACCCTCGGCATGCACCATCTGCTGCAAAAAGTCCGGGCCATGATGAAAAAGCCGCTGCGCATACAGGAGCCTCTCGACAGCAATGTACGCCCGGGGTTCTAAGACTCCAGCTGCTGTGAGCACTTGTGCAGGCTGGCGCCGTTGGGCGCAATCCCCAAGGATCTTGCGCAGGAAGCGGACGACCACCGCCTGAAGACGCCCAATCTGCCTACCAGTTGGCGTATGCCATGAGCCAGATGCAAAGAACAATTTGGAGAGAATCAAACTGCGAAACAGTTGCAACCGCAAAGCCAGTGGCAAATGTTTGTTGCACAGAAGGCGTCGTCGGACTTGTTCGAACGCCGATGATGCCGTACCGATGCGGAAGGCAATTTCGGCGTCCAAAATCTGATCCGAGGTGTACAATGTTCCGAGGTGCCTGTAGGCCGGCATGAAATGCACAAACTTCTCCTTGCCATTCGGAAACAGATGAAAGAGCCCTGGTTGGGGAAGAAGCTGATAACGTCTACGCTGTTCCACCGCACCAGGCCCACAAAAGGTAGCGACAATACCTGTCTTCCCTTTGGCCATGTTGAGCTTGAAGCCACGCTGCTCAAATTCAGAGGTGACAAAATCAAGGAGGCGCATCAGAGCAGGCACAAGTGCACCGGCATCAGCAACGACAACCGGCACCGCAAGGTCGTCGCTCCAAATGATCATATCAACCAGCATGTCCAAATGTGAGCAAATGAAAGCAGCGTGGCCCTCTGACTCAAGGAATGCACGCAAGGCAATGGAGAAATCAAACATCAAATAATGAAAAACAATGTCTGCTAAGGGCGATCCGGGTCTAGTACCCCTATGAGTACAAATGTACTCTTGTCCATTGATGCTTGTCCACGTGGAATCGTGGACATTCTGCAAAAGCCGCACCAAATGTGGAGGCGCCCCAAGTTGTTGTAGGAGAGAAGGAATCTCTCTGCTGAGCTCGAGCCGGTGCATTGGCGTTTCTGCATGAGATAAGGCATCCAACACAAATTGAAACTTGGCTGGGTCGGAGATACCGACCACCAGCTCCCTGACAAGGCAGTGGAAGGCGGTGCTCAGGTCCACGAAGAGCACTCCGACACTCAGCTGTTTCGCCACTGCTGCACGACCAAGAATTCGCAATGCGTGGGACCCAAAGAGGACCTCTTGTTGCGCAAAGCCTCCTAATTGGCCTGGCAGGCGCTGATGGTGTAGGAGGCGCATGACTGCTTTCCGTAGCAGTGCATGGAAACTCTTGGCCAAAGTGGGCAAGAGAAGAATCCCTCGATAATCAGCCACTGCAGCTGGCTGTGGTTTCTTTGGGATAAGGGCCATAGGTCCGCCTTTATATTGCAGGGGTTCCTCACCCCACATCCACATCTTGACCATCAAAGAATAGGCATGTTCAGCCAGTGCAGCAGCCTGATTGTGGAACAGGTCTGAAGTCAGTGGGTCGTTGCCAGTAGCACGCCCTGGTCTGTTGTTGCGCAGAACCTTTTCCAAATCAAATAGTGTTGGAATATCGTGAAAGCTGGGTGGTTCGTCACATCGCTGCTCAATATGTTGACAGCGGGCCTCAGCCAATAAGACCTCCGGCGCCACAACACAACCAGCTTCTAACGCTTCGAAATGAGGATTCCATTCAGCTTCAAGGTCAATGCGGCTGAGTGGGTCCAAGGTAATGCGGCGCTGTCGATATTTGGGCAAGGCCTTCTTGATGACACGCCAAAGGTCTTTGGCCTGTGTTGGTGCCAAAAACTGGGCTCCTTCATGCATGACCTCTTGGAAATAGTTGATGTCATCTGAGCGAGATGCCTGTACTACCAAACGTCCAAAAAGCCTAAAAGAGCGCAATGCTTGCGCAATGACACGATCTTGATCGCCCAGGAGTTTAGTGTATTGCAACTGCAGCTCAGGCACAAAAGTGTCATGGGAGCAAACGCAATGCCAAACTTGAAACATGAACTGCAAGATGGTTTGTTGCTGGAGCTTCGAGGCCTCATGGAGAGCCGCCCGCCATTGGCGCTTTTCCTGCACAAGCTGCCAAGTGCGGTCAGAGAGTGTATACTTCAGACGTTTGGGTCCAGATTGTTGTGCCCGTCGAGGCAAGCAGTCAACGACCTGTTGCTGAATATACTGTGCGTGGGAGTGGATATCTAGTGCAGGAGGACTACCTTGTAAACCTCGAAGTCCAGTGAGATCAGCATCATAAACAGCTGACTTCAAGGGGCCAGGGCGTCTCACTTGCGAGGCCTTGGTGACATGCATCTTGAGGCGAACCAACGCAGCTCGGTGGTCTTCATGATGGAGAGACACATCAATATCATCTGAGACCCAAGAGGCACAGTCAGCCAACGTCCAGGAAGTTGGCAAGCCTATAAAGTCGTTGCGGAGCCACTTCCCTGAAAGATGACGCCAAGTTCCAGTGGTTCCTGTGTGACAGGAAAAAGTACTGGGCAGCCACAAACCTTGTGATCGCACAAACTCCGTGAAAGGTAAAGCCTTATCACCGCCCTCTTCTGCACCATGAGTACCAATAGATGAACATGCATCAGCACCTACTTTGGCATTTGCATCCGCCATCAGGATGCATGGCCATTCTTGTAGTGCCTGTGGAATGGCATCCCGAAGGGTATGCCACCACGTAACAATCTCATCTTCTGAATGGCCTGAATGTGGCGCATGGGCTGCAATCAGTAGACATTTGATCCATGGAGTGCGCAAACGGAGCAGGACATATCGCGGCTTCAATACGATGACCGAGACATCTGCTGCAGTAAAACGCAAGGCATGAGATCGCCCTTGGGCATCTTAGTAGTGGCCATAAGGGATGACTGTGCTGATAGCAATCAAAACGCCATGCTGCCCTTGTGATGTGGCATCGCCACGAAAGACCAGGTAGTCTTGAAGTGTTTTGCACATGCGTCTCAATCGCGTTTCCTGCAGCGCAAAAATACATACATTGGCACGACGAAATTGGTCAAAAACCAACTGCTGTCTGGTCAATCCATGAAGTCCCAGCTCCGAATCATCACGATGAGACTTCTTTGGTGGGCAGAGTGTAAGAACATTGCAGGTACCAACAATACAGTCCATCAAGCCTGTCAACTTCTCCTCACCAACACCAGGATTTGCAAGTGGCAGCACATCAAGAGTGGGGCGAGTATCAGCTTGTTGCGGCAGGCAAAGACTGGTAGTGTGGTGCCAACCCTGAAATTGGGGACTATAGAGAGTCCAAAACCAAGCAATCGCACTGCAGAAGGTGGCATCCATCATATCAGCAAGCCACTGAGAGAGGTCCGCAAGTGGCTTGCCTTCAGCAGCATCACCAGCAAGGCTATCAGCAATTTCATTGCCGATTACACCAGAGTGAGCCTTGACATACTGTGACTGCAATCTGCAACATGCTCGATGTAGGCAGTGAAGTGTCGCACTAACGCAGCCAATTTCTCTTCAGCCAAAGCATTCCAGTGTCCCGTGATTTGATGCCCAACTGTAGTACTGTCATGGAGAAATAAAATTTCTGGTGGCTCGGTTTGCCACATGGATATGATCTTCAGAAGATCAAAGCAGAACTGCAATGTAAGAAGTCCTGCATGAAGCTCTGCGCCATACGATGTCGTAGATGGGGCAAGGGCCATGGAGAGGGCACCACCAAAGACCCATCCAAGACCTGGTTGGTAGAGGAAAGCCACCGCTGCAGAACCTGCACCTTGCGCACGCTTAGAGCCATCATGGTAAATCCAAAGGTGCGTAACAGGTGATTGGCAATCCCACCATTGCTGCAGCCAAGTGGTGTCGTCATCCCAATGTCCAATGTGATAATGCGGCAAAAGAAAACATCCTTCAAACCGGTAAATCTGATCATACACACTAGCCAGGTCAAGGTGCAAAGAAGGTGCATCTGTTGAGGTCTGCGCCGCATCATGAGTAGATGTGGGTTGAGAATCTGCAAAAAACCTCAAAATACACTGTTGCGCAAGAACAAGGAAAGTCTGAGTAGTCTGCATAAAACTGGATCCAAAAAGCAGCACATCAAGCTCCAATGGCGGTGGGTCTGAATCCGCAAGCTGGTTGACATCTGCTGGGAGCCCAAGCACCTCCTCTGGTACTGGTGAAATACACCAGTCAACAGGAATAGGGATTGGCTTGAGATCAGCGTGGATCTGCAGAAAGGCAATATCAGCAAAATGATCAGTTTCCGCAGCATTGGGTGCCTGAGGCCACTGTGCATAAGGAATGCCAAATCGTACACGAAGATTGAATCCAGAGGCGATGTCTTGTGCAATGATAAGATGGACTGGGACTGTGCCAATTGTGGCCGTACATCTTCTCACATCACAAAAATGCTGAATCTGCAACTCATCAATGACATCTTGATGTCTTAAAATATGCGGCAAGGTCCGAGCGACCTGAGAGAGTGCATCACGGTCGGTACCATCAAAGAGCTGGGTGACAATACCCCCTACTCTGTTCGGTGGCCGACGTTGCTCCAACAATACATGACAAGCATAAGATTCATACCGCGATTGTGGTGGCCTTGGATTGACCACATGAACTGCAAAGGTCACGGAATGGTCCAGCAAATCTCTCCATGTGTAGCGGAGCTCTTCAAGCCACACAATGCGTGAAGAGTCCAGCCGGAGCGGACGTGGCTGCGCACAGATCGGATGATCTCGATGGTTAACTAACCATGTCTGAATGTAGAGCAGAGGACCACCTTCAATGGTTTCTGTTTCAGCATGTGCAGTGAAAATGGCATTAAGCTGCTCCAACCAAGCCCAATCTCCATCGAGGCGTGGCCGGCAACGTGGCATCCTAGTGCCAGGAGGTAGCATCATGGGGACGTCAATGTCGTCACCGGGCTCGCCAGTTTTGCACTGTCGTGTGCCTGAAGCACCAACATCTGCCAAGCCAAGGCCAGGGGATGGACGCGACTCCTCCTCCATAATTTGCTGAGCGAGGTCTGATGCTTCAGGAAAGTCCCTCAAGACTCCAACATCTTGTGCAACTCGAACAGCCAAAGCTGTATCCCAGTGCGGCTGTGGCGGTGGAGGAAGTTGAACGCGCAAGTATGTGCCGTTGGGCAATGTTTCTCAAGCTGACATCACTAGGTGGCCAAATCACATTGTCAATTTGGACAATACACTGATCGCGAACCCAAGCGCAGTAGTGATCTACTCTGGCAAGCTGCAAGACATGACTGCGTGCAAGCTGCGGAAGTGTCTTGTGAGTAGCACGTGTCACAGCTGGTGCAGGTGGGAGACGGCCTCCAAAAGCCCCTGCATGTAGCACTGCATCCAAAATGACAAGCTTCTCACGTGATCCTGGAGCAATGTCATTAATGTGTTGCAAAATGATGGCCTCTTCGGTATCGCTGAGGCCCTCCAAATGAGCTCGGACATAATGGTGAGCTGTATATTCTTGCCGTCGTCCACCGACATGTTGTACAGCATCACGAAAGATGGAAAAATACGTTCTCCATTCTACATGCCCAAAGGTGGCACCCCGGCCAAGTCGATGTATATGAACTGCTTGGGGATCAGGGTTTGAGGCAGAGGAGCTGGAGTCATCAGGCGGATCATCGTCATTGTCCCTGTCATCATGCTCATCCATGCCGTCATCGCCACAAAACTGATTCATCTCAATATCCTGATCATCAGCAGTGCCAGCAGCAGCAGAGGCGGCAGGGACCGATGGCGCAATGGTGAAGGTATCACCGTTGGTCATATCATGAACAGGATATGCAGAAAATGGGATGACGGCCAAGTCATGGCGTATTCTACAACCATTGAGGCGGCAGGTGTGACGGATGGATGCCACATCGGCAAGTTGGTGGCCGCTGACAACAAGAGGCAGGGATGCTGCAACAGAGTATTGGACTTGTGCTGCTAGGTCACCTGCCTTCAAGACACTCACCAATCCAGAGGTCCTCGAGTCATCTAGGCCTTGCGCCAAAATCATGGCAAATGCAATCTCATGAGCCATGCCAGAACGAGGTGGATCAGGATGGCAGAGATAAAAATCAACGGCTTCCTGTGCATCAAGAACATCTTGCCATCCCGCAATGACATCATTGTACCAATGTCTCCAATGTCCATGCAGCTCAATGATGCGGGGGTGATGCCAAAGTGGGGCGCGAGTATGATGGATATACCATGCTCTCAAGAAAATGCTTTCAGTGAGTCTCGGGCCTTGAAGAAAGCCTTGATGCAGGAAATTGTCAAAGAGGTGTTTAATGGCTTCTGGTGCTTCATGCAAAAAGAAATGAGCGTCATCCGGGTCATCATGATCTGCCGGTTCATCTCCATTGCCAGTACCAAATTGCCTTGAGGGAATATCAAAGAACGCATCAGTTGTTCGTAACTGAGTATGTCCTCCATCCCGGATCAACACGGCCAAACATGACAGCGGATCACAAGGGAGGGGAACAAGAGATTCAATAGGCGTCTCATTGTAGCAGGTGCGCAATGCCCAAGGTTTGGTTGCCCAATGCCAGAAAACATCGTTGGGAACAGTGATGGACTGAAATTGGTGCATGTCATCCAAACCCATGGCGATCTCAACATCATCGGAGAAGGTCACTCGGCTACCCACATCCAAGCGCTTCCTGGGAACATTGATGGAGTCACCACCATGCACACTGCTGTAGTGATCAAAAAGCATCGCAAGCTCACATGCATCCTCTGTGGCCTGCCATTCCGTGAGAAAATCCCATTTAGAAAGAATCGTATGGGTCCACTTTAGGACCAGTAGAGGTGCAAAATGCACAACATCATGCCCTTGACAAGTGTACACGACGGTCACATCTTGTCGGGCTGTTGAAAAGACTGATGGCCCTCTCGGTTGGCAAAGGGTGTCAAAGCATTGCCTGGTGAGACAAGACCAGCAGAACTGGGCATAGACGTAGCGTTCAGCCCATCCCCATCGTCGGTTCTCTGCCGCTTGAGTGCCTGTTCGTCGGCAAGCATTGCATCGGCAGACGACTTCAGGGTGATCAAATTGGCCTGCATAGTTTCGAGGCCTTCCTTGAGTGTCTTGCCGACACCTTCTCCCTTGGGACGCTCTGCCATCGGCTCGTCGCCCACAGTAGCTGTAGCCAATGCAATCTCTTCGGCGGTGAGTGTAACTTTGCTTTCTTCGAACCGCTGATGTGCACTGGCAATAGCTGTTTTGGCCTGCTCGATGATCTCTGCATACTCGGCTTCCTGACGCTGAAAGTCCTGAGTATATTCTTGCCAGCGCTGAACTGCTGATGCTAAGAAATCTCGCCACTTGATGTGGTGTTGATGCTGCCCCAGTCTGGCAGTGTCCAGAGCTTCTCTGGCAGCACTGAGATCGCCGGCGGCAGTGAACATCTTGTCTGCAGCTGTCTGGCCTTCGACAAGAGAGGCTGTCTGGACAAGGGCATTGACCTCCGGGTCGTAGGCCTCCGCTGGTTTCTTCTTGATTGCCTTCACCAACTTGTTCAACGTATCCTCCGCCGATGTAGGTGGGGGCGTTGTGGGTGGCGGCATAGGTGGCAATGTCGGCGTTGACGATAGGGAAGGTTTCCATGGAGGCTCGGGCGGCAGACCCTTGCCAGCTCCTGCAGGTGCAGTTGGCATCACATATTCTGTTGCCTGTGGGTACTGCTGTCCTGCAGCTGATGGTTTGCCCCGCCCTTTCCCTTTGTGGTCGTTGTGGCCTTTGCGGCCTTTCCCTGTATAGTACTTGGCACTTCTTGGAGACTTGGGCCTCTGTCCACGAGGACTCTTGGCTGAGCCATCCGAATGGCCCCAAGAATCTTGCCAATACTTGTCTTGCTGTTGACGTTTCTGTGACTTCCCTGTCCTGGCACGAGATTCTCAAAATAATCACAGGAGCATCGGCGACATGATCTCGGCGAAATAAGCGAAATACTCAGCGACAGGGTTTCGGCGAAATAATTCAAAAAATCAAAATACTGTCGGCGACATGGTTT
>Ga0126342_10022710_pt1 | contig 10330 bp, 10 predicted proteins | sample Cyp1metagenome_FD_92528 | JGI IMG/M metagenome (GOLD analysis project Ga0126342, IMG submission 92528) | Coral microbial communities from Lord Howe Island, Old Settlement Bay, Australia - Cyphastrea 1 metagenome | ecosystem: Host-associated > Invertebrates > Cnidaria > Coral ... | reverse complement strand
TAGATAGATAGATAGATAGAAAGAAAGATAGGTAGATAGATAGATAGATCGATAGATACATAGGTAGATAGATAGGTTGGTAGGTAGGTAGATAGTCAGAGAAAGAGAGAGAAATAGTGAGAGAGATCAATCACCTTTCGCTCCATCAGTGGCTTCGCTCTGTGATCCCTGATTCAAAACAACCAATCTCTCCTATAGGTTTCCTATTTTTGAAACTTCCGCCACCGCCTTGTGCGGTACTACTGGTATATGTTGATGCAGATGTCGAGATACCGAAAGACCCGTTGATCCTACGAAGGCAATACCATGTCCCGAGCCATCCCTCTCGACGTATGATGCTCAGACGTAGCCTGCCTCCAGCTGTGGGCCCTACAATTCGAAGCATGATTAGGGTGGAAACTTTGGAAGATCGGATGAAGTCCTCTTAAATTGGCAATGTTTGCTCCTTTTTACATATCCCACAATAATATTGGAAGAATTTGAGGGCCATATCTTCCATGGCTGAATTTTATGTGGTACATTGATACACGCAGAGTGTACATATTTTATTGGTGAACCATGGTGAAGCCGTGGCAGTTTTGGACCCCTTGGATTCACTGCAGATGTCCTGTGGCTCCTGTGGCAGCACCTGAACGTGACGCTGGAGCCGCTGGAGCCAGTGGCTCGTCCAATTTTGTGTGGTGTTCTTAACCTCCCAGCATCTTCCAGTGGACACGAGATTTGGATAGATTTGGATAGATCTAGCAATTATATGTAATGTCATTATACAGTGTAATACTATTTAGCAATTATAATATGTAATTATTTGATATTATTTGGAGATAATTTTGGATCACAATGGAAAACCCCGAGACGGCGGAACTCCGCAAAATGGGGATTTCAGCCAGGCGAGCCCACTTCACCGGGCAGCGTGGAATCTTGGCGGCACATCACCCTCCAAAGCAACATAAACCAAATATAAACCAAATATATGATATATATATATCTATATATATATATATTATACGTATTATATATATATAAATATGAGACTTTGCCTAATTCTACTTGAGTCAATAGCTGTCAGAATTATATACACAGATACATATATAATTATATAATTATATATATAGATATTGTGTATATACATAATAATTACAATCCACCTAATTCTTTTATGGACTGTTCAAAATAACACAATATTCATCCAACAGAATTATATATAACATATATCATAATATATCCATATTTTTTAATGAATTACTCCATTGGAAGATTTGTCCATGGCCTCAGGCCACGATCCTCCAGCAGCTGCCACTCTTGCAGGCTGAGTTGGCGAAGGTTCGGTCTGAAACTGTTGGGAACACCCAAAAATCCCATGCAAAAAATCAATGTTCATCATGAAATTCACGATTTTGGGAGATTTTGGGGCATACCCTTTTATTTTTCAAACCGAAATGGTTATTCCAAAACTGTGACAGTTTGGAATATGTTTTCGCATTATCTGTAGGGTTTTCACCATGTGTTGCTGCTTCTCTTGGAAAACATGCCACGTCAAAAGGCATCTCCCAAGCCACACTGCAGCAATCCACATCACTCAAGGAAGGGGCTGAAAGATGTTTACCAAAGTCAATGCGCGGAGGCACATGAAACTCAGGGACAACAAGCACATCAACTGCATTCCGTCCGAAGGGAATTGGAGGACTGGAGTGTTGGTAGCTTGTTGACGTTTGAAACCGCGCTTGATCACTGGGCTGTATTTGTTTGGGCCATGGCCTGCCATTAGCTCAAAGCAAACACAAACATCCCCTGACCCTGACAGTTGGCCACAAGAAACGTTTTTTTTTTTGGTGTGTGTGTGTGTGCCCCATTTTATAGCTGTACCAATCTGTAGAGAAGCAGCTCAGTTGGTCCCAATCCGGCAGAGTCGTTTGGTGTTTCGTTGCTCAAAGAAGTATTGAGTGCTGAGTTTACGCTGCAGCTCAAGATGCAGAGTCCGTGCAAGCGAGCCAGAGTCTTTCTCGATCTTTTTTGCTGCTTTCAACTTTGGTGCTTATTCTTCAGCCATGAAAATTGCAGTGCTGGGGTGTGGGGCCATGGGTTCCATTTATGCCGCCTTTCTGTCAGAACATCATGAAGTCATAGCTATTGACGTCTGGCACGAGCATGTTCAGGCGATAAATTCCGTGGGATTGCGAGTAGAGGAATCGACTGGCAAGGTGCGGACTGTGAAGATGACGGCGACTGCGGCTGATTCAAACCTGGGTGACCTGGGTCAATTTGACTTGGCCATCATTGCCACAAAGACAAGCAACGTTGCAGAAGCAGCGCGAACAGCTGCAGCCATCTTGAAAGATGATGGACTGGTAGTGTCCATTCAGAATGGTTTGAACTGCACTGAAGTCCTGGAGCAGTTGGATCGCCGAGTTTTCCTTGGAGTTGCTAGTGGCTTTGGTGCTTGTATGAAAGCACCTGGACATGCGTTCTATGAACACCTGGGCCGTGTTTTGATTGGTGCCATGAAATCAGATACTGACTCTCAGTCCCTAGACCTGATTGTGCAGGCCTGCAAGGAAGCAGGTTTACTCGCTGAAGCAGTTGATGATATTCAGCAGGCTGGCTTTCGTCGAAACTGGGGTCCTTCATGAGCCTTTGAAAATCCTGGAAAGCAATCAGTTTCCTGTGTAGGTCCGGGTCCGGTTATGTGGGGTCAAAATGGCGATGTTGTTCTTTCCCAGAGGAGTTGATGATAGTTGATGCATATCAGATACATATGTAATCATATGTACCTGTTTGATACTGTTTATGGGAAATACATCAGGGATGGTGGTCGCGTTGCGACACCTGCACAGAGGTGATTTGGAGGAAGCTCATCAACAACTGCGCCAACGGTGCTTGTAGCATTTGTGGAATGACCGTTGGTGAGATGATGGCCAATGAACATTCCCGCAAGGTTGCCATGGCATGTGCCCGTGAAGTGTCTGAGATTGCTCAGGCCAAAGGTATTCTGGCGCCCGACTTTGATGTTGAGGAACATGTAACGAGTTTTAATGAGAAGGTGGCAGGGGCCAAGCCATCGATGTTGCAGGACCAGGGTTGGATATCACTTACTTCCAGAATCTAGAAGTCAAAGCCGCTAGAGGTTCTGCTTGGATTCGCCCATTCAAAACATACACCAACTTCGAAGCAGCATCCATCCTTGCCAAGTGGCAGATCTTTGGTTTTTTCAATTTTTAACTTTAGCTCCCCATAGAAATTCCCATCGAATATACCCAACCAATCCCAACCATCATTTACCATTTCCCCATCATTTCCCCATCATTTCTGGAGATCCCAAGTCGTCCCCAGGACCTCCTGGCGGGTCGTCCCTGTGAGATCAACGGCCTCAACGGCGCCATCGCGGCCCAGGCGGCCCAGCTGAATCTCCAGGCCCCGGTGAACGCCACGGTGGCGAACCTGGTGCGCGCCTTGGAACGGCCGAGAGTTTCCGGGCTGAAGGACCTGCCGTTGTCTTTTTGGGGGCACCAAAGATTCAGATGTTTTTTTTGGGGGTGAAACAATGTTAAACATATGTGTTAAACATTTGTCGAACATATGTGAAACTGAAACCTCTTAGAATGTGTTTACCACATTTTACCACTGATTCAGAAGATTTTTGGGAGGAATTTACAATGCGGCATCTTTCGGAGGGGTGTTATATTGGTTTTCTTAGATGAAAAACAATGGAACAGCAACTTAATGTGAATATATGATTGCCAGGTGCTGCTGTGTTTTTGTCAATGATGTTTACGTTCGATACGCTTTCCAGTTTTATTTGACACGAGTTAAACTACGTTTTTATTGGGGGTTGAACCCCCCAAGCCGATGAAGAATGAGGTGGCTCCAGGTGTCTCGAGATGTCGATCCAAGTGGCTGGGAAGTCGCGACAGCAGGAACGTTGCAACATGCGTGGCACATGCTATGCGGAGTCATTCGAAGCCTCCCGCGCTCGCTCCCTGGACTTCCGTAGACTCGGCTTGAAAAGTCCAGGAAGAATGGACTGATCTGCCAAGATATTGCGTTGGATGGATGATCGATCTCCAGTTCTGGTCTTCCAACATTCCTATCATTCCTGTGAGTTTCTTTCAGCCGATTTGAAAAATGACTTCATCTTGCCTCTATTCACTCTATTCATGTCAGCCGGAGAGGAGCTACGACAGAGCATGAGCCTCCAGAAGATGTCCACGTCCGGGCTCCAGATCTCGATTCCACGGTGATGAGCGCATTTTTGTCCCCGTTGAGGTCACCTGCTCGAAGACCCAGTGATGCAGGCCGCGTTTTTGTGGGGAAGTTTTTCTTGTTTTCCAATCTGACTTTTGTGACTTTTGTGGCCCTTTGCATCTTTTGCTTGTTGGTTTTTGATGTTTTTTTTGACTGTGTCTCTTGGCTTCTTGGTTTTTTGTTGTTTTTTCTGGCTTTGGCTTTTGTGGTTTCCTGGCAGCATGCAGCAACTATATTAGCGCAGACAGTGAGTAAAACATAACAAAAGGACGGCAATAATGTTATATAAGAAAGACCAGATCCAATGTAAATAAAGAACAAAAACAAGAGCAGGAATGTTAGCCCAAAGTGCTGCAAGTACAAGTAAGATACTTCAGCACCAAAATGCTGCAAGTACCGTTCAGATAAGAGATTTAGCATTCAAGCAACAGTGAAGAAAAACACCACCCCTATGACAACCCTAATTAAGCCAACCCTGAATAAACCCTCAACCCTTAATGGACCCTAAGACCATCCTAAATAAACACCAATCCAACCGTAAATAAACACTACTAAACCAACCATCCCCACCTTAAATAAAGCCTAAACCAACCCTAAGTAAAGCCGAAACCAACCCTGAATCATTTCGACTCCAACCCGACATAAACCCGAAATAACCACCAAACGAACCCTAAATAAAGCCTAGACCAAATCGCCTTAAACACGCCCTTAACCAACCCAAACCAACCCTAAAAAAGACATTGTTCAACCTTAAAACTTAAAATACACCCTAAAGAAATATATATAAAGAAATCCTAAAGCAATCCAGAATGGAACTTTGGGTGAGCGTGTGCGAGTGAGGGGTTGTTACACAGGAGAAAACCCTGTAAATACTCCGCAAGTAGAGATTCAATTACTGATATCCTGCCGCTATTGTGCTAGCAACAATGGAAAAAGTAAAGGCAACTAATAACAACAAGAACAGGTTCACTTTTCAACATGCAGCAAATACCATGCAAATTGCAGATTGTTGCGCTAGAATGCTGCAAATACCATGCAAATAAGAGATTTAAGTCTACAGTTCATAATATACACATAGTCATAGTATTGTGCAAATGCTGGCTCCAAGATGCTGCGAAAACTCTGCCAACAAGAAATCCAAGCTCCAAAATGCTGCAAATACCATGCAAATGAGAAATTTGGGCTCCAAAATGCAGCAAATGACATAAGTAGTTTAGCTCCAAAATGTGCGGCGATGACGTTTAAATATATGAAGGGTAGGATTATGAGGTCCGATGCGAAGGTAGTGTAAATATATCTATAGCATATATATATATATACTTCCGGTTGTTTAAATGTTGGCTGGGTCCGCCAGGAACCCCACGGAGGTAGTCTAACTTGTTTGTTATTTTATCCATTTAAAAATCCACGTGTTTAAATGTGGCGCCGTAGCAAAATAGCAAGGCAAACTGCCCCCATCTGAGAACAAAAACACAAAACATACACCCAATTGCTGTAGCTATTTGGACCCTTTGGACCCCATCAACAGATGTGAAACATGTTGAAGCTGCATTTATACGTTGGCTTTTTACCACATCTTCAGCTCACGACTCCTGCAGGCAATGTCACGCCACCCAGCGAGGTGCACCGCAGCTACAGCTTGGAACAAGTTGTCTAGCCAATAGTCAATATTACATTGCTGAGAAAGGGGCATTAATAAGTTATTCTCATGGCAAGCATCTATAAACATGTATAAACATGTTGTCGCACAACAAGTCATCACCTACATGAGATGGTTGAAAAGGCAGCCTCCCGGGCTCGGCAACTCTCAGCGCCCTTCAGCGGCATTTAAATTGATGGTGTACCCGGGTGTCCAATGGTGCCCACGGTATGGTATCCATATGTATCCTTATAGTCCACATAACATGAACTATCCATGTTTTTTTTCCTTGTCATGTGATTCTCCATGTTTCATCCTAACTAGTATTCTCCATATTGATTATGTATGGTTGTGCATATCTATATATATATACTATTATATACATGTGTATCTATACTAATATTACTAATACGATGCAATTTATGTTGCTACAATTGTATTATATCCGCATACATGTACATTTTATATGTGTACACGGCAAATGCCTGGTGTTTGCTCGGTTGCGCAACGACGGTGGCGGAAGCCTCAAAATCATCATCATCCTCCTCTCCTCGTCCTCGTCCTCGTCCTCGTCGTCGTCGTCGTCGTCGTCGTCGTCATATTCCATTCAATATAAATCAATATAATATTGTTCAGAGGGGTGGCGGAATTGATCCTGAGTTGTGAAGACAAAGTCAAGTTAGTATCTCAATCAATTTACTGTTCAGACAGGCTGATCAATTATGAAGAAAGGGTGAGGTTAATTTCCTTTTCATTGTTTTTTAGAGGGGGGGGGGGGGGGGGGGACTTATCCCTCATGAGAATGAGCTGTTGAGTTGGGGTGGAACAGAAGGTGGGCATTGCACATACACTTCTATATGATATACATACTAACTCTAACTCATATATTTGTATGCATACGAGCAATATCATTAGTATTTGTATGTGTTATCCACAGCAGTAAATCCTGTTTCAGAACGAATGCCAAGGCCAGTGATTCCAGCTGCGTCTCATGGTAATGATGCAGCAGCCAACAAGCTTAGAGCCAGGCTTTCGCCACGGCCTGAGACACCTGGTTCGAATCAGTGCATCTGTGGTGGATGGTATTTTTGCAGTGAATCAGGTACATGGAAACATCATAAGCTACTGGAAAATACATGAAAATACTGGAAATATCGTCAACTAATATATAAAATATGATCAGAGAATCAGTGGAGTTAATCAGCTGAAACTGTCCAACATTCAGAATTTCGAATTTTGCACAGTGCCAGGCCTCCAAGATGGCAAGGCGCATGGAGCTTGGACGTTGGCATTGCTGGTGACCCTGGTGTGAATCAAATTGAAACTAAAGACTGTAGCGACACTGTTGTTCCATGGGTTTTTGAGTGGCTCTTCCTCTTTCAATGGCTACCGCTAACTCTTATCTTTACAATATATATATATATATTTACAGTGTTATATACTTATATATATATATGTATATATATATATATATATGTTATGTTGTCCTCAGTTAGTTGTCCTCAGTTACAAGCAGCGTTCACCAGCTGCAGACCACTTCTAAGGCACGCGCAGCTTCTCCCCCCGAAGCGGCCACGTTCTCTCCAAGCAACTCACAGGTGATCATCCCACAGAAAATCAGCGTTGAACTAATCACCAAAAGCTCCCATAATCTCCCATATTAATATCAAGTAATTAGTATTTTTCAATGATCGCAAAATATATATGATTATACAGTACATATATATATATAAATATGTATATTTTTATCAGTTTCCAGCAAGCTCAGCATTTTGGCCAGCCCCAGGATGTCCCCAGCACGCTGTAAACCGGAATGTGAAAGTACCTAGTGACCTTGTGCATGTTGCATGCATCGAAGTTGTGATGTCAACATCCATGCTGGAGATGCACTCTGCAGAGGCTCTTGGAACCCCGCAGTCCCAAAAAGAGGACGCTGAAATGCTCAGGAAGCGTGTCGCAAATAGCCTCCAACGATTGAATGACTATTGTGAAGATAGTGCATTCTTGTTTGGTTTGACTGGACAAAGGTAGATCAGAACATTGAGTTATTGAGATACAAAGGGGGAAATGGCTATGGCTCCAAATCATTGATATTTCATGATATTTGTACCTAAATTGGATGGTTTAATCTTCTGCAAAAAACATCTAAAACCGATGCAACAGGTGAAGAATTTAGTGGGTCGAGCCATACCAGCAGGACCCGGCTCTCTCGAACCTCTCTGCAGCTCGGCTGGCAATTCATGATGTTCAACGGCTCGGGCTTACTATATATGGAAGCCAGGAGATTATCTGAAAAGTATGTTTAGGATTCCAGCCTGCTTGACTTCTACTCCTGGATGGAAATTCTGTGCACCGTCAGGGCCTCTCTTCAGTTGTACATGGTTCAGAAGATCGAAGTGCGCTGGTTTCTGGGTGTGGCTTCTCAAAATGAGCATAGAAGTAGCAATTCATTAGCATCCATCCCATTCTTTGATATTATTTGTAGCAAGGCCATCATTCTTTTCATCGTCCAGGTCAGCAAAGACCTGAAAAAGATAGAGCAACAAGGGATCGAACCTCTCATTGTCTCTCCGTCAGGAAAGCAATGCATCCTCCAAAAGAATGACAGTGATGATTTGGTAAATATCTGCTTGCAATCCATTCTCGCAGGAACACGATGGTCCGATGCAAAGTATCGATCTGTCTATGATGATTTTCTCCTTGCAAACAAGGGCCAGAAACACCCAGAGACACGATTGAGGTACACAGCTGAGCCACAAGATGGATGGAATCAGTTGCTACGCACCTGCCAGGTACCGGGCGGCTGGGGCTGCTAAAGTGCTCAAATTCGTGTTGGAATATGTTGGATCATGACATGGTGCAGCGATTTTCTCGCCCGAGTTTCCATTCGAATACTTTGTCAGAAACCCGGGCTGTGCCCTCATCACCTTGGTCTAAAATGTACAACATGCTTGCAACTTCTAGTCTGAGTCCAGTTATATTATCAGGCGACACCAGGGTCCAAAACAATCAAAGCCCATTTGTGGCAGGTCTTTGGCGGAGAGCGCAGGCCAAAGGGAACAACATAATTCAGGGTTTCTAGGAGATCTCTGTTCGGATGGAATGAAGCATGATGAAATTCATCTGATGAAATTCATCTGATGAAATTCATCTGATGAAATTCATCTGGAAATTCATCTGGAAATTCATGGACTTTGATGAACTTGTGAGGCTGCGTCCCTTTTCAGCTGCAGCGGATGCCTCAGCGACAGTCAAGGTTCAGACAGCTTCTCTGCAAGAGTACTGTCACATACTGTCGCAATGAAAACCCAGAACGGGATGTTCCACTATTGGCTTATTTTTGTGATCAACTAGAAAACTGAAATGCTGTTAATATGGAAAAGAACATGTTTAAGTGATTACCCACGAAGGGGAATGCACCTCAAAAAACGCAACCGTCCCATGGTTTTCTGGTTTCACCCCACCCTCTGGCTCAGCTGCTATTATTACTTGACCCAAGTGCTGCCAGGATGAGCCGAGTGTCATGGTTTGGTTTAATACTACAGATGTACCATGGCATGGTATTGCGTTGTGATGTTCCTTGTGAGCTCTACAAGTGTTTGAGATCGGTTCTGGGCTTGCAGTTAATATGTTTTAGCAACCTGCAAGCGAAATTAGATGTGGTTCTGTGCGGGCAGGAACGCTTCCAAGGAGTTCCCAAGGATGTACCAGTACAACCCTGCACAGGTGTTTGTCGACACTATGTTTTCTGATCCATGCCAGGCACCTGCCATATCTCACCTTGACACTGAGTGAGATAAACAGCAGCATAGCTACATTTGAATATCCGGAAGCTACAGCTGGCAGCCGCCTGCCGTTGCCATGGCTGCCATGATACCCACAGCTCCATTGCGCGTGCGCGCGGCTGCTACCGTTATCTGCATTCGCTCGAAAGAGGGAATCAACGCAGCGATTAGCCTGGAGGAGATTTTCTGCAGATGCCATCCTGCAAGCATGGTCCTACTCTACCTACTCTATAGATCAGATAGACCATACCAGGACCGCACAAGGCGGTGGCGGAAGTTTCCAAGATAGGAAATGTATAGGAGTGGTGAGTTGTTGTGATTCATGGATGGCAGAGCGAACTAATGGACCGAAAGATGGTTGAGGCTCTGTCTCTCTCTCTCTCTCTATCTCTCGCTGTTTCTTTCTATTTGTGTCGCTCTATCTATCTATCCATCCATTCATCTATCTATTTAGTTTCTAATCAAGTTATCTACCATCCAACTATCCAACTATCCAACTATCCAACTATCCGTCTATCTATCCATCTATCCATCCATCATCCATCCATCTTTCTATCTTTCTATCTATCTATCTATCTATCTATCCATCTATTTGTCTATCTGTCTTTCTATCTGTCTATCTATCTGTCTATTTATCTATCTGTCTGTTTGTCTGCCTATCTGTCTA
>Ga0126342_10022709_pt1 | contig 10330 bp, 8 predicted proteins | sample Cyp1metagenome_FD_92528 | JGI IMG/M metagenome (GOLD analysis project Ga0126342, IMG submission 92528) | Coral microbial communities from Lord Howe Island, Old Settlement Bay, Australia - Cyphastrea 1 metagenome | ecosystem: Host-associated > Invertebrates > Cnidaria > Coral ... | reverse complement strand
CAACAAGGATGAGTTTCAAGGGCCAATGAGGATGTTGTCTATCTCTCCATAGGCTTCTCAGTTGTTGATCCCATTGTGCAAGATCTTGTGGTAGCGCAATCGTCCTGTGAGTTGAGCATCTCGGAAAGTTGAGAGCGCTCAAAAACCAGGTGTCTACAATATATATATATATATATATCATAGAAAAATGGGGATTAAAAAAGATAATGATGAATATGATAATATATGGGATTAAAACACTTACAGATTGGAGTAACTATGTTGATGATATCTATCCCATATGCGAACCATGATGCTGGTATATTTACCTACCAACACTGGGTGATTTTGATCATCCTATTCAGATAAGCAACGTAATCCGAGGATCAATTCATATCAATTCTATGTTGATAATCATTGGGATTTTTGTTGTGATATATAAAGTATAGTAACATAAATTAACAATAATTGAGATAATCCATAGAAAGAAGATAATCCAAGTGATATGTGTATGTATATATATATATATATGATATTACAGTAATCGGATTTTCCGATATTAGAGAATTAGATAAACACAGGATATTAGAATTAGACACCAACAGTAGGTGGATTTGCGGTGATATATCTGATTATATATATATATATATGCATATATAGCCTGTATATAACTCTGTATATATATATAATATCATCATTGGGATTAATGTGATATTATTGTGAGATATCAATGGGTTATAAATCTGGGTCAGAAAAAAGTGGTGACGTCACTGTAAATGGTAAGGAACGGTAAGTATCCACAACTGGCCCAATGGGAAGTCGAGGGGCCCAAATCCCATTGATGGTCCCATAAAATAGATGATTTATCCAGTAAACATGGTGATTTTCCATAGTTATGTTAGTTCACTGGAGGGTATTCCGGTATTTTCTGCCTGTCAAATGGTAAATTTTGGGTATATCCCCCATCTTGAGACAATGCTGCGTACCAAAATGGCAGTGTCCAACGGGCAAAGATTGTTCACACCCCATGGTTCCATGGTTGCGGGATTCATACACATTTTGAAATGTGTAATTACTGTACATGATTCCATGATGTTGTTTTAGTTGTTTTTAGTCATGAGCTTCATAAATGTCCTTTTTATTTTTTCACCTAGTTGATTGATGAATAGAAGAGTACAGCCTCAGTTGTTCCTTACAACCAATGGTTCAATGGTAGGTACTATGACCAAACTAGTCATCCCATTTGAAGGACATCATTGATGGTTCAATCCAGACATTTGATGTTTATATGGACCCCCATGTGTAGAACTTGACTCTCACTGTCATGCGAAGAAGCACAGACACACACACACACAAAAAAAAACATTAAGACCGTGAAGAATCTGACTCTTCCATCTCCGGTAGCTTGGGTTCTAGATATTTATTCACCAGATTTGATTAGGTGAAGTAGTGACATCCCATTTTTTTTCAGTGGGAATCTCGGGGTCCTAAAAAACCGGCACCCTCCATTTTTCGGTTGGTTCCAATGGAGCTCTCCAGAAATAGGTTGGTACCCCTAGTTATCATCCAGCGAGCTTGGGGTACCCCTATGACTGAGGAAACCCCATGAAACCCCAAAAAATGTTCCACCTGTTCGTAAATGGTTTATCCCATTATAATCCCATTATTTACCAATAGTTACCATCTGGTGCCATTGATGAAATGATATGTTCCACCTGGCCACCTGGCCCATCGCAGGAGATCGTACCAAGTTCAGTCTCTTTCTGCGCACCTACATGAAACTCTCTGGCTACATCGATGCTCAGGCTCTTGATGTGTCAACTCGTTGGACGCTGCCATTGGTACCCAGCGTTATCTCAAGATGAGGGATATACCCATTGAAATACCCCAAAGAAAAACCATTTTAACAGGCAGGGAATACCGGAATACCCTCCAGTAAACGTTTACATAACTATGGGAAATCACCATTTTGAATAGGCAAATCATTAAACTAAATGGACCATTTTCAATAGCTAAGTAACAAATTACCAAAGGGTAGTTGAAGAGTTGGGATTGGTAGCAACAAATGTGTTGCGACTTGAGCGGCTGAGTTCGATAGCCGCTTTTTCTTGATGTTTACTTCCCCATATGCGAACCATGGTGCTGGTATATTTACCTACAAAACTGGGTGAATTTTAAGGCAAATGTTGGTAAATATTCCATACATGGAGCATATGGCTTTGGGGATTATACTACCCTTTAATATCCTTTAATACCCTTTATAATATATTGTCGATTATCACAATCCAATAATCCATTATTGAATATCCAATATTTGAACAGCCAGAAAATGGGAAGATCACTAGAGCAGTTCATCTTACAAGCAAGGAGAGCTTCTCTCAGTTGTTTCCGCGGTTTGCCACCGAGAGACCGGCAATTCATAGAAATTCGAGGTGCTTGCCATGAGTATATCCTAGAAGCTATACCCCCTCGTAATCAAACATGGTTTGCCAGAAAATCCTGCATTTCTAGGTGATTTTTTCCAGCTGTAAACCTCCATAGTAAATCGTTCGGGGATTTTCCAGCCATGTTTGATGACACCAGAGGGTAATTTCCATCGTAATTTCTCTATTTTTCCATCCCCAAAAACGCTTCTCCGGCACGTACTTGGCATGTTTGACAACCGATGGGACCGAAAAGTCAAAAACAACAAACAATTTGGTCTGAACATATAAACTACATATAAATTGCCTATATTCTGTGGTTGATAATGAAGAAAAAACATATTGTCCCCATGTATATAGCTTGCTAAATCCCTGCAAACTGCGCCTACAATCCATAAAATCTCCGATGAACTCCCGACAAAACACATCACCATCCTACTTATCCTCCGATAATCCAAGATGGCTTGCTGGCAAACGTCCATGTAGTTCGAGGATTTTCCAGCCACGTTTGATGACACCAGAGGGTAGTGATGGGTAGTGAAACCCCTATTCTTCTTAGTCATATTCATTACTCATCATTACTCCATGAATTTAAACATCCACAATCTCAGGATGGAAGCCTCTCCTTTAATTTTCTTTGGATACATGTCAATCACTCTCATCCAAAGATTTTTGATACATTTTAATTGTGTTATTGTGTTGGAGTTTTCTCTTGTTTTGGTGTCAACTCATTCATCGGATTCCCTCGGATTCCGCGATGTCGCGCAGGATATGCCTTTGGCCCTGGATGAGGAGGATGTCCAGCAGGCCGGTGATTCCTTACGGAAAAATGTGATCAAAATGATGGTTTTACCGTAAGAACGTTGGTGATCAATGGTGAGTTGTTCGATGTTTTTGTTACTAATTCACCAACAAAACATGGGATACACTCCATATAGAAAAGCGAAAAAAACATGCGATATAGAAGTGCTATATGGTGTATCATGGGATATCATGGGATATCATGGGAAATAATATCATATATAGTACTATATCCTCAAAAATAACATGAGGATATCGTGGGATAATATCATAATATCTGGTTTCAAAGATGTTTCAACCACCTCGCAATGTACTTAAGACGAAGGAACAAGAGGAGAACATGGTTAAAACGATCTGTTTGACGGTCAAAAGCCATGGGTTCCCTGTAGATTCGTTCCCTCCAAACCAGTGAAAATGAATTCCACGCATATATATGTCCATGCGTTTCATAAAATGTATGGTTTTATACCCGTATATACGCATAATATTTCCAGAACCAAACAAATTAAAAAAAATATCCAACCCGATGTTTCCTAAGAAGTTCCCCACCATATCAACATTTTACCAGATATGTCCGTTTATTTCCATATAGAACCATATATATATATGGTATTCCCATATAGAACCATACACAGAACCATATATAGAACCATATATAGAACCATACATTTCTATGTATGTTATATATAGAACCATATATGCCATATAAAACCATATATGCCATATAAAACAAAGAACCATATATTATATGTCCATACATTTCTGTATAGAACCATATATTTCCTTACATGTCCATATATTTCCACTGGTTGGTGGTTTCAACCATTTTTCATTTTCCATAATGTATGGGATAATCCTTCCCACTGACTAATATTTTTCTAGATGCATCCAGATTATGTTTAATTCATTCATCCACAGGATCCCGCAAGAACCACATATATATATATATTTCTGTATAGAGCCATATATTTCCATACATTTCCATATATTTCCATGTAGACGCGTATATCATGACTCACCATGTAGACTATACCCAATGGGTGGTGTGATCCCCACTGAGCATATGGATAGGTCCAGAGGTTTAAGATGCACTTGGGAAACCTGCTGGCCATTCGCAACATGTCGGGAGCTCCGGCCTGGGAAAGTCTGGGGATGTGGAAAAACCTTGGAGAAATTGGGGAAACATGAATGAAATTCTGCAGGATTTCTGTCAAAACATTGAAGATCCGAACCCAGGATATTGGAAATTTCACTCACCCGTCAGTTTCTCATTGGTTTGGAACTGGTCCAACGAGTTCTTGTTTTTCATCATTTTGAATTGGCGAAAAAAGTATCAGCATCTTGAAGTAATGAAGGATGTTTAGCGTTTTCAATTTTCACAGTTCCCAGTTCCTTCATCAAAAATTTGGTTGGGAAATCCCCCGAGTTAGCCATGGAGGTTTAGTTGGCTGGGAGAATCATCGGAGGGTATATCCCATCAATATCCCATTGAACCTCCATTTATTCCACTCATATCTCATGAAATCATTGTATATATATGATTATAATATGATTATATTATATGTACATATATATAATATAATCCATTATATGATTAATATGTGATATGTACTATATGATTAATGGATATATATCATAAAAATCCATGAAAATCCAACAGAACTCAGTTCCAACATGTTGACCTCATAGAATCACGACGAGTTGACCTCACCAAATCTCGACGAGCGCAGTCTGATTTCTTGCGGAAGTTCATCAATCCGTAGCTACAAATTGTTTCTATAAAATAATTTAGAACATGTTATATATATATACATATGGGCCTATTATATAGTTATATCGGGGTTTCCTAAAAAAGGGTTTCTATACTACATGGTCAAATTTTGGAGGATTTGGGGGTAGCCCCATTTCAGGAAACCTCCATATACAATATATATATATATGAGTAATATGCAGCTTTAAGATAGAACATGTTGGAAGTATACCTAAGATGAGTTCCTCTTTTCTATTGTTGATGATTATCATTTAGCACCAAAACACATCCATATTGGCAATTGTATTGTATCACTGCATTTCTACATGATGGCCCTTCCCAACTATAAGTTGGTTTATTTACCCCATTTCTACATGGGTAGTTCGTTAATGTTCGTTGTATCCCCCATAAACCCTAGTTAACTAACCAAGTGAAATAAACCAACTTAGCTATAAATCGGTGAAATCAGAAGTTTTCCCAGCTGGGTTTTGCCGAGGCTCCCATTCCCGGTGGTGCCTTGGTTTGCGCATTTTTTCCGCGGAGCATTGAAAGCTATGGATTCCTGTAGCCAATAGCTGGATGGTTTATTTCAACATCCAAAATAAAGGATTTCGGTCCCGGACATACAGTTAGAACATGTTAGAACCTCTTTTGGAAAAACAACACGATGTATGGATTGGTCGGGTTCGGAGACTTAGAACCTTCTGAAATCACCACAGTTGGAACCCACTATGTATATCTATATATATATTATGGTTGTGCCCTTGCGAGTGCTCACACTTACCTCTTGGTATACATACATTTATTCACAAGCACACATTTATCATGTAGATGCTTTTGTAGATGAACCCATGTTGTGCAAACTCACCAATGTCTGTGCCCTTGCGAGTTCTCACAGTAAGAACCTAGTGTCAACGAAAAGACCTCACAGTTAGAACCCTGGAAGGTAAAAGGTTCTTACTGTGAAGGCTTTTTGGGGTTCTAAGTGTGAGAATGCAAATTGTGGAAAAAAAGGTTCTAAGTGAGTGTCTAGCACTGGGGGTACCCCCATGGAGACACCTGAAAAGTTGGGATTGTCCATATGTTCAATTTGACAAGACCATAAATGATAAAGACAATCTGGCATTAATTGCTGGTTTGGTGGTTTGGAACATGAATTTTATGACTTTCCATATATTGGGAATAATCGTCCCAACTGACTACTATTTTTCAGAGGGGTAGGTCAACCACCAACCAGATTGTGTTGAAAAATACGTTTCGCTTATTTGTTTTGAACATGTCCATGGCAAGATGTCTGAGATAAATATGTTGTTTCTCTAAAAGCAAAATAAACTCCATGCAACCAAAAACATGTGGTACTATAACCACAATTGACCATACATTTCCAATATATGATAAGTGAATTGCGGCTAGGTAGTTTTTTCAGTATGGGCTTAGGAGGATGTATTATTTTAAAAAATTGGAGGGATGGGATTAAATAAAGTCCAAGAGAGTTGCACCATTGAAAAGTTGCACGTTTTCCTACCAACACTGTTAATGTGGTAAACCCAATAATGAACCATTCCCAATAGAGATGTATCAAATTGATTCAAATTGATTCAAATTGGGTATACCCTCTGGTTATTTAACAGTTCGCCATGGAAAATCACCATTTTTAGATGTGTTATAGCTAGGTAAACCATCTATTTCTATGGGCCATGGCTTCAATGTCGCTATGTTTGTTTACCAGAGGCTTACTAGCAATGGGATGATGTGACACGAACCGGATGGATGGTGAACGTTTACAGAGCTATGGAAAACATGGACCATTTTCAATGGGTAAATCCACTATTTCTATGGGCCATTTTCAATGGACAACATCCCATGAAATATTCCATTTATAGATGATTTGCCTATCAAATATGTTGATGTTAATGTCAAATCCGGATTAATAAACCCCTGGGCCGTTTAATTGCTGGGGGGGGTACCATCTTAGTTACAGATTGCGACAGATTGTCACTATTTCATACTATTTCGGGGGAAGCCTTCTAATTAATCAACCGCGGGATATCGGGGGTTTATTAATTTGGGGCTGACACTAGCTACAATGTGGGGCCCCCTAGATAGCTAAGATAGCCAAGTTGGCTTATAACTCGAATAAGTATGGCTTATGAATGATACTTGCAATGATACTTAATGGGGTCAATAAACCAACTTATAACAGGAGGGGCCCACGGCCCACATTGTACGTTAGTGTACTGTTTGGTATGCCTCAAATTCGCAAGAAAAAAATCGCTGGGCTGAGGTGCTTCAGATGATCACGCCGGACAACAGCTTCAAAGATTTGCCAATGCCAGACTCCAGGCTATCCTTTGGCGGTCAATACTTGGGGATCAAAACTGGTGGTGAATCATCAAGAATTTGGATCCGTAGATTTGCCGAAGCACCAACGAGCCCTTGGAAAAATGGCTTTAAGCAGTAGATTTCGATTCCAACCTGGGTTTTTTGTTTTTTTCGTGAGGGTACTACACATTAGATGAACATTTGATGCAAAACAAATAGCAACTGGTCAGTGGTTTAATCCTAACAGGTAGATAGACCTGGAGACAATAGATGGATAGATACGTAGATAGATAGATCATGATAGATCCATATATCCCTGAAGTTTGATTGCCACATATTTACAATGATGCCCTCTGGTTATGTAACATAGCTATGGAAGCCATGGCCCAGTAATGGTGTTTGTCCATACAACCTGTTAAGTAACCAGAGAGTGTACATCATTAAGAAAAACCAGTTGTTGTTGCTTATATATATATATATAAATCCCGTTAATCACTATAAATCTATAAAATATTCATAAATAATATTCACCATAACATATCCATAGGAACATAAATATCCATTAAATACTGTTTGGTGGTTTGGAACATGAATTTGATTTTCGATAATATATTGGGAATAATCCTTCCCATTGACTTTCATATTTTTCAGAGGGGTTCAAACCACAAACCAGCATTAAATAAATATCCATTAAAAGATGCAGATATCCATTAAATCCCCAAGTGAACCATTTTATTGGTCCATCTAAATCTAAGCACCGTTTCAGCCATCCGTCAGGTCTGTGCAAGAGATCTTGGAGACCAGGTGCCTGCGACAGCTGGAACATCCTCCACGAATATCTGGAGATTGGATTCCTTCGCTTATTTAGCATAGCTTTGGACAACGACTCATATTATAACTCATATTTTAAAAAATGAATAAAAATGATTCATAATGCCGTGATGCCCCATTGATGGAGGCTGTCCATAGCAATCTCTCCAGAGGGTAATTGGGTTCCATTCTACCGGGATCTGCGATGTAAATTGCAACTGTTGGATGCTGGTCTGGAACATTGTAGAACTTGGAACCACAAAATGACACTTTTTGGAGATTCTCATTCTACCAAGTACATCCAAGTACCTTGAAATTCAGTTCTTCGTATGTGTAAATTTCGTATGGTTCTATTTTTGTTTTAAGCTGTTTTGGCATGAATCCGGGGCTCATGCCATATTTTGGGGTTTCTTCACCATCACTAAGCCTTAAGAAAGGTTTGTTCACCTAAGTCACCACACTCCGAAGCATATGGATTTAAGGTGCATTGATTAATTCTCAGCTGTGTGGATATATATATATAATGCATATACACATATATAATTATGCATACATATATAATTATGCATATAGATATTATTATGCATATATATAATTATGCATATACATAATTATGCATATATATATAGGCTCGCACATATATATATATATGTTTAAAGGTGGATATGATCTTGTGAAATTTAAATATCCACAAACACCATATCCCAAAGTCAACGAAGTGACAAACATATCAAGCCCTTAATGCCCAAGACCTCACTTCCGACATGACCAAGGATTGGCAACAGGCAATAAATATCATTGGGTTCTCCATGATCAAACATATTGTTTCATCTAATATCTTATCATGTTTGATCGTGAAGAATTACTGGATATCATCTAATACTGGATATGATTTCTAATATCTTCATTATAAATATCTTATCATCTAATATCTAGATATTTCTAGATACTGAGTCCATATGAGTCTCTGATATCGTGTTTACCCTCTGGCAAACGTTGACATTTTGCGAACTGGAAAGATTCACCATGCTATTTTCATTGGTAAATCAACGAACTTTTGATGGCCATGGCTTCAAGTTCGCAAACTGTAAACGTTTACCGGAGGGTATCATATCAAATCATCTCCATCAAATTATTTCATGACCTTACGGTGATGTCACTGGCCGTGGCCGTAAGTTTCAGCTGTTTTCAGGTGAAAAAAACTGGGAAAGATTGGATGGGATTAGAATGGGCATTAAGTGTTTATGATTTATGATGGTTAATAAGGGTTTATAAATCTCCATCATAAATTACCAATTTGTATAACCACGCTTAACGTATTACTATAAATTATAATATTAGTTAACCATTATATATTTATTATAATTTATAGTGTTTATAATTGGTTAACCATGGTTAACGTATTACTATGAATATGAACCAATCAGAGCCATGAATGGTTTATAAACAGTCAATCACCATTGATTTTAACAATTGTGATGGTGTATTGATTCATGATTCGTGGAAATGATTATGTACTTATACACATGTATTTTTCCCTACTATAACCATCATGACGCCATTGATACGTAGTATATGATCAGGTATAACCATGTCACATTCACTACTATAATCGTAACCTACTATAACCTGCACTATTATGTAGGTTATTATATGTTATTATATTATTCTAATATTGATGGTCATTATAACCAGAAATTATATATTAAGTTAGTAATTAGCGACGTTTCCATAGACCAGACTGGCGCTACGGCACTGCTCGCTGTGCCTAGCGGCCCGCAATTGTCCGCGATATATATATATATATATATTAAGTTACTAATGAATATTATATACTTATTATCACCATATATTATAACCAATATGAATATTATTACTATATTAAGTAATTATATGTTACTAATATTATACTTCAGCTTCAGCGATGATTTACAGATCACCTACGTCGTTTGCCGTCAGACCTGCTTCCATGGCCCGCTCCACCTCGTCAGTTGCCTCGAGGGACGGGAGGCTTCGAAGGCACCAAAGAAAAAGGATAAGAAAAAGGCGGTTGAACCAGCAAATATTAGGGCAGTTTTTTACCAGCAATGATGGGATTATAGTATGTTATATTGGGTTTATGGATTCTGGATGATTCTGGATGATTCTGGATGATTCTGGATGATTCTGGATGATTCTGGATGATTCTGGATGATTCTGGATGATTCTGGATGATTCTGGATGATTCTGGATGATTCTGGATGAT
>Ga0126342_10022708_pt1 | contig 10331 bp, 10 predicted proteins | sample Cyp1metagenome_FD_92528 | JGI IMG/M metagenome (GOLD analysis project Ga0126342, IMG submission 92528) | Coral microbial communities from Lord Howe Island, Old Settlement Bay, Australia - Cyphastrea 1 metagenome | ecosystem: Host-associated > Invertebrates > Cnidaria > Coral ... | reverse complement strand
GTAGTAGGAGTAGTAGTAGTAGTAGTAGTAGTGGTAGGAGTAGTAGTAGGAGTAGTAGTAGTAGTGGTAGTGGTAGTGGTAGTGGTAGTAGTAGTAGTAGTAGTAGTGGTGGTAGTAGTAGCAGTAGTAGTAGTAGTAGTGGTAGTAGTAGTGGTAGTAGTAGTCGTCATAGTAGTAGTAGTCGTAGTAGTAGTATTAGTAGTAGTAGTCGTCGTCGTCGTCGGCGTGCTTGCGTTACAAACAGTCGCACCTTCTCTTGCCTCTCCCTCCTGTCTTCCCCCCCTACCTTTCGTCCCCCCCCTCTCAAGTTGTTTTTGTTTTGGTGGAATTCCAAGAGGTTTCCCCATCAAAGTTGGCGACGACCCCCAGCCATAGATGTTCTCTTCCAGACTCTTCCAACTGATTGGTGGATAAATCGAGGGGTAACCTCCATGCTTCACAACCAAGAGGTAAATGATGGTACGTAACCAATAGTTGGTGGGGTACCAGTCGTCGGCCCGTTGACGGTTCAAGAAGCGGCCTGGAAAAACCAGCGGCTCGGCGCTCGAGCCCCTGCGCGGCAATTTGTGGCTCGGAGTGGAATTTGGGGACCACCAACATTGTCCTATTTGGGGATGGAAGAAATCTAGTGAGAGGCAGTGAAAAAAAACTACTAGCAACTATGATTTGGGGACTATGAAATAAATCCTACAGGTATGCCCAAGCAAACCCGAATTGGGGATGGGCAAAGCCATTTCTGATCCTACCGAGAATACCTGGTGCCGAGGTCGCAGGAGCATGCGACCTTGGAAGAGACGACGGCCAGTCTGCATAGCACTATGCGCTGTACTTTGCCAATGGCAGTGGCAGGGTCCAAAGCTGGATTACATACCCAGTCCTTAGCAGATGGTCATAAATCCATATAAATCCATCAATACGGATTTATATACCCATTATAAGGATTATTAAGGATTCAAATTATGGGATGGATGACCATACCCCCGTTTGCTATGTTTTGATCATCCACATATGCTGATTGGCTTTACGGCAAGGAACTCAAGGAACACTACTTTCTCGAAACCCCACTATAAATGGAACATCTACCTATCCATTGAAATAGAGGTGGTAGCTGATTCCTAACTCCATGGTTTCCCCGAAATTTGCCTAAGAGCCATGTGACAAAAAATCCCTCAACAGGTTGGATTCTTTCTCGGCTATCTGTGAGTTTTTTTGGTGATGATTCACTCGATTGCCTCGGAGAATTGGGAACTCCGTTGAAATCTCTGAAGATGGAATAATCAGAGCTCCTTTCCTTGTTTTTGAGGGGGTGTGCAGATGCATTTCTGACGCAATTCCTGATGCACTTCCTGGGTTTCAATACTCAGGTAATGCTAGCAGCTAGCGCTTTGCCATGCTTCATTCACAAAGCCCTAAGACCAGGAGAGAGGGTGAATGAACAGCTAAACAACTAGACTTTAGAGATTCTTCACCCAAACAACTATACTTTAGCTCTCAACTCAATTTTAGTGACAATTTCCCCCAACAGGGAATCTAGTTCGGAGAGCCTTCACGCCTTGATAACTGTTCGAGCGGGGGTCCCGTGATGTCTTTTCTCATTCACCTACGGATTGCATCCAACATGCTTCGGTAGGTACTGTAACAAAATCACATGTCACCTGAAGAATTTCAGAAAGTGAACATGGGTTCACATAACTGCCATATAGAAAATACGGAAAACACATTCCTCAACCATGGGTGGAATGGAGTTGTGTGAACATTTTCAGAGAAACCCACATCTCAACAGATTTGCCCATTCTGTCAATATTATTCTGGGTCAACCCCCATGGTGCCAAATTCCCTTTTTTTCGAGGAGCAAGCACTGATGCCGTCGAGGCGGTGGCCCTGGGGAATCTACTTGTTTCATCTTGTTTCAGCCATAGTTGCCATAGTTTTTGTCCACATAACGCCATTTTTTTTGATGATCTCCCCCATTCTTGCTGATATTATCCCGTTTGATAACAACATATTTCCATGAATAGATCCCGATGATCCCGCGCCTTTCATCTCCACATCTCCACCCGTCTTGATCATCACTTGTTTGATCTCAAATGTGGATGTTTGATAATTAATACTGATGGGAACATGTTCATTTATTTGATGATCATGCATATTTCCATTAAGATATGATGAACATTTCTATTTCATCACCTTTTTCTATGGAGAGATGGAAATCTTCAGATTACCATTATCATTATACAAAATATATACCATTCAGATATATATATATATAAGGGTGATGTGAATATTATTATCTGGATGTGGTATATATATATAATGGTATATTATTACCATATCATTATATAGCTTATATCCACCATTTTGAGGATGTTTCGCCGATGAGTTCAAGGCGCGCCGCGGCCTTCTGATGGGGCTGCTGCTTTCGAGCTTTCCCGCGGCGGCCGTGGGGAAACTCAGAAACGTGTGGGCCACGTGGCCACGTGGCAAAGATATGTAGCAAATGGGTCAAAACTAAAAAACAACAAGTTTTTCTTGGTTGAATGTGGCATTTTCGGGAAAAATTATACTGTGATACAAGATTGAACCTTGACAAGCACCGTGTTTTTTTGGTATTGGAACATCCGCACATTGGCTCTTCAGTAGGTTGATGTAAACAGGGAGAGGTTCTCTTCTGGTAGGTCAAATCGCAGCATGCCATCTAGGTAACTTTACAATCGAAGTGTTGCTATTGCAACTGGCCGAAAACGGTCATGTTTCCTTGTCTCACAGCAGAGATGTTTTAAAAGATATCCCTATTTTCATTGGGTTTGCAGCCGTTGTGGTAGCATCTCATGAGATTCGATGCGATGGATCCATGAATAGATTGGGGGTTTCCTTACAAAAAGGGGGATCCGCAAGTCAGGGTTGCAATACGTAAATGGTCATCCAGGTCATCCATGACTTGCAGGATTTGGGGTAGCCCATGGTAGCCCCATTTGAGGAACCCAGATTCCAACAGTCATATGGCAGGCGGCTGAGCCAAGAAACTCATTGCCCAAGTGCGCGGTCCCGGGCCATGGTGACCCAATTGGATCAGCATTGGAACCGCAATCCCCTGGGATTGGTTGAACATCTCCAGAAAAAAAATCCCATGATTCATTGGTTCATCATCATTTTTCCATATTTTTTCTATCATTCAAATGTCATTTTATGGCTATTCCATGGTATTCCCATTTTCAGAGAAACCATGTTGTTGGTGAAGGATGGCGCGCCATCCCCTCAAAAAAACCATCCCGGAGTTTGTGACCCCTTTGGAAAAAATCAACCTCCTTCGAGAGGCAACATCAAAGTGCTCCTGTTGGTTTGTGTACAAACAACACATAAACACATCAGTACGACAAGAAAGTGATGTGTGGATATAGGAGCAGCAAAGAGATAAGGATATATAAGGATACAATCTCATCAAAACTGAGAGTTTGTTATATAACTATTCTGGGAAGGATACCCATCTTAGAACGAAACCCTGGCTTGCAAGCTGTGCCCCATATATACCAGCTTGGTATGACTGTGACACTTTACGTTCAGAAGAAAGGCCGTGTTCAAAATTTCCAGAGTATATAAAGCATGTTGAGTCGCCCCCACTCTGCTCCTGCTTGATCCAGTTCTCGCTCCCCGGCAGTTGCTCAAAAGCTGCACCAACTTGGCTGCATTTGCTGTGGTTTCTCTCTGGCTCTAGCTTAACTTTGGAAGCTTCAGATGATTCCGACTCATTCCTAAGTTTTGCCGGAGCCCCAAGTCACACCAAAAGATTCGGACCGTTCTTGAAAAACGCCATAGCCCAACAAGAAATCTCAAGATTCTCCGTTTCAGATCTGCCCCGGCCATGTGCCGCCCGCGCTTGACGTCGCCCTCCAGGGCCCTTGGTGCTGCGGGCCGCGGCGATGCCGGAGCCGAACACGTCCGCGGTGGGAATCGACCTCGGGAGTTCCAGCTGTCGCATCGGTCTATGGCGAGATGGTGACGTCCTCATCGTGCCCAACGATCGAGGCACCAGGGCACCAGGGTAGGCTACAAGTGGAGCCATAGATTTACTGGTCATCACTGCTGATCTACATCTGAGTCAAGAGCAAGAGAATACCCAAGCCATGATTCAAGAAATCTTGGGGTTTTCATAGTCATATATTTCTCATTTTGTCATCATCCATTTATCAAAAGAGGTGCATTACATTGTATTACTACCCTTTCGCTGAGCAAAACAATGATCCGGAACTGAACCTCTGCTGATCATCTTGAAGCACAATGTGGGCCCCCGCAGTTGTGCTTGTTGGTTTGTGTTTACACATCCAACCATGCAAGTGTCCACCATAAAGCCATATTATGTTGACCTAGGCACCTAAACCCACATATCCATCATATATCCAACCACGTAATTATCCACTATAAACCCACGTTTACCTTGGTTTCCCCTTTTCTTAGGGGCACCGGGCACCAGCACTGGCACTTCCAGGCTGTTTAGCCACGCCCAACTGTGTTGGCTTCATGGATTTCACTTCCCCTGTGGTGGGGGAAGCGGCCACGGAGCAAGCGGCGCATAACTTGGCCAACACCGTCTTTGCACCGCAGAGATTGCTGGGAGCCACTTGATGCGACGCATGAAAGGGTGGAAGCTGTTGTGGAACCAAAATAGAGCATAGCTGGGGAGCAGATGGATGTTTTCCAAATGAGGTATATTTTTTGGGAGGTATACTTCAGGTATACATTGTTTTGGAGGTTCTTGTGAGCCCGCTTTATCATTTTCAGTCTTTTCTCTTTCTTTGTTCTGAGACATTCGACAAATATCATGTTTGGATTCCTTGGCATTTCTTCAAAAGAATACTCTTTTTCTTTGGGAACATGTACAGCAAATCCTTGTGTTTTTCATTTTAGGCTTCCCGCTTCAGATTTTCTACAGGCCAGTTACGACAGTCCCTGGGCTCAACGCCTGCGCATGAGCGGGCCGCCGGAGATCGTGCGCGGGGACGATGGCTCGGCGATGTATCGCGTGCGCGACCGGGGGAAGGTGAAGATCTTGGAACCGGGGGAGATCTTGGCGATTCTGTTGCAACAGATGAAGAGGCGAGTTGGGCTCTTTTTGATGTAAAGATACATGTATGTATATATATATATACAGTAGTCAATGTATCCTAAAGATATACAGCACCTAATATAAAATGTTGTAAATTGACATATTATATATATATTATACAATATACACATGTATATTGTGGCCATGGAAATGGAATGCAAAAAATGTGGATGCAGACACATATCACACAACTTTTGGGAGGAGCTGGAACTTGGGACAAATTACCGGCAGGACAGTTTGTGTTGGTGCCTGATATGTGTGTGTGTGTGCGTGTGTGTCTCCAAAATTTGTGGGGATCAACTACTCTTTCACCATAGGATGTGGTCAGAGTCAGGGGAGCCCGTTGCTGGAACTCTTCTTATTTTCGAATAAGGATTGCAAATTGGCTGTTCCCCATTGTTGCTGATGCTACGTTTTGCCCCAAAACCGACGGTGGAAAATGGTGCGTGCTGCACGGCAATGCGCATTTTATTGCGTTGTTCCTCAGGCAAGTGGAACAATGTTTGGGGGTACACGTGAGATCCGCGGTTGTAACGGTGCCAGCCAAGTATGGTCGACAGCAGCGAAAAGCCCTAGAAGAAGCGTGTCGCATGGCACATCTGGAGGTGTTGGCACTGGTGAAAGCGCCATCCGCCGCAGCGATCGCCTTCTCCTTGACCAATCCCCGGGAAACTCCGCGGGAAATTTTGGTCCTGGATTTTGGCGCATGCTATTGCGACTTCTGCTTATTGACCTTGCGGGGAAAGAGTCTATACGAGAGGGCTGTGGGAAGTGAAATCATCGACCTGGACTCTCTTTTGGTCAAGTTCTGTTTGACTGACATCAAAATTCGGCTGGGCGTTGATATGAGTAATGACTGGGTTGCCGTCCTGAGACTCTCCATGGCCTGCGAGAATGCCAAACGTAAGCTCTCGCAATGGAATCAAACACGCGTCAATGTGGAAGCGTTGGTGCAAGGGAACGACTACTGCGTGGCAATGTCCCGCAGTTATTTCGAAGAGTTCTGCAGTCGGGATATCGACTGCCTATTGGAGATCTTCGACATTTGCCTCGAGGAATCCGGACTGGAGAGGCGCAGCTGAAATCAAAATCAACCCATTCCTCCAATTGGGAATTCATCCAAGCTGTTGGGAAACTAAACTGGGATCACTGCTGCAAGGTGGTGAATCTCCTTTTGATCCACCCGGAATCGGGCTAGGAAAATTCACATTCAACCACGCCAACCTGTTTCATCCGGCTTCCGGACTGGGATTTGAAATCATGAATGGATTAGACTCGATTCTATCTTTTTTCATATATCTCCATGAATTTAGATAATGAACTTCCACCTGCACCATCCCATGATATGAATTCCCTGCGGAACTCCTCCATTTTCCAAAAATCCACCAGGAACTCTGTGGACGTGGTGCTGGTGGGCGGCTCCTCCCGGATCCCGCGCTTCCGTCGCCTGGTGAAGGACTTCTTCCGAGGCCAACCCCCCAGCGAGGTGCTGCGTCCGGACCACGCGGCCGTGCTGGGGGCGGCCGTCTATGCGGCTGCCCTGGGGCACCTCGTTGGGAGTGACAGTGGCTTGGAGAGATTTTGGGGTTGGAAATGGGGAACATGGGGAAAAATGGAAGAAATCCAGTGGTGTGATTTTGTCTGTTTATTTTACGTCCTGTTGGGTAAGATACTTTTGAGATCTTCTGAGAGTGGGTACGCTCAGAATTACCCGAGCAACATAGTTTTTTTGGATATTGAGGAATCATATTCACCAAATTTTGATCAATTCTGTTGTCATGACGAAGATCCAAGTGTTTTTTTTCATAGATTCAAGACGCGTGGAGTCAGTTTCTTGGGAGTTTCTTGTCCGAACTCAGCACCTCATTTTGAACCATGGTCAACTGCCTTTGTGCTGTAGGGCCATCAGGATTCACATTAAAAAGGTTCCCAAACAGCCAAAAACCGAGGCCAAGATGACTTTTCAGTGGATGCAGAGGGGCAGCTGCCTGGGAAGAAACAACCCGAGGCCGTGAGTACTGGAGGCATCTACAGCTTTGAGGGCTTACAATTGGAGGTGCGGCAAAACGAAGAGAACAAACTTGAGCTCTTTGAACGGCCTTTCTAAATGGGTTCACAATGGGTAATACATGGTAACAGCCCCAAAGCCACAGATTTATGGATGATCATGAGAATAGTAATCCATTGGAATTGCAGGTTTCAGACAAGCCCAAATAGATATGGAACAGGGAAAAGGAAGACACGAACTAGGGAACATCATTCTCCCAGAATCTGATTTGGGCGTCCTTCGCTTCCAGCTTGAATGAAAATATCACACATGTTCGACAAAAATCGGATCTGAAGGTGATGCGGGTAAGTTTGTCACAAGCATCAGAACCATCCCCGCTCCCGATTTTTTTGACTTTCCAGAAATAGGTGGAATATACTCATACATATCATACATTGCGATATACATATGAATATATATATATAATAAATGTGTATATATATATAGTTAGTACATACGTGTATGTATGTATGTATGTAATGTAATGTAATGTAATGGAATGGAATGGAATGGAATGGAAATGGAATGGAATGGAATGGAATGGAATGGAATGTAATGTAATGTAATGTAATGTATGTAATGTATGTAATGTAATGTGATGTGATGTGATGTGATGTGATGTAATGTAATGTAATGTAATGTAATGTAATGTATGCATGTATGTATATATATATATATTATACATACGTACATATCTATATATGTATACATATTCACACATATTAATATACATATATATGTATGTATCATAGACAGCGAATGATCTCCCAAGTGTTTTTTCCCCGCAGGAGATTATGCCCTGGTCCACCCTGGAGGGCGGCGTTTCGGGCGACGAGTTCTTCACCTTTGATGCGCCGGAAAACGAGGCCTTTGGGTTAGCCAAGCCTCCTAAGGCGCAAAGGTGGAAAGCCAGTGGCATTTAACGTGGCGCTTTAACGGCCCGAACCGATGGAGATGGGTTGAAATTACTTAGTTTTGGTGGGTGAATCACGGTAAATCTATCTGTATCTTGATGCTATCTTTTGGGGTGAAGGATGCGACTGGACAGTTTGAAGAGCTGTTGTCTTAGGGTGAACATATATTGAAAACATGGGGAGAGGTGAAAGACGGTACTCCCAATTTCAAGCTCCAGAACTCAACGTGAAAAAACCTGTCTTGGATACTGGTACGACCCTCCGCGTTGGACACTGCCAAGTTTCACCAAAGGGTGAGTGTGGCAATTGGCTGAAAAATGGCATGCAGCTGGCGCCATCAGGGCAATTTTCAGGAGGGGTGCTGCAGCTAGTCATCCCTCCAAATTATTCGATACACCACCCAAGAATGAATGGCTATTTTGGGAGCCATTTTGGGGCTATTTTGAATCTCAAGGTCTGAGACATAAATTTGACCCAGGAAAAGTAAACCCCCAGTAAATATTGCTGTTGGGGTTACCAAAATTATATATATATATAAATTGTGATTATTTTGAGGGGTGACCCTCCCAATCCAGGGTTGCCATTGGATGGATTGAGCATTTCGGCTCGGTGTCAGCATTTATTGTTGACTTCGAGCGGCATGTCCAGCAGCACGCGAACGGCGGGGCGAGTTCTTTCGGACGAGGAACACAACCCATGTGGGTCCCTTCAAAGTCTGGACATGTTGAAAGCTCCAGCATCTGGACCTAGTTCTTTGGGATGGGTTCTGGTTGGCCGCCGAAATGAATGGGGAGAAGTGTCGAATTCGGTTGCATCAGAGCTGGTTTGTTGGAATCAGGGAATCTGTACCACGGAAGCCTGGGATTTGCTTTCCAGAGACCTCACATGGCCCAAAATGCTGGATGCGCCATAAAAGGATCCCATTCAATCAGCGATCAAATCAGCTATGACAGATCATGGGGAGAAAAAAACATCGCACCGGACATGGTTGGGTTGAACACGTCCCATGAAAATTTGAACACGACTTAGGATGACTTAGGGTCTTAAACTTGTTTTAGACATATTTGAGAATCACCAATTTTTTGGTTGAGTTTTTGATTTAATCAGTTTAATCCCCAACTCATGGCCGGGTCGAAATAAAAGTTACTTTTAGTTGGGAGGGTAACCCCAGTGAATATATCCCAGTAGATACAAGTAGAGCCCGGGCAAGCCAGGCGGCGGAAGTAACAATAGGGAAAGCCAATAGGAACGAAGCCAGATCACATGGATGCCATTGGATGCCAAAGCCGTTGTCTGTCTTAACTTTATTGAGGTATACTGAGGTCTCTTTCTCCTTGGCATCTCTTTCTCCTTGGCATCTCTTTCTACTTGGCATATCCTTTTCTGATGTTTCCACTTTCTCCGGTTTGCCCTTGACATATCTTGACATATCTTGACATGTCTTGCTCTTCCTCTTGACAGCTCTGAAGCTGACCTGACACACTTTTGTCGATCTTTTTCGTCGAGTCACCGCTGTCTCTTGACACTTCATCCTCTTGACAGTTTCTTTTTTTATCTTTTTTTCTTTGCATCCCTTTCTTTGGCAGTTTCTTTTTTGAGACCCCTTTCTCCCGACTTCCCTTCTCTTCACTTATCTATTCTCGAGTCTTCACTTCTCTACTCTTCAGACTTCCTAGTATTCGCTTCTCTACTTTCTTCACTCCTCTAATCTAATCTCTTCACTTCTCTTTCTTCACTTCCCTACGTCTAACCGCATTTTTAAAAATCCATATCACGGAGTTTACACTTCTAAACTTCTTCTAATTACTTTATATCCCAACTATGGCAACTCATATATCTATCCCAGTTCTGTTACATCCACATATATGTATGTATATATATATGTATATGTATATGTATATGTATATGTATGTATGTATGTATGTATGTATGTATGTATGTATGTATGTATGTATGTATGTATGGTATGTATGGTATGTAATGTTATGTAATGTTATGTAATGTAATGTAATGTAATGTAATGTAATGTAATGTATGTATGTATGGTAATGTAATGTAATGGTATGTAATGGTATGTATGTATGTATGTATGTATGTATGTATGTATGTATGTATGTATGTATGTATGGTATGTATGGTATGGTATGTATGTATGGTATGGTATGTATGTATGGTATGTATGGTATGTATGGTATGTATGGTATGTATGGTATGTATGGTATGTATGGTATGTATGGTATGTATGGTATGTATGGTATGTATGGTATGT
>Ga0126342_10022707_pt1 | contig 10331 bp, 7 predicted proteins | sample Cyp1metagenome_FD_92528 | JGI IMG/M metagenome (GOLD analysis project Ga0126342, IMG submission 92528) | Coral microbial communities from Lord Howe Island, Old Settlement Bay, Australia - Cyphastrea 1 metagenome | ecosystem: Host-associated > Invertebrates > Cnidaria > Coral ... | reverse complement strand
TTTTTGCAGCTACAAAATACAGAACACAACCTTTTCTGACTCGGAAAATAATTCAAAATCAGCACTACAAAATCCAATGCATCTGAAGTTAAAAAATAGCTGAAAATCGGAATTGCTAACATGATTGACATTTTGTAGTTGGGTCTATGCCATCCAAAGTTCCAACCAACAAAATTTCGGAGAACATTTTGTAGTTGTCAATGATTGAATTTAGTTGGATCAAGTGTTGACCCCGTGCAGTTTGTTAGATGGCATTCTGTAGTTTCATGATCTGTTTGTGTCCATGTGCATGTCACGCACTGTTTCCTTTCTTCCACCTCTTCTCACTTCAACATATACAACTACAAAATGCAAATGAGGATTTGAAAGGAATCAACTACACAATGAATGCAAATACAAAAAGGTGGTCCCAACTCCTCCTTTTTGTACAAAACGACTGCTGGCTGGCATTCTGTACTGTAGCCCAAGTCCTCCCCTTTACGTAGCTAAAATTTGAAGGAGGATCCATTTTGTGGATTCCCCATTTATGGAAACCCCCATGTATTGCCACAGTTAAATTGGGTGGGCTAAACCAACGCCTCAGCGATCCCACCTTCATGGTCTTGGTGGCCGCCGAAGGGGCGGCAGGGCACACCTCATCGGGCGCCATGTTTCGCACCAGACTGGTCTCGCAGTCCTTGACCAGGCCGTCCCAGACCGACTCGATGCCGCGAGCACTGCTTCCAGCTCGGAGGGTCACCTTGGCGATGCCAGGGAAGATCATGGAACCATAGTTGGTTAATATTGCTACAATGGTGGAACCCAGAATATTAACCAGTATATTGACTGGAACCATAGTTCGTATAACGCTGTTAATATTGTTTAATGCCAGAAGTTCTGGTATTACCACTGGTATAAGCTGGTTGAACAGTTTAACCCATGAGTTGTGGTTCCACCATTGCAGTCATCGCAGCTGAGGATCATCAGGTGCTGGATTCACCACACCATCCATCACCAAGCGAAAGGTGTGCTGTGGAAAGATCGAAGCGTAGACAGAAACCTCAGAAAAGCTCTGTGGCTCCGAACAGTCGGCTGAAGTTGAGGGCAAATGGGCAAAATCAGCTGATTTTAAGCTGCGAACCCGAATTCACTGAAGAATTTTTCGGGCCAAAATCAGCTGATTTTTTGCTGAAGTTTTGAGGGCCAAATCAGCTGATTTTAAGCTGCGAACGGTTTCTACTTTCGAGTCTGACGGTCGCAAATGCGTAAAAATGCATCTGTGTACAAAACATTGAGATCAGATATGATGGAGAGCCTTCTCAACAAAAACATGAGAAACACCCCTTGGATTTGCAATCCTTTCGCCCTCATAATCACCTCCACAAGTTTACCCTGGTTTAGTACTGGATCTGTTCATTGTGGCACCCCACGTGGTTTCTAATGGTTCTAGGGGCTCGATTCCCTCCATGGCTACCAGGTTTCCGGGAAAAAAAACAACAATGCGGGATTCCACTCACCAAAAAATGCTAAACATTGCAGTTATCATGAGCTTGTCATGGGGATGTCATGGCACCCATGGGTTGATCATTCCACCCAGCAAAAAATGCTAAATGGGTTGAGCTTGTCAACATGTTTCAACCGGTGCCATGACACCCCCATGACATCCCCGCCCAGTGGCCACAGAGGTTCCATAGGAGGCCCCGTAGAGCGACAGCTGCTCCGCTCCTATGGCCTGACGAAAGAGGTCCTTGGTTGGGCGAGCTAAGTCATGGGGGTACCCCAATAGCTGGATGGTTTAGAACGGACAATCCGAAAGTAAAATGGAGGATTTTCATTTTGATTTGGGGGTACCCCCATTTCCGGAAACCGCCCATTTTTTCGATTGTATTCTGTGTCTGGCCTGGACAGTGAATCTATCGTATACTAACTTGCTGAGAATTTCGATCGAAAATTCATGGGGGATCTCCTGGGATTTGATGAAGGATTCATCATCGAACGAAAAGGACCATGTTACCCGGCCTGGTAAACGTTAACATAGCGAACTGGAAAATCCACCCATTTTTCATGGGGAAATCCACTATTTCATCTATTTCTATGGCTTATAGCTATGTTACTTTAACAGAGGATACCATGTTCATCTGTTTTCCCCTATGTTGAATTCCCTCAGATGCTAAATTAATGAAAACACAACGAGGTTTCCCGGGGCCCCCATTATGGGATGCCGAAAAGCTGGACATCGAAAAACATGGGGGACATGGGATTACGACAGAAATTGGTAGCCTATGGATTTGAGTACAGTATATGGAATATATATGGAAAATATATGGAATATATATGGAATATATATGGAATATATAGGGAATATATATATATGGAATATATATGGAATATATATGGAATATATATGGAATATATATGGAATATATATGGAATATATTGGAATATACTGGAATATATTGGAATATCTTGGAATTCCTTCTCATGGGTCTATAGAAAAACCCTTATTCACAGCTATGAATGAATGGAATTCCTCATAGTTGCCATTCTATGCCACAAAAAACTGACCGTCCCCAATTTGGGTATACAATCCACCTATACTGTGAGCTCTGTGAGCCGATCTCTGGGATCAGTGCCACAACCTTTGGTCCCATTGTGAGCAAATATATACTGTAGATCAAAACAAGTTCAGGTAGAAGTATGGCATTTATCAAATCCACCGCCCCACAGTTGGAGAAGTGCTCACGTTTTCTAAGTCCCTTTAGATCTTTAGGACCCGTGCAAGACAACAAAACTGCAAGGCGGAATATGCCTTCTCAATTCAAACAAGCCATTCACTGCAGTGACATGTCACACCAACTCTTCTGCGATAGCAAGCAAATATCCCCGATGTGAGTACCTGGCAAACCCATAAACTGTTGGTTGCCCTCCACAAACTAAACAAGTTTGCACTCCCCTTGACATTTTCTGCTCCCCTTAAAACTGAAAGCTGTCATAAAAGCCTTCATCAGAGACACTCACAGACCATTGAATCCCATTATATATATGTGTATATATATATATCTAATATATTATATACACACCGGCAGAACCAGACGTTCGCCCATGCTCACATAATCTCCCATTTTTGCCACGGTTTCAACAGTTCTCTCATCCAAATCCATAGGGATTCCCTCCATTTTTCAATCATTCCATCATTTTTACCGTTGGTTCCATGATGTCGCATTTTTCCCATGATGTACCCTATATTGAATCAAAATCTGAGATATTCTGTTATATCTTATTCCATCATAGTACATCATTACAGAAGGATCTAAAACTGCCAGTCAAATAATTATATAAATGTCTTATAATTGATATATTATGTCATGTTTTCTTCCATCATATTGCATCATCACACAAGGATCTAAATCTGCCACCTCCTCCAAACAATACGTGTAAAGGTCTTCTAATGGTTATATTCTATCTTATCCGAAATACAAGTGGTGCAAAAGGGTCGCTTTCTGCGAGAAAAGCTAGGATCCTGGAAAACCAGAAATTTACGTCAAGAACCCGTCCACGACTTCGTGGGGGTCTCTTGAAAACTCGGGTCGTTTTACCCGAAAAAAACAAAAAAAAACTCTAGGCAAACGTCCGGATCTGTGCATATAATATTATAATATCATATTAAATCCCATTATTATCCCCATGAAATCACCATTCTTATGATGTTTCATTGGGGGGGCATGAATTCGAATTTCCGAGCTTCCAAATCGTGAGCCAAGTCCACAGTCCCGGCAAAGAGAAGGGAATTGTACTCTCTTCCATTGGGAGCCTCGCGACGCTCAGGCGCGCTGCGCTAGATGGGCAAAGAATCCCTGGATCTGTTGATAATTCAGCTGAAAATCAAACCTTTTCAATAGTTCCATGTCAAATATATAGTAAATTATCTATAGTAAATTATATATATAGAGTAAATTATTTATAAATTATCTATAAATATATATTTATATATTATATGTTCATCTATTTTCCAGACGTGTGATGAAGATCGATTTTTATGGTCTGGTGAAACTCCGGCAACGCCATCAACCCAACTGCGGAAGCGACGCGTGACACGTTGAACTCATGGGTACCTTGAGCTTGTAACGCTCGGCTTCGAAGCAAAAGGCGTGTTCCAGCTTGACTAGGCGATAGTACCTTCCCAACGACAAAAAACGACGCAACGACAGCCATTCTGAATCGCTGGACTTGAGGAAAATCCGATTGGGAACAGGAAAGAACAGAAGTTCTGGGATTTTCCGACTGGATTTACTAGGTGTTTCACTTGTTTTCAGCAGGGAAAATTGTGAAATGTCCAATATAAATTACTAGAATAGCCCTGAGATATATAATCCCTCAGAAATTGGACAGATAACTATCAGCCAGGAGTTATCTTCTAGCATCCCAACTGCTGGGATTGGGGCTTTTTATCTTTGCATTCTTGCGGAACATCCAACGAAAAATTGGGTTAAGTTTAGTTTGTCTATAAACATGGGGTACCCCAAAAAATTGATGAATCATCAATTACCAGGAATATTAATGGAAAATAACCATAAACATGTCAGGAATATTAATGGAAAATATGCCCACAATATGGATAAATATTAGAAGCTCAATCATTTTCCCCATCAAAATTACCATCACTTGGGGTATCTGAAAAAGTTTTACCCATGAAAATGGCATTTTTTCTGCTCCAGATACCATCGAGCGAAGCTCTCATTGTATGGAGCCATGTCCTGAGGGAAACAGTACGGTGGTACTGGAGTGGTTGCTATGCTTGGCGAATTTACCAACGATCATGGGGATATCATGGTCATTTTAATAGGGATTTGTTATGGGATGGTAAACCTGGCTTTTCAGACAAACTCATATTGCTATGGCATACATAATCAATGATGATATGTGGGTGTCCTAAGTCATCGGGGGCCCCAAGTTATCATCCATTTTTTTTTCTTTTGCCAAGGAAACTAATGGTGAACAGGGGTACCCCTGTTTTGGGAAACACCCAAATGGATGCAAATGGATTTTGATGGAAATTGCACCGTACTTTATGATGGGTGGGTACAACTAGAAACACTGCAAGCAGAAAAAACAAAGACACACATCATTCGCAAGAATGTTTGAATTTATATTACATCGCAACTAACTTTGAGATCCATTGCTTGCCCCACCCAATGCACCGAGAGTCTGTGAAGGGTACATTTCCAGCCTTCCAAATGGGTAGAACATAGTTCTTAAAGGCATCCATGGAAGTGTTGTCCAGCGGCGCTAGCATCTCCATCAACTTCTTGGGTCTTTGCAAGAAGTTTCTTCGCTTGATCTCGTTGCAGTACATCGTTGGAAAGGGCTTCACCGCCTTGGCGCTGAACCATGATTCGAGTGGTGTTTTTAGAGGTGAGAACGATGAAAACAACGTTGAAATCGCCGGTCACAAAAAGGGGGCAATCGAAATAGAGCTAAAGACTGGACTGAGATGACTGAGAAGCAGCTGGAGAATTGACAACTTTGATTTCCAAAGCAACCTGAGAAGAAAAGGATATAAATACCACCTGAAAAGTAGATAGCTCAAGCTCCCAAACCCCACTCGGATCTGCCACCACAGCGAATACTGTAATATATAAAAAATGGGAATGGCAGATTCTCTACTTTTCAGGTGGTGGTTAAACATGGTTAAACTGTCTACCCCCATTGGGTAAGCTTCAAAGAACGAAGCACTTTTTCAGCCTCTGTGAAGGGGCAGGGCGGTACTTTCCCCCATCTTTTCTCCGTCTCGTAGGGGTCGCTGGAGGTGTTCACTCCTCTCTGGTCAATGGCTAAGAGATCAAAATCTGAAATCACTGAATGCCTGGCGGCCGGTGGGGGGTCCAGTCCACCTCAAAATTGCGACTTGCGATCATTTTCCTCTTTGAGGATTGAAATTCGAAAGAAAAAACAATTATATATGCCATGGTGAAAGCATCGTATATGTATATATATATGTATACATCTATATATATACAGTATAATTATTATATATCTATATATGTGTGGTATTCTGTGGTATGATGACCCATCCCATCATGGAAATCCTTCTGAACACATTCCCAATGGATCGATGACCATCCCCCATTTTTTGTGCACTTTGCCCAAGATTTGACCATCGCACATACATCACATATACAATATCTGAAACCATCACCCAGGTGCTGGCCATCTATGTCGAAGTTCAGTTTGCCTCAACGGCGCATGGTGACCCACCCTTGTCTATTTAAATATTTTGAACGGTGCAGGTGAGGTCTTCCCCAGGGTCTATGTTTTCCTTGGACAAACGACCCAGATTGTGGTGGTTTCATGCTGGTTGTGGATCCTTTTTGGACTTGACGACCACACACAAGGATGTATGTTTTTCAAGTTGATTCTGAAAAAAATCCAAGCACATGGGTGATTCAATCCTCCGGTCTATTCATGAATCTCTTGTTGATTAGAAGTTATGTGTTGGTTCTGTCTGGATGTTTGTTGTACATTCAACATAGTACCCCCCCTCTCTCATCATTGCGTTTTAGAAACCCACAGAACGGGTTCTTGGGTAGCAGGGCAGCATGTTCTCCCGTTTCTGGCAACAAGATGTAACAAGCACACGTTCACCTACCAGTCTCCAAGGCTGTCGCAGTTATCCCCGGATTCCCATAGTCGTGGCATGACTCATCCCCATCTGTCAACTGCTCCAGCAACTCGACCCATTGACTCTTTTACACCTACAATTTCATACCATTCAGTTTTCCATACCCAGCTTTCACCAGACATGCACGATTAACCCACTCGCCTGACCCATTCACCTACCTTTCACCAGTGCTTTCCCATCTCTCAGCAAGTCTATCGTCAAAATTCTGTCCATTCACCTGCCCTTCCCCACCAGTTTCCCATCTTGTCCCAAGGTAGGTCATAACATGCTATATGCTATAGTTATAATTCTTCAACCAATAATTCATCCCATCTGGATTTTCCAATATTTACATATATTTACCATGCATTTTTCCATCTGTCACCACGGTTTTTTTTCACCAAGCTGCTCATGTCCATGGCACACCTTCGGCCGCTCCCCGGCCCCCCGCAGTGCGCCAGCAGCGGCCCGTTCTTCGCCGGCTGCTGCAGCGCCGCCATGCCCCGCACCCGCAGACAGACGTAGGGCGGCAACTCGTAGTCCAACAGGGCCGGATCGTGAACCAGAGGCACCTCACCCGAAAAAATGGGGATTTAACCAATCGAAACAGGTAAAATCATAGGAATTTCACCAGAAACGTGGGGATTTATATATAACCTCTAGCAAAAATGAGGATTGAGAGTTGATGGTGAGCTAAGTTGGTGAATATAACCATTATTTCACTGTTGAGTTTGGTAAGTATAACTATGTAGTTAATGGGTGTTATAAAACAACTTAGAACTGGGGTGGCCCACCTGTGGCAGCTGGAAAGTGTTGAAACATGGCTTAATGGCCCACGAAATAGTTGGTCCAAAAACAGGGGGACCAACCTAAACTGGCTGCTTTAATCAGGAAAATCAGTATCAACCATCAAGTCTGATCAAATTTGGGGTGTGCCCTCTTTCAAAACAAACCCAAACAAACCCAAACAAACCCAAATGAGGTTAGCCATCAAAATCGGGAGCGGATGGGTTGGACCACATTTTTTCCCAATTTCAGTGGAGCTGCCGCAATCAAACATCCCAAAAAAAAATAATGCGAAAACCATGGGGGAAAAAAAAACATCGAAGCAACAGCTGCCTCAATAACACTGGCTCAGATCATTTGCAGATTCATGGGATCAGGGGCCTTTTCAATACCACTGAGCATTGGAAACAATATGTCAACGAATGAAACATCTATACGGCAACCCGTAGAAAGATAAAATGTAAAATCCTATCAAAATATTGGTGATCGAAGTACTTCTCTGGGGGTCGATATATTCAAAATGTGGAAACAGCGCCAACAGTAAGGACCACTTATGGTGAGGACATACCCCTGTCATTTTTTTCTGACCCGCCTTCAACCAGCCGTTGTAAATGCTGATGTTCACCAAATCTGTCGTGGTATTCAGCGAAGTATTCACCCTTCTGTCCCAGATCAAGAGCTCTGGGTTGGGTTTGAGAAAGGACCACTCCTTTGACACCGCGGCCTGAGACGGCAAGGCAGTCAGGGGTGCCTAAAAAAGACAGCAGAAGTAGTGTTCAGTGCCCCCTTCTATGTTTAAATATTTTTATATATTGTTATATATGTGTATATACGTTTATATGTGTTTATATCTGTTTATCTGTTGTTATATATTTGTTTGTTTATATATGATATATATATATATATATATAGTTTTATACATGTTGATCTTGTGTGTGGTATCATTTCTTTGCCACTCAAAGTTCAGAACCTCTTCCCGAGATCGATTTATCGCAACAAAGGCAGCTCAACTCACCAAAAGTGAATCTTTCCAAGTGGTGCGAACATATTTCAGTTTCAGATCAAGAACTCATCGCTTTAAAAGTCCAAGTTCTGAGCAAGACTTTCAAAATAATAACATTAATTCATTACACCCAATTTCAAGTGACCAATTCGACACAACCTATCGCCTAGTTTCTGATTGCTCCCTCTCTTGACATCCTGAGCAAAACTATTGTTTTGAGCTCCCTACTTGAGCTCCTTATCGCTGAAAAAATATATACCAACCAACCAACATCGCCAAATCATCCAAAGATAGTCTGAAAATGTGGTAAACTAAAATTTCATGCTTTATATTGCTTCATCATGTTCTCGACTAAAACAACCATTGGATCCATAGAATTCACCGGTCCATGACCTTTGGTAGCCATGCCCCATCCCGGAGGTGCCTTGACCCCACGAAGCTGCCGCAAGGAGAAATCCGACGTCTCGTCATCCTATGAAGAATGGTTGATCCGATTTTCAGAAGCAAACTTGGGATATTTTATGGGATATTAGTGGGATATGTTGATGGGATATTAATTGAAAATTTGATAGGAAATTTGATGGGATATCAAACACAAACCCTTCCCTTTTTCATGTTAAAAACCTCCCAAAAACCATGTTGTTTTTCGGGATGAAACCATTTTTTTGGGATTTTTTTCATGGGGGCATTTCATGTTGGGAGGATGGGATTCGATGACATACACTGCAGTAGACTGACATGTGGAACATATTTTCAAAATGGGGTGAGCTAGGGTGCAAATGGGGGATCTTCAATGTCTTCAGTTTCCGTTTCCTTGGGGTCCAATGAAACTTCCCCTATGATGCTTTGTCTGTTCAAGTCCTTCCGATAAGGAAAGGGGGGAAAAAAATGATACGTGTGGCCTCCAGAAAAGAACACCCAACACCCAAAATTGGCCCCAGAAAACCAATCTGCCAACGCTCTGCGCCAAGATTCAAAAGTCGCACCGGAAGTCACCGGACATTCAAGGTCGCCATCCTACCGGGGCACCATCTGTCAGTGTGAGGCCCAAAATCCCAATGAAACTGGCTCTTAGTAAAGACTCCCTTGGGGACGTGAAACAAACGGAACTCTGAACTTCACCAAGCCTTGCAGACCTGGCTAAGGGCCACCGACACAAGCGCTGCCAAGAGAATCATGGCACTGGTTGTGCCAGCAAAAGGTGTGCTTCTACGTGTCGCTGCCGGTAGTTCTGCCGGTGTTGTGGCGGTGTTGTGGTTGCTGCGGCATCTAAAAGTGGTGGATGGGTGCTGGGGCTGCGATGTTTGTTGGTTTCGTGGGTGGTGGATCTTGCGGAAGGTGCAGTGGTATGTACTAGTATCTTTGGGGAAAAAGGGCTGCAGAGACTCGATCAAAGTACCATATCACCCTGAACAATCAAAAGAAATGGAAATGACAAAGAGAAGATCATGGATGTCCAATGTCCTAGGTTGCTTGATATCTTCATTATCCCTTGTTGGATCCATCTCTGGAAACAAACAAAACACAAGCCTCAAGTGGATGTCGATGCATCCAAAGAGGCCCTTCACATCCGACCACACCATGAAGATGTGATGTCTAGGAAAACATCCCAAAACCACCAGTGTGGTGTTCTCCCTTTCCATAACATGATCTGGTTGGTGGTTTCAACCCCTTTGAAAAATATGAGTCAGTTGGGATGATGACATTCTGCAGCAACTGAAACCTGTGCCACCGCTCACTGTCAGGTCATGGAAGCAGATGGTCGCTTCACCGCAACGTGATGGCTCAGGGGCCCCTTGTTTAGGCGCCACATGTGCCATGCAGGCTGCAGCTTAGACCTTGGTGGTCTTGGAAAAATCCCAGCGCGCTGTGCGCTTTGTGCCTTCATCCATCCTACATCATTTC
>Ga0126342_10022706_pt1 | contig 10331 bp, 7 predicted proteins | sample Cyp1metagenome_FD_92528 | JGI IMG/M metagenome (GOLD analysis project Ga0126342, IMG submission 92528) | Coral microbial communities from Lord Howe Island, Old Settlement Bay, Australia - Cyphastrea 1 metagenome | ecosystem: Host-associated > Invertebrates > Cnidaria > Coral ... | reverse complement strand
TGACTGCTCCGCAGTGCAAGACCAGCTGAGGAATGTACAACAGATTCAAGCCACAAGTGGCGCTTTTGCTGCAATCTTGGCCGATGGATCAGTAGTCAGCTGGGGCGGTCCAGGCTTTGGTGGTGACTGCTCCGCAGTGCAAGATCAGCTGAGGAATGTACAGCAGATTCAGGCCACACATCTCGCTTTTGCTGCAATCTTGGCCGATGGATCAGTAGTCAGCTGGGGCGGTCCATACTCTGGTGCTGACTGCTCCGCAGTGCAAGACCAGCTGAGGAATGTACAACAGATTCAAGCCACAAGTGGCGCTTTTGCTGCAATCTTGGCCGATGGATCAGTAGTCAGCTGGGGCAATCCAGACTGTGGTGGTGACTGCTCTGCAGTGCAAGACCAGCTGAGGAATGTACAACAGATTCAAGCCACAAGTGGCGCTTTTGCTGCAATCTTGGCCGATGGATCAGTAGTCAGCTGGGGCGATCCAGACTGTGGTGGTGACTGCTCCGCAGTGCAAGACCAGCTGAGGAATGTACAACAGATTCAAGCCACAAGTGGCGCTTTTGCTGCAATCTTGGCCGATGGATCAGTAGTCAGCTGGGGCGATCCAGACTGTGGTGGCGACTGCTCCGCAGTGCAAGACCAGCTGAGGAATGTACAACAGATTCAAGCCACAAGTGGCGCTTTTGCCGCAGTCTTGGCCGATGGATCAGTGGTTGCCTGGGGCAAAGCGGACCGTGGTGGTGGCATAGTGGTGAATGAGCCGAGGAATGTGCAGCAAATTGAGGCCACCATGGGCGCTTTTGCCGTGAGCTCGGCCGATGGGTCAGTCGTTACCTGGGGTGATCCAGATCATGGTGGGGACTGTTCCGAAGTTCAAGATCAGCTGCAGTACTTGTAGATGCAGGGGTTCCTAAGTCAGAGGGCTCCCACAAATCATCCAAGTCATTCGAAATCATTCGAACAGTATTGAAACCTATGGTGATTGGGGATCCCCCATGACTTGGGAACCCCCCAGATTGCAGTATCATGATGGTACAGATGTATGTTTTGATCATGTTTCGGGCCCGGTGGCTGGGCAAGCGACGATGGACGATTTCAGAAAACATGGAGGAAACGGGCGGCCCGGCCGCTGGGCAGGTGCTGTAGCATGCTGTAGCTACTTAGATGGGCCATGGACTTAGTTAACTAGATGTTAACTAGTTAGTAAATGGATTATAATTGGGATATAGAGGCTTATATCATCTTATATCCCCAGTTAATTACTGACCAGGAATCGTGTTTTTCCCATGGCCCATGTAGCTACTGAAGTTACCCCATTCGGAGCTGGGCACGTGACTCTGGACGATGTCCGGATTTCAGTTGGTTGGGATCCGCTCAAGTCCGAGGGCCACGAGGCGGCCTGTATATATGCAGTGGAAACGCTTTCCTGGTTGTTCGTTTTAGGTGCAAAGTGGCTTAAACACATGTTACCCTCTGGTTTACGGTAAATCAGCTATTTCTATGGCCATTTTCAATAGCTATGTTATCTATGTTAGTTTACATAACTATGGAAAACCACCATTTTTCATGGGTAAATCCACTATTTCGACCGGGCCATTTTCTATGTCGCTTTTTGTATGTTTACCAGGCCGGGTTTATCAACAAAAATCGACCGTACGATATATTCCGGTAATCCAAGGTGGGATTTTGGTAAAAATCCTCCATGCTTCTATACATGATGGGGAATCAACAGTATATTCCATTGATTTAAACAGCAATGATTTACACTATGATGGTGATTTAAATATGATGGTGATATCACTAACTATAATATACTATAATCTATCCCATGACGGATCCTATAACGGTGCTGCTATATATGGTGCTCCGTGGATCCCATCAACAAAAACCCCCTTGATGTTAGCATATATACCAGCACCATGGATCCGTCATGGGAAACAGCTTATAAACCCAGTAGTGGATCAAATGTACCAAAACAAAAAATTGCACCTACAGTGAACGAAGGTACTTACATCATTTACCATCTGGTTATTTAACAGTTCGCCATGGAAAATCCACCCATGTTTAAGTTCGGTAAACCATCTATTTCTATGGGCCATCTATACCATGGCTATGTTAGTCATAACCAGAGGGTAAGTCAATTTGCAAATTATTTTTGGGTAGGAATTGCATTGGTGTCTCTTGATCATAGAATCCCACTACATCACCATTTTTGTTGGTATTTTGGCGCCATAAAATGCCTAACTCAGCCAACATCTGAGAATTCACTTACCAAGTAGATGAGCCACCTTGTTGCTGAACTCCCCATAAGCACTGCTCTTCCCCGACAAGGACGTTGCGCGGCAATTCCGGCTGTGTCTCGGTTTTTTCGCTATGGAAAGCACGGAGCATTTTCATACATTTTCCACCTGTAAGCAGCTTACCGTATCCAAGGTTGCAAAATGGTAAAACCATAGGATTTACCCTCTGGTTATGACTAATAGCATGGTGATTTTCTATGGCGAACTGTGAATGTCATAACCAGATGGTTTTTCATCAAGAACTATAACAGGGATGGACACCTAGAAACCATGAGGGAAACTATGAGGTTTTCAGATCATGTTAAGATATCTAAAGTATTGCATTTTGGAATACCCTCTGGTAAACCAACATAGCTATTGAAAATGGCCATAGAAATAGTGGATTTGCCCATTAAAAATAGTGATTTTCCATAGCTACGTTAGTTTACCAGAGGGTATTTTGGATGTTCACAGACTTTTTTGGGGGGAACATTTTCCAACCGGAAGCCCCTTTTTTTTGGATGGTAAAAACCATGGTTTGCAGTGAAGATTTCCCAAAAAAAAATATTGAGATGTTGCTTCTCTTTAGTTGGAGCTTCCCAAACGAATCAGTGGCGGATGTCAAGCTAACGTGTCAGGTGCCTCAGACTCGGTTGGGTCAGTAGACTTAGATCTTTAAGCATAAGGGGCCCCAAACGATAGCTATTGAGAATGGCCATAGAAATAGTTGATTTACCAATTAAAACTGATGATTTTTCCATAGTTATGTTAGTTGATCAGAGGGTATCCCAGCCCAAGAAAGCAAAGTTGGAGAACATAACTCCAACTTCACTATGGTGTATGAAACGCAAATAACTATAGTTAATAGGGTTTTAAAATTTGTATAAACCAATTTATAGCGTTTGGGGGCCCCACATTGTAACATTAATGAATGGCAATATACACAAGCCAAATGTCATGATGTGAATGATATACATTCATATATATATATATACATAATCAGATTTGATATGTGAATAATTGTGAATCTGTAGATGCAATGTATATATAACCTTCGATAATTTTAAATCAAATCATAATATATATTATATATTATGATTTGATTTAAAATTATCGAATGTTATATATAATATGTATATATATATATATATTATGTGAATCTCATGTAAATACTATTCAATGTACTAAGCACATAAATATTCATGCAGGGTAAGATTCGCCATGATTTTTCCCAGTCCCTGAATTTTCGGCCAGCCGGTGGTGCGGCAGTAGGTTTCCCACGAAGATGGGTCTATGGCATTTGCGCGCCGAAGTGATTCTCTTGGCAGCTGGGCGTGATGGGATGGGAAGCATAGGAAGAACGATGTGGAAATCATGGGAAATGGGAATCAAAGATTGCGACAATGTGGGCTTTTTCAGTGATGTGAACGTTGGTTATAAGTTATTTGTGTATCATAAACCATAGTGAAATTGGAGATATATGGATATTTAATATTTATGGATATAAACCATAGATATATCACCTATAAACATCTATAAACCATAGTGAGTTCTTAGAATTCTGTGGCCCCCAACTTATAACTTAGCGTTTTCGTGGCCACGGGCGGCCACGGGGGCCCCACAATTGGAGGATCCTGGGGGTTTTAACATTTTTTTCGCAGGTTTCAACAGGGATTGACCATGTTTTTTTTGTCATGGGATGAATGAAAAACTCGGATTGCATGATTATTTATATAACTATGCATGATGGTGATTTAGATGGATTTAATGATGATTATTTTAAAGTGATTCGATGCGATGTTATGGTATTTTTTTTCATGCGATTTAAATGCTATTTATAACGTAGTAATATATAATATATTACATATATTATATGGTTTATTAAAACTATTATAACTATATTATAACTATTATATTATAAGTAATATAAATATAATATTCTAGTAAATGCTATTTATCAAAGGTGGTTGGAAAAGAATCCCCAACTCCATGGAGGTCCCTGCCGGGATGTTCCAGCCATGTCATGCCATGGAGGCTATACGGATGATGGGTAGGAGCCTGGTCCCATTAGGACCCTGGAAATCATATGGTTTAGGGAAATGATCCCTGAAAAAACGGCCCAAGAATTCAGGAGACTTACCCTCTGGTTATGACTAACAGTTCGCCCTGGAAAATCACCATGCTATTAATAGGTAAAGCCAGGTAAACCATCTATAAATGGGGCATTTTCCATGGCTATGTTAAATAACCAGAGGGTAATTCTTATATTTTACCATATTTTTCCTATATATATATACCCATAGGATCCATGGTGCTGCTATATTAATGGTAACTTGGATCCCATCAATATACCCCAGTCATGTTAGCATATATACCATACATGTCATGGATTCTATGGGATATGTTATATATAATAGAGCAAATTTATAATCCGTAACGAAAAATACCCTCTGGTAAACGTTTACATAACTATGGAAAATCACCATGCTATCAATGGGAAAATCCACTATTTCTATGGTCATTTTCAATAGCTATGTTAAATCAGCTATAAATCCCATGAAATGCCCATTTTCCTATGGTTGTCCTATGATTTTCCTATGGTTTTTGTTAATTTACCAGAGGGTAACCAACAAGGTGGTGATACAAAAACACATCTTTTGTGGCGCTGATGGTTAGGCTCTGGAGGCGCCCCAAATTCAGAACTGTAAACTGTCCCAACTTACGTTGAAGATCTTTAATACAAGGTGGTGCCCCCAAGATAGCGTTCAGTTGGTGAACATAACTCTAATAACTATGGTTTATGGTACGCAAAGAACTATAGTTTTCATGGGGTTTATAAACCAACTAACATCACTGGGGGGCACCACCTTGTAGGTGATCAAATTCCCCAAGCTCGTGGAACTATTACTACGTCAAAATTACACCTGGTTGTAAGTAAGGGGTATAACTCTCCCAATATACCATGATTTCAGGTTTGTGAAACATTATAGGTTACTCAGATATACGTTACAATTAAACCTGGTTTTCAATGGGGTAAGTATAAAGTTACTCCCAAACGCCTCATTTGACATCAAATTGAGACATGTGGGATGAAACCGGAGCATGTGTTCAATCGGTGATTGGGTTAGTAACAGACATGTTAACAGAGGTATCTGAACAAAATATGTTGTCAATACATCGATAAATATAGATAAATATCGATGGAACTGAGAGACGTTCGAGTCATTTGAGGAGCGGAAGACTGTCGCCCCAAACCACTGTCAGCCTAGAAATGTTTGTTGGTGGCTGATAACCCTAAATTCCACAGAATGACACGAAATACTATAATGACAGAGAAATCTAAATATGTTTTTTTTGTTTGCTATAAATGTAATTCGATAACCCCATTTAATTATCATATTCCTTATAGATATTTATGTATATGTCCCTCATAAACCACACAAAGTGGGGCCCCCAAACGATAGCTAAGTTGGTTTATAAGTAGGTTAACTATGGTCATGGTACGCAAATAACTATACAAAGTGGTGCCCCCGGTCGATAGCTAAGTTGGTGAACATAACTCCAATTTCACTATGGTTTATGATACCTATAACTATAGTTGCTGGTGTTTATAAACCAACAAACATAGCGTTTGGGGGCCCCACCTTGTGTTCAATCACCATTAAATCACCATTAAATCACCATTTTGGTGAATTAAAACCCCATGAAATCCCTCACCAATAAAACCTCATGACATCACCATTTTCCTGGGTAAAACCACCATTTTTCCTGGTTAAATCACCATGAAATCCCAGCATTTTGAGTTGCTCACATCACGGCCCACTGGGAAGTCCATCGCCTCAGGAAGACATCACTGTAAATCTGACGACCTGGCCCTTCGAGGCGGAGACGTGGGGAAAAAGAAAAGTGGTGACTTTTATAGTTAGTGTTAGTTGGCTATACTATAATTTTGTACTAACTATAATTATGTTTTTAGTTTTTTTGTTTTTATAGTTGTTACATCAGTTCTTATATACTTAGCTAGTTTTGTTTATAAAAGTTTATCAGGAGTCACTAACTATATAGTAACTAAGATATCTGAAGTACAAGGTGGAATCCTTTTATAGCTTTGTTTATAAGAACTCAAGTAAACGAGGATTCACTTCAGATATCTCTATATATAATGGTTTATACTCATCCATGGAGCATCTGGGTAGCAGTTCGTGCGGTAAAATGGGAATATGATGGAAAACAAAGGGTATAAACACTGAAAAATATTATTCACTGAAGAAAAATTGGTAATACATCATGATAAGAACCAAAACATGGAGAGTGACTTGGTCCGTTACACTCAACCGATTGAGTTTGCTGAGATGTGGCAATGACCAGCAACACACCGCATTTTTCAAAGGGGCTATTCATGGGTACCATTTTTTTTTTGTGTCTTGATTTCCTACAACTTGGTGTGCTCACTGTGTACAGCCACCGCGCGTCGCAGGTGTTGCCGGGCTTGAGTTCAGCACACCGTGCAGTGGCGGTTCAACCCAGCAGCATCATCACGAAGATCCCCTTCAACGTGCATCTTGGCAGGAGTCGGTTTTTCTGTGGTTGCCTTGGATGCAACTGGTCCAATTGATTGGATATAGCATGGAATAGTCATGTAAATGTGGTGTAAACGTGGCGCAGGTTCCGGTAGGAAGTTGGATGATCATTCAAGTAATTACCCATAGGATCCATAGTGCTGGTATATATATGCTAACATTGAGGGTATATTGATGGTAAATGTTACCATATATAGCATACATGGATCCTATGGGTATGGTAATTATGGTTTCTCAATGTTTCCCATTTTTTGATCCATAACCTGCAAAAGTCAGCAGTTGAGTCGAGTGTCGTGGAGTAATTGTAGAGACATATACAGACTTGGCTTCCATGACTGGCCTGCTGTCGAGTTTTCACTGCTGTTGTCCTGATTTCCTGTCCGTCCCTACTGTCTAAAGCTTGGTTGGATCAGGGGTAGATTAAGGGGTCATTTGTTTGCTGCACATTTGGGGGATACTGTACCTTGCCTGTCCCAACAGTTTGAGAGCATGATCAGAGCACGCAATAAATGGTTTGGAGCCATTTTTCAGATCCACGCAGATCAAATACATTTTCTAACATACACATTGTATCTCATGTGTGCACACATATAATTTTGTTTCAGATCTCTACTGTAACATGTACATTCATGGAAAAAAACAGTACATGCACACATATATATGCTATATGTAGGTTTTCCATGTACACTATCAGTACATGCTGGACGGACAGGAAACCTACATGCTGGACGTTGAAAGTACTATAAATAAATCATATATATTCAAAGTTTGATTAGCTGCCTTATTCGGCTGGTTGCTCAATCAGCATCAGCTCAGGCCCATCTATTCCTACGACTACTATGGAAACCCAGTGGACACGGGAACGGACATCTTCCTGATGAAGATGACAGGCGGCGATCTCTGGGTCCACTGGATGGGTACAAACTCATCCATTACCCGGCCTGGTAAACTAACAGTTTGCGACATGGAAAATGGTGATTTATAGTGGATTTTTCCCCATTAGGTGATTTTCCATAGTTATGTTAGTTTACCAGAGGGTAATCTTTTGCGATCAATGGAAAAAGGTACTAAGAAAATGAGAATTATATTTTTTGGGCAAGTATCTAAGATTCACCATGATCTAAAAAGGAAAAAAAACATACATGATGAGTAACATACAACCAATATTGAATGGCCGGTGGTTTGATTGTGCTGTTTCTTGCACATTATAGCCAGCTATTTGGCTGATCTCATCATAATTGTTCTACCGAGTATTTGTAATTGGGTCGATACTGATAACACCACTTAGTTGGAGTGATGAACATCTCTTTGCTAGCCACCAGGCTGCCAGGGTCTTGGTCCATAACCAAACTCTAGTCAGTAATTGGGTCATACTGTGGATGGGTCAGCAAAATCCTGCACCAGTTGAAAACGGTGGTTTATCCCAATATTTATAAGGTTTTAACCATCCAAAGTAATACAAAATTTCGCAACCATCCACAGTATCATCATTTCTGTGGAATCCATTTTTGTCCACAAATAAAATACCCTCTGGTTATTGAACATAGCCATGGTATAGATGGCCCATAGAAATAGATGGTTTACCTATCAGAAAATTGGTGGATTTTCCATGGCTATGTTAGTCATAACCAGATGGTACCATTTTTTTTGTGGACAATCACACCAATAAAAAAATTCCCAATGGCTGACTGGAATGCCAATAAAAGTAAATTGTTGTCCACAAAAAAAAAGCTTCGGAATCAATTCATTCTGCCGAAAAAAGGAAACACCCCACCAAGACCATAGTTTCGTAGGGGATTTACACATGTTTGGGACAATGAAGTGGGGTGTTTCATATTAGGATGGGATGATTCAGACAATATGCCGTGAAGTGGTGGATCTCTCTCGGGGGATGTTTGGGCGGTTTGCTGCGGTCAAGTTTGGTACACATCCATGGGCCCCTGATATGCAAGTGCTGTAGTAGATTTGGAAGATCCTGTAGTGATGGTTATCCTGTAAACATTATATTAGAATTGATGTATAGATGTATGACCTCTACAAGATTTGCATGATTTTGTCATACAGGGAAATTGGGACACCGTCTTAAAATTGCTCGTTCATCCAATGGGGTAGCTGCAGTTGTCGAAGAGCGGGGGTGATGATGTTGGCAATATGGTCCACCCATTGTGTTTCTGTAGCTAGGGGTCAAATCCGAACCCCAAAACCTTGATTTCAGACTGCATGGCATGTACAACCATGGTAGTGTTTCTCCGATAGGTACATGGGACAAAAAAACAAACGTGGCCATACAAAGTGGTTCCCCCAAGATAGCTAAGTTGGTTATAGTTCCAATAACTATGGTTTATGGCTGATATATCTATAGTTAATGGGCTTATAACTAATTCATAACTGGGGGGACCACCTTGTAGTTGTTTGGCTTCATGTCTCAAGTGCAGATATGATGGAAAGCCTCCTGCGTCCATCATACTGGCCCTATTCATGACTTGCAAACCCATCTAGAAGGTATTGAATATTGAGGGGATGGGACGGAACTGATAAAGCCAAGGTTTAATTTGGTGAATCCCAACTACATCCCCATTGAATTATCTTTTGGTGCCCCATAGTTTGCTAACTTGGTTTAGTTCCCTAGGCCAAGTGTTGGGTCTATGGTGATGAAATAATTGTAATTAGTTGCGGGTGCGTCAATTATTGCTCCATTCAGTCACCGTTAAATCATCAAACACACAAATTCTTAGGTAAATCCGAAGTACATCCCCATGAATTTGCTCATTACCTACAATGTGGAGCCCCCAAGATAGCTAAGTTGCCTTATAAGTGGCTTAACTATATGTTTTATGGCAGTTATGGTAGATATATATATATATATACACAACTATAGTTAATAGTAAATAGGGTATTTAAACCGACTTATCACGTGGCCCCACAAAATGTAGGCATTTTAAGTGTCGTTTCCTGGGTGCTAAGCAGTGGCTTCAGTTACTGGACCGAAAAAGCGGCGTCAGGTGGCTACCACGGTCTCCTGGAAAAACGGCTGACGCTTGACAACTTGGATATCCTCGCTTGATGGGTTGGTGCCCTTTCTAGTTGGGGGCAGCAAGGTGGAGTCTGGAAAACCAGCAAAGATGGTGATTTTGTATGAGATTTGATTTAACCAACAGAAATGGTGGTATAGAGAGATTCTGATGTTTTTTTAATGTTATTTGATGGGATTTAATACCAGTAGTACCGCACAAGGCGGTGGCGGCGGAAGTTTCAAAAATAGGAAACCTATAGGAGAAGTTGGTTGTTGTGAATCAGGGATGGCAGAGCGAAGCCACTGATTGACCGAAAGGTGGTTGGAGTTGTGTTTTCCGGAATGGTTGCAATGGTTGCAGTGGTCACCTCACCCACAACTGCTGGATGTAGTGTGATGTACTGCAACTGTAGTTGTAGTTGTAGCGTAGTGGAGTTGTAGTTGTGGTGTAATGTAATTAGT
>Ga0126342_10022705_pt1 | contig 10331 bp, 6 predicted proteins | sample Cyp1metagenome_FD_92528 | JGI IMG/M metagenome (GOLD analysis project Ga0126342, IMG submission 92528) | Coral microbial communities from Lord Howe Island, Old Settlement Bay, Australia - Cyphastrea 1 metagenome | ecosystem: Host-associated > Invertebrates > Cnidaria > Coral ... | reverse complement strand
GGGTGGGGTGGGGGGTGGGGTGGGGGGTGGGGTGGGGTGGGGTGTATTATCGTTCGTGGAATGTTGATCACGTTGTTGATGCTCTGTGTTCAATCTGTTTGGTTGCAGGTGATGCGCAGGTGGTCCCCAGGGGATATCAATGTATACATATGTACATATATATATACTGTTAACAGAAATGGTGATAACAGAAATAATTAACCCTTACTTGATGATGATTTATAGGAATTACTTGGATTAAGACAAGTAATCGTTGGTTCATGCTCCATGGTCAGTGTATAATAGTGAACAATGATGATCCATTACTATGAACAAAACTAGCTACGTGCATTCTTACAGTGAGTGATCATTAAAAATATCATTGATCATATCATAAATTGCCACCAAAAAAAAAACCTCGTCATGAGCACAGATGTCGAAACAAAAACAATATCTTGAATCCATATGGGAAATACCATGGAAATTTCACCACACATGAGTTTCGATTGGGAAAATACAATGAATCACGAAAGATTAAAAAAAAAAAACAAGAAACATGCTGACTGTCAGGGTCCTCACTTTCAAGCAACATTCAAATGTAGTGCAAATACCATGTAAAATAAGGCTACCTTTATTTTGCTGGTGAAAACACAGTGTAAAATGAGATGTTTCAACATATGTTGCATACCATCGCAACGTGTCTGTGCTGTATTTATAAGGGGATTTACAACTATACCCTCCTAACCCATATCAAGTAAATCACAACTTTGTAAGCGCTCAAAACGGACGATATTTTTTTCACCCGTTTTGATGCCCAATTCCACATAACAATGCTTCATGTCAAAATGCTAGTTTCGCTATGGCGAAACGCACATTTTCACATGTTTGATCATCAACACCTATCATCTATCGGAGAACCTAGGGCCCCATCCGTATATATATATATATAACTAAGTTGACTAATATCCCCATATCCCATATTGTATATGGGTATGAGTCAAAATTGGGTACCCAATACTTACATGGTTAATACCAGAAATATGTGGTCCCCGGGGTCTTAAATTTTGACCCATTCCCAGCAGTTTGACGGTTAAAAAAAAAATATATATAATATATACATATATGGTTGGTTATTAAGTACATACATATACACTAGATATTTGAATACATTCTATACATCTATAGATCCATCAGCTCTGTGTATTATCTATTTTTTTGGTGAAAAATCCTCAGCAACGTCTCCTGGCTTTGGCAGCAGGCCTTCCTGAGGCGGGGCCCGGCGCGGTGCCAAATATGGGATGTCAAGGGGGCATGAGGTATTTATACGTATATTTATTTATTTATTTACTAGAACTGACATGTAATGTGTGTATATAAACATGTCTATATATATATATATTTACAAATATATATGTATATAAATGTGTATATATATATATATATATATATTTTTATTTATTTATATATATCTGTATATATATATAAATGTATATATATATATATGTATATGTATATATATATATGTAAATAGATGCATATGCATATATATATATGTAAATATATGTATATGCATATATATATATACATATGTAAATATATGGATATGTATATATTAATATAAAGAATATTTGCATATAAACATATTATATGTCTATGGGTAGAGACATCCGACTGAACTTGATCATACGTGCCTGTCGCTTTCCTTTGTACTGCATCCCACATGTCCACACCTTGGAGGACTCGGCCATCATCTGTGGTGCAGCACCACAGCAGCTGGCAGTGCAGGCAGTGACCAAACGTTCCACCAGCAGAACCAGTGCCATGGCCTCGGCTTGACCTCTTGGGCATTGCCATGGAAATACCCGAAAATACCATGCCATGAAATACAGGGTAGTCCGTAGATACATGCAGATACCCACTAAGCCAGTTTGTACCACCCCCTATTTCTTGAACCTAAATACAAAGCTGCTTGACCGAAGTCAAGCCGAGACCTACTTTACTGGAGAAAAATGAAGATATCATGAAGATACTATGTGAAGAATATGTGGGACATACCAGTACCAGTAGTACCGCACAAGGCGGTGGCGGAAGGAGAGGTTGGTAGCTGTGAATCACGGATGGCAGAGCGAATCCACTGATGGACCGAAAGGTGGTTGGAGTTGTGTTTTTTGGAGTGGTTGCAATGGTTGCAGTGGTCACCTCACCTCAGCTGCTGGATGTATCTATCTATCTTTCTATCTGCAAGATTGAAAACGAAGCTATTCTGCGAGACTTCCTTCAAAAATGGAAAGTTGAGTGCAGAGCTGACAGCCTCGTACCAATGTGTTTTGCGGTTTTTCCACGCCACCTGTCTAAACTACTGCGCCCGCCACGAAAAAGTGATGCCAGGTCATACGAAGTGCTGCACCTGTCACGCAAAATCACTTCAGCAAACCTGAAGATCTGATGCTCCAAAATGCAACCCCTCTCAGGAACTCAGCGCCCGGACCTCCGAACAGCTCTGATGAACATGTCTCTTGTACTGCGCCTGCCACGCGAAATCCATCTTTGCAGATCCTCGTCAAATGTCCCACGCTTGCCATCGTTTTTGGAAATGCCACAAAACCTTCACGTTTTCCTCACTCTTGACAAGGTGCACAATCCCTAGCGCATGCCACGCAAAACCACATACTTCCAAAAGTGGTCCGAGCCCGTCAGTTTTTTATTCCAGATGTGCTTCTCGCCACAACGGCGTGCACTTTTTCGACATCTCAACTTCCAAAAGTGCTCCGAGCATGGTGTGCTTTGTACATTCTGACTTGGAAACGTGCTTCGCGCCACAATGGCGTGCGCTTTTTCGACATCTCAACTTCCAAAAGTGCTCCGAAACTGTCAGTTTTAACACTGTTGACTTCGAAATGTGCTTCGCACCACAATGCCGTGCAATTTTTCATCTCGCATCTGGCCAGATGGCTCCGCACCCGCCGCTGTAGCAACCCTACTTTTCGACCCGCCTGAGCATTGGGAAAACACAATGAACCGCGACTTTTCTACCTTTTCGCGGCTGCATCTTCTTTCTACTGACTCTTTCTCTTCTCTGATCTTCTTGCTTCTTCTCTGCTCTTCTCTGGCTCTTCCCACCTCAGCTTTTTCATCTGTCCATATTGCCGGAAGTTTGACTTCTAAAACTTCCTTCGATCATCTAGAACAATGTTTTTATGTTGGGATATAACTATGATATAGCCATATGTAACCGATGTAAGCTACAAATAAAACCTGGGAGACCCGGCAAAGAGCATGTTGAAGGTTCCAAACCAAGGTTTCCTGAAGGTCCCCTCTTCTCCATCCTGCAGTTAGCTGTGAATTTCACCTGCAGGGTGGTATTTCTAACCAACCATTGGATGGGGATTTTTCTGGAGTATGCATGAAATATTCATGGGATCAAAAATATGCAATAAATAGTCTTAAATCATATATCATGATATTTGGGAAAGCCCACAAAATGGTTGTGTTTTGACAGGGAAAATTATGCTTTTAACTGGTAGATTCGGTAGATCGAGCGTCGTAGCCTGTTTTCAGACACGCCCAAATGGCTCGCCACTCCACTCTGGGAATGCAACATGGCAATGGAACATCCACCAATTGCATCCAAGCCCTCACAACTATCTGTTGCACATGTATATAAATATATGGATGGGGGTTGTCCAAAATTATGGTACCCGAAAACGCCCGAAAACGCCGCGCTTTCGCGAACCTTTCGCGCCCTTTCGCGCCCCAGCAGAATCGGGACATGAGATTATGATCAGGTTTTCGTTTACTTATAGGTTTATTTATAAATAATGGTATTCAGACCTTTCGCGAACCTTACGCCGCCCTTTCGCGGCCTTTCGCCACTGCAGCAAAACATACACATCCATATCTGCAGATGTCACTCGGATACTCAAAGCCTTGCATGGGTTTTAGGACGACTCCCATATATAATATATATGTAGATGATTTAAATTCATTTTGTGGTATTCTATACATATCCTGTGTATAAAATATGCATCCATACAAAATCGTAGTTGTGGAAAAAAAAACACTAGGATTCTACTCATTGCCATGCTTCACGAGAATCTTTACACTTACGCCAGCGTGGTCCTTGCCGAGACTGTGGAGCTGAAACTGGAGCTTCGTGGAAAGCGTATTAATGCTTCCAGTGATCAGCATGCCAGCGACATAGAGAGCCGTAAGCCATGCTGGGGTTTTCCTCAGGCACGTTGGGGATATCCTGGTGTATTGTTTTTTTGTGGGGGATCTAAGCACTAGCAAATAGGGAAAAAAAAGCGTTGATGTTTCAAGGAAAAAGGCGACCTGAGAAAGCATTCACCAACAACTGACCATGGAGAATGGACATCACAGGATGCAACAGGATGTAATGGCTTCCCAGTAAACATACACGGTAGTTGCAGGCGCAAAACTTCCCAAACAAATATATATATATATAATATATATAACATATATATATATAATTGAATTCTCGTTTTCTGTTAAGTTTTTGGAGGTTCAGTTCACTTTGTTCCCTTCAACTCCGTACGTCAAGTCGTCGCCGAGACTCTTTCTGCTACTAGCCATCTCTGTGACAAAGTTCGGATGCTTAAAGCGATGCAAGCCGGAGCTGCGGTCGCCGTGGTTTCATCATGTTCATCTTCCATGATCTTCCACACTTATGGCCCTAAACAGTTATATATGGGTTTATAATGATATATAACCCTAGTTATAGGAGTTATAATTCCATTTATAACTGTTAGTTGGGCCATAAGTGCAGAAAGTCATCAGCGGAACATCTCTGGATATCAGCAACACTTCGATCTTTTAAGCAATCATATATTTTTCGAATAAAAGGAATGATTCTCGAGAGATTTTTGAAAAACGGTGGTTTTTTTAATGTGGCTTCCGTTCTTCGTCGGTAACTTATCTGCCAGCAACCTGGGATCTTCTGACTCTCCAAGGTGCCTCTCCAGCGTTGGGCCTTGGTGGGGATGGTTTAATGAAAACTCGTTTGATCTAAAAATGTTGATTTATAAAGACACCACAAAGAAAACTATAACTAAAAGGAACTCCAGCAATGGACTGAGGATGTTTGTAAAAATACTGCTTGATGATGGTCGTTTCGTCTTTTTTCCGATGTTGGTCGCCTTTTAGATGCCAAGAGGTAAACCATGGTAAACCCTACTGGACATCGGCCAAGCAATAACAGCATTGAACATCCAGAACCAGAAAAAAAGACTATAGCCATTGCTGTTCGAAAATGTAAGTGTTCCAAAATTCGAGAAATATACAATATATCATAGTATATCTACATAGAGAGAGAGAGAAAGATCATATGGCTATGAGTCAAAACCGAGTATCCTAGGCAACCCAAAATTGCTGGTTAATGCGTACTTATCCCCTAAGAATATTGTAATGATATGTATATAGGTTTTGACCCATCTCCATACAGTTCTGGACTTTATTAGTTATAACGTGTTATTACTGGTTATTTCAATTGGATTATACATTCCATAAATATCCATAAATGAGTTCTGCACATTTTTTACTGTTAAATAACTGGCATTTCAGGCCATAGCTGTATACACCTTCAACTTTCGTAAAGCGATGGCTTTCCAAAGCGGGAAAGCCATCGCTTGGTCCAGGGCACCATCGAAAGCGGTGGCACCAGCGGAAAGATTTCGCCTAACCTGGATCGACAGCACCATGGATGAAGCCCGAGGTGGAAAATGGAGCAACAAATGCTGAGAAATGGTCAGAAATGATGGGACATAATATATATATATATATTATATATATATATATTATATATATATATTATATATATTATATATATTATATATATAATATATATATATATGGGAAATGTTGGGAAATGTTGGGAAATATATGGGACATGTTGGGGAATACATGGGAAATGTTGGGAAATACATGGGAAATGTTGGGAAATACATGGGAAATGTTGGGAAATACATGGGAAATCTCGGGATTCATCATGGAAAGAATTTGGGAACATATGTGAGGGGTCCTTCGATCTGGCTTTTGTGGCCTGGGTATCCATGCATTGGTCGTTGCAACCCAACTTGCGTGATCATTTGATGAATCATTTGATAGACTTGCTAGTGCATATGGCATATGGATTCCAAAAAGAATCATTTAAGATAAAGTGTATGAATCTACAGGTATTATTCAATCAGCTAGTTATTATGTTCATTCCACAGAGGTTTGTCTCTTGAATTGTGAATGTATCAATTTCTCGTTGTTCTGACCATCCAAACCGAAGCTTAGATTCCCTGAATAGAAGAACAGCAGACTGTAATATGGATGTGTATGAGAATGAAGCCCCGACCCAGCCTACCCCCATGTTGTTGGCATTTTTGTTGAACTAATTAACCAATGGATTTAGGTGGTTTCCCGATGTTGAGGTACCAAGCCTATGTTCCCCTGAGATCCAAGCAAGTGTTGCGCAGCCGTTTGCAAAGAGCTGGTTTGAAGCTTGGCCTCACCCCTTAACACCTCGGGCAACGAAAAAAACAGACATTGGTGTCTGAAATTGGGGTACTCCAAAATCCAGATAAAATCCAGTTGACCATCTTTGTCTTTCCAAGATTTTCCAAGTGCCATCGCGATAATCTAACTCTTGGACTTCCAAGGCTGAAAGTCCAAGGGTCCCCTATGACTTGACCAAAGGCACCTCTCTGTACTTGTTTCAAGTGCCGTCGGCCACAAACATTGAAACATCCATGGTCCATGGTCATATGTGCTATTTATCCACCAACATCAACAATGGCAGGAACAAAAACATACAAAAACAGTCCAGAAGCAGAATCATCTAGGAATCTAGTCCTTATCACCACCATCAGCCATGAGGACAACAACTCTCGGCTCATTTCGGAACCAGGGCACTCTCCACACGTTCAACAAGAGCCTTCCCGGCAGCTCCAAGCCTGGCCCGGCAACCGGGGTAGCCCGGGTAGGAATGGCTTCGTGGCTTCGTTACACGATGGCATGTATTGAAATTACCCACATTTGGGCCACTTTCGGGGCACATGTTGCTGGAACAACCTACCCGGAGAAAAGAAACATCAAGAAACTCTGTGTCTTTGGCACCGAAGAAAAACAACATGTTCTTTGGAGACCTGCAATGAATTGGAGATTCATGTTCCGAGTCATGCAATGTTTTGGCCATTGTTGGAATAAGTGCTGCGTATCTCTCTGCTTCTGTAAACCACATATTGATTCATTTCCGGAATGTGGGTCAAAACCCAAGCAGCACCTTGATTTTCACACCAAAATAGCTGATTTTACTTAGCAGTAAGTAACAGGGGTTGTTCATTCCCAGAAAAAAAAATATAATACAGGTTTAAAAATCAGTAATAGAGGTTTCATGCCAAAAAATGTATCAAAAAAATGGTCGGTGACGGATATATGATGATACCCTCTGGTAATTTAACATAACTATGGAAAATCACCATTTTTCATGGGAAATTTCACTCTTAAATGGTGATTTTCCATAGTTATGTTAAATTACCAGAGGGTATATATGTTTCTCATTTGATGTTTCAGCAACTTTCACCAACACACAGCCGCTGTCGCTCCCAGCCTCCACTGACTTGCTCTGGGGGATACAGTTTACGTCCACCTAACCGACCAGGCCCGTCCGGACCCAAGGCGAATTCGCATCTTGGGTGATGGGTAGTGATGCGGGAAAACCCGCAGTGTCAAACCTTCAAACGTGGCTGGAAAACATGGCCAAAGTGATGAACGAAAAAAAAATGGAGGCTTGATTGGGAAAATCAACGTAATCCAGAGATATCCAGAGGGTATACGGTATATCCAACGAGTCGACTGGCTGACCAAAAAAAACTGCGGGCACCGCCTCCTCGGTCGTCTGTGGGGCTTCCTACAGGTGCCGCTGCTGAGCTGCTGCCAATTCAACATGGCCATATGTACCTTATGGCTGAACTAATTGTGTACATATATGTACATGATTGTACACGTAGTTATGTACTTATTATCCTCAAAATCCTCCATTCTGGGGGATTTTCCAGCTAACGGGCTTGATTACAGGAGGTAAAATCTCCAATTTGTTGAAGATTTTTTGGTTTTGAAATATGAACGTCTCTGAAAAAATACGAAACTTCCAAATTTGCAGGCACATTGAATTCAAACAGCTAATGTTCCTGCAACAATGGTTTAAATAACTGAAACTCGAATGACTTAAAACACACCGTTTTTAAATCATTGAAGGCACGTCATACGTGGTGAAGGGTTTTAGGCGGCACTAAACCTAAATGGTCCGTCTGATAGTCTGACAGAATGCAATATGACTGGGAAAATTTGACTGGTTGTATATGATATACGTGGAGGTTTCCAAAGTTATGGGGGTACCCCAAATCATCCAAGTCACTTTAGACCATGACTTAGTATTCAAACCTTTGGTGACGACTGGGGATCCCCCAATTTAGGACCCCGGCGTTGGGAAACTCTGACAGCCTTTCTTAGCTCTGCGAAAGAACTGATGCAAACCCACCAAGGATGCAGAATACCTTCTGCTAGGGACTAACTAACAGTTTGTTATGGAAGCCATGGCCCATTGATAGATGAATTGTCTATTTACAACGGTGATTTGTCCAAACTATTTTGAATTATGAGGGGGCCTGTCTTATACCATTACCCTAGACGACCTACTGTAGATGCCTCCACATGAACATTTGTACCAATGGCGCCGAACAAAAATTCAATTTGAAAGGCGAAATCAAACCATATTTCCCAACAACCAAAGTGGATTTGGGGATGCGAGGCATCACCAAACATGAATTATTTTAGAAGGAACGACGCAGGAACTATCGAGGCAAAAAGATGGACAAAATCGCACTGAAATAACGAAACATTGGAGCGGTACTATATCTATAATTGCCCTCCAATAAAAGTAACATGAATCTGGACCTGGACGACCGATGATTTTCGTTGGAATTCATCGTCTATATACATATATATTTTTTTTCTATCTAATGTGTAAATAAATATATATATTTATTATGCATGCATGTAGGTATGCATGCATGCATGCATGCATGTACGTAGGTATGTATGTATGCATGCAGGTATGTCTGTGTGTCTGCAGGTAGGTAGGTAGGTAGGTAGGTATGTATGTATGTATGTATGTATGCACGCATGCATGTATGCATCCATGTATGTAGGTATGTATGTATGCATGCAGGTATGTATGTGTGTGTGCATGTAGGTATGTATGCATGTATGGATGTATGTAGATATGTATGTCGGCATGTATGTAGTAGGTATGTGTGCATGCATGCGTGTATGTATGTATGTATGTAGGTAGGTAGGTATGTATGTATGTAGGCATGCATGTATGTATGGATGTATGTATGTAGGCATGTATGTAGGTATGTATGAATGTGTGTATGTAAGCATGCATTTATGTAGGTATGTATTTATGTATGTGTACGAATGGACGAATGAACGAATGAACGAATGAACGAATGAACGACTGAACGAATGAAGGAACGAACGAACGAACGAACGAAGGAACGAACGGATGAATGAATGAATGAATAAATGAATGAATGAATGATTGAATGAATGAATGAATGAATGAATGTATGCATGTATGTATGCATATAGGTATGCATGTATGTATGCATATAGGTATGCATGTATGTATGCACGATGTATGTATGTATGTATGTATGGATGGATGGATGTATGGATGTATGGATGTATGGATGTATGGATGTATGGATGCATGTATGCATGTATGAATGTATGCATGTATGCATGTATGCATGTATGTGTGTAGGTATGTATGTATGTATGTATGTATGTAGAAATGCATGTATGTAGGTATTAATATATGTAGGCATGTATGTATGCACGTATGTAGGTATGTACGTCTGTATGTATGTACGCATGTATGTAGGTATGTATGTATATAGTCGAGTATGTAGGTATGTATGTATGTTTGCAGGTACGTATGTATGTATGTTTGTATGTATGTATGTATGTATGTAGGCATGTATGTATGTATGTATGTATATATGTATGTATGTATGTATGGATGAACGCCATCGGCATTTTTGCACATTTCTGGACATTTCTGGGATTTCTGGGGCGGGTGGGGGGGATGTAATAATGTGCTTGTCGCGTGCTTCTTTGCTGTATTCAGAAATGTTCTTGGAACGTCTGACACGCTCTTGATGCTACGCTTCTAACATGTTCTTGGAGCGTCTGACACGCTCTTGATGCTACGCTCCTAACATCTTCTTGGAACTTCTGGCACACTCTTGATGCTACGCTCCTAACATCTTTTTGGAACTTCT
>Ga0126342_10022704_pt1 | contig 10331 bp, 7 predicted proteins | sample Cyp1metagenome_FD_92528 | JGI IMG/M metagenome (GOLD analysis project Ga0126342, IMG submission 92528) | Coral microbial communities from Lord Howe Island, Old Settlement Bay, Australia - Cyphastrea 1 metagenome | ecosystem: Host-associated > Invertebrates > Cnidaria > Coral ... | reverse complement strand
CCACAGGGAATGTTGGTGTTGAACAGGCAGGTCCCTATCCAGAGCCTCGGGATATGATATCCTCTCAAGACGGTCGCCGGCAGCGAATGCCAATGTTGCGCCGCCGGCATTACCCAAGGGAGAGCCATCGTGCTACCTGTATCGACATGTTTGTTCCACACGAAATTGCGCATTGACGAGCAAGCTGGTTGTCGTTGATTTTTTTGTTGTGAAGTTCATGACTTTCAAGATGGTGTTTGCGGTGCCAGAAGTATACATGAGGATTCTAATTTTAACTGCGCAAGAGTTGATGGTATTGCCCTGTTTCTTGAATCCTCGTTCCCACAGAAGGTTTCCTGTCTTGCAGTTTCCAGTGTGAATTCTGATGAATACTTTCCGGCTGCTTCAGCAGCAGTCAGCTATGTAGCAAGTATTAGCAAGTCAAGAAAATGGAGATTGTCGATAGTTGCTCCATGTTGCTTCCAAACCAGGTTCTTTATCGAGGCGGCCTTCAAGCGGGAGCAGCAAATGTGCAAAGAAGAAGGCATCAATATTGACTTGAAATTTCAGGACGAGAGTCGCGGTGGTTTTGGCTTTGGTCATTACCCAGGCCAATCCGAGATATCTTAGAAGATGTGGAAGAAATTAATGCTTTTAATTTTTAATGTTGACGAATGTTGACGACGATTGGTTGGGATTGTGGAGTCACTGCCTTGGTGGCGTATGCTGTCGTGCCATGTCGTGCCTGTTTCATTCTCTTCGGATTCTTCGGCACGTCTTTTTGTTTGAAACCTGCTTGTAGACAGCCGTTCAATAGCCCGTTCTTTCAGCACCACTGGCAAGCCGCTGTAATAACTTTAATAGCACACCAAATTGATTTACTGGCATTCCCGATGCTAATTTCGTCCACGAACGCGCTTGATATCCATAAGACATATCGCCAGTGAAATTCTCGATTTGTAGTCGTGAGAACTCAGCAAAAGTCTGAGGAAGCTTAAGGAACACTTGTGACCGCATTCGACATGCATGAGGAAGTCGATCAAGAAAGATAATGATGCGAGGAACATATGCGTAACAGTTTTAAGCTGTCAGACGGAGTTTGACTCTTCCGCAGATATTTGCAGAAGTCTCCAAGTTTCATGCCATGATGTCTTGCCAAAGCATGATTCAAAAGGTTTGCAAAGGAACACGTTTTACGAGAGTCACAGGAGGCACGTCGCCATGTCAATCTGCATCCATACATTACAGCAATCCTTGTAGCGTTTGTTTCAAGCATTTGCACATGTGCACTGATCAGCTTCAGACAAGAAGCTTTCGTGAATTCAATATTGTGAACATTGTGACATAGTATTTCTATGTATTTCTGCAATAGCTGAGGCGGAGCGGAAGTTTCGTAAAGAGGCGGTGGCTATAGCGAAAAAGACACCTATGGAAAGACATCATTTCATTTCGTGAATGTCACATTGACTGAAGATGAAATACATGAAGGAGTACAAATCAAACAAATGAATTACATGAAATGACATGAAATGAAATGAATGAAACGAATGAAACAAATGACATGAATGAAATGCATGAAATAAATGACATGAATGAAACTAATAAACTCTAATGAACACGAACATGAACATGACAATGAACATGAAATCAAGTGACATGACATGAAATGACATGAACTGAAATGAGCAGAACGAATGACAGAACGAACAAACTAACGCACGAACTAATGAATGACATTGAATGAATGAATGAATGAATGAATGAATGTATGAATGTATGAATGTATGAATGTATGAATGTATGAATGTATGAATGTATGAATGTATGAATGAATAATACATTACATGACATGACATGAAATGACATGAAATGCCATGACATGACATGAAATGAAGGAAGGAAGGAAGGAAGGAAGGAAGGAAGGAAACCATAACTTGATCTTCCTGTCCCTTTTGGACATCAGTTCAACTCGTTTCAATTGAAGTGACTCGAAGTGAGATTGATTTATTGATTGCTTGATTCATTGTTTGATTGGTTGTTTGTTTGTTTGTTTGATTGATTGATTTAGATGATTGTTTGATTGATTGACTGATAGATTGGTTTAGTGACTGATCATTCTTCGAACGATGATCGATCGATCGATTGGTTTGTTTGTTTCATTGTTTGATGGATTGTTTCATTGATTGATTGATTGATTTGATTTGATTTGATTTGATTGATTGATTGATTGACTGATAGACTGATTGACTGGTTGATTGGTTGATTGATTGATGGATTGATTGATTGATTGATTGATTGAACGATCGCTTGATTGTTTCATTGATCGATCGATGGATCGATTGACGGTTGATTGACGGTTGATTGACCGATGAGTGGTGCATTGTTTGACTGCTCGATCGACTGATTGTTTCGTTGATTGATTGATTGATCGATCGATTGATTGATTCGTTCATGTCATTGATGCAAAGTGATTTGCGGTGAAGGAACAGGTTAAAATGAAGGCATGCAATGAATGGATGGGCGAATGACTGAATGAAATGAAGGGAAATGACCATGAAATGAAACGGAATAAATGAAGACGAAATGATCACGAAAAGCAGATGAAATGTACATGAAATGAACAAAGGAATTGAATGGAATTGACATGGGTATGAGAATGGGCATGAACTTGAACTGGAGAAAAACGACCATGAGATGAACATGAAATCAGGATGAATGAAATAAATGTCCTGAAAAGCATTTGGAATGAATTTGAATGAATGACTTGAAATGAAACTGAAGTGAAATGGACATGACATTGACATGAAAGTGAAATGACATTGAAATGAAATTGACATTGACATGAACATGATGAAATGATAGAAAGAAATAATGAATGAATGAACGCATGAATATGACATGAAATGAAAATGAACGGAAATGAAACGAAATGAAGTGAACCGAAATGAACTGAAATGACATGCAGCGAATGACCGAAACAAATGTAAAAATGAAAAAATGAATCTGGCAAAGTGTGCTGATGCAGTTCTAACTACTGCTGATCTATTGTCCGGCCGTCCCACTGAATTGCTGTATTCTTTTTGCAGTTTTGGTTCATTTCTATTTGCTGACTCTTTTCCCCGTGCAATTTTTCCTCTATCTGCGATGACAGCGCTCCTTTTCCATTTGTCGGTACTAGTAATTTGGAAGTTTGCCATATCACAACCTGTATATTACAGAGCCTACGACTTTTCAGACAATGCCGGCCAATGCACACACACACACAGAGCTCGCTTTTTCCTGTCCTTGCGTCGATGCAGCTTGTGCCAGAATGCGATCCGCAGAAATACATATCCGGGCCATTTCCGTTCGGTCTCTTCGTTTCACAACTTCTGCGTTCAATCTTGGGCTTTCCACTTTGCCAAACTAGTCACAGCAACCTTGTCGCAGACACCCCACTGTGATAGAACTACGATGCAAAACCGTCAAACCTGCTATGCAGTGCGAACTCCAGCGACCATATCTGCGACGGCCGCACCAACAACCTCCCCAACCGAACCTCCACATGCACCAAATCTTGTAAGACACAGCATTTTGCGCATGCGTTACCACTTTGCTAATTCTTATCACCAGCCCTACTGATCACCTGTCCCATTGATCCCTTGTTTTATTGATCTCCTGTCCCATTGATCCCCTGTTCTACTGATCAGGTATGTATGTATTATATATACGTATATATATATATACAATATATATGTAATATATATATATAATATATATATATATATATAATAATATATATATATATATATATTATGAAATATAACGTAAATTTTGATCATGTCACGTTGAAGAAATGTGAGGTTGCTGTAATGTGATAATGAGGCAATGTGAGGTTGAGGTGATGTGAGGTTGAGGTGATTTGAGCTTGATGTGATGTGAGGTTGAGGTAATGTGTGGTTGAAGTAATGTGAGTTTTGAAGTAAGGTGAAGTTGGAATGATGTGGGGTTGAAGTAATGTGATGAACGGATGTGATATTGAGGTAATATGATGTTGAGTTAATGTGATGTTGATCAATTTAGTTCGTTCGTAAGTCAGAAGTCTCTTCTCAAGTTTCCTTTGATTAGTCCGTGCGTTGTTCTTGCTCATGAAACTTGGTGGCAGGACAACTCAAGCATACTTACTGCTATTGACTCTCAGGCAGGATTGAACATGTTGATCGTTCCGAAGACGTCGGCCATTTTCGTGTGCATTTTCAGAGCAATAGAATATAATTGAATATAATTGAATATAATATAAACATATTTAAAAGATAATCAAAGCAGCATTTTGCAATTTGCAAGACTCTGGCCGTGAGGATGCCAAGTCTGGGCTGGGAATCTTGCCATTGCTGGAGGCACAGCACGTGTAGGTGTGTTTTGTGTGTTTTGTGTGTGCTGTGTTCGTATCTTGTCATGGATTTGATTGCGGAATGGGTGGCACTGAGCCCAAATGTTGGACTGTGTGACTGTGTGTCCACCACAAGGCCCAAAGACACCATCTTTGTGGTTCCCAAGTGGGTCAACCATTGGTCAACCATTGGTCAGCCATCGTGATCCTGCAGTGATCAGCTTCAGGAGCAATGCAACCTTCAGTCTGGCAGCAACGAGGCCACAAGTACAATGGAATCGTAATTGCAGCATGTCAAACAACGCCAACGGATACCAACGGAGTCTTGTGTGACTTGATGTGACTTGTATGTGACTTGTATGTGTTTGTTTTCTCCTGTCCTGCATTTTTATGCCATTTTCAGATACGAGAATTTCTGAGATATGCGGAGCTGGTGGGCTTGGATGCTCACGGTCAGCTGTCAGGCCTTCACACAGTCATGCCACCGGAGGTGCCAAACCGAGAATTGACTGATCTCAAGTTAGATTCCGCCAGGATCTACACATCGGGGTATCATTTTTGGATCATTTGAGAACCGGATCTACTTGAGACTAGAGCCGAGATAAAGGAATTCAAGCTGCTGCAGGTACAATAAGCCAGACGTCAGGTAGATGAGAATCATACGACCGATCTGTTGGGGCATTGGTCAGCATTTTTTTTTACGTGACAGGTTTGGGAAGAGTCCGGTGAAATGCTATGTGGAGCCCAAGTTGGCTGCCAGAGAGCACTTCGAGATCCTGCATTCGTGCTGCCCTGTGCCCATCAGAAGTTTGAAACTTGCGACTATGTCACTTTGTCACTTTTTCAGTTTGGGATACTATGAACATTTGCCTTGGAGTCATCAGGTAGGTCTCAAGAGTCCTTGCCAAACGACTGTGCGAATCTGTGCGGTCCAGGTACGCTATTGCACCAGTCATTTTCGGGAGAAGAACATGGATGTCATGCCGTCAGAGGTGTTGCAGGTGCTCAGTACTTGGGAAACATCCAGAGGGTTGCCGGGATGTTTCCGGTATGATGCTTTTGGCAAACACATTTTGACAGTATTTGACAGTTGAGAATGTTGAGATTGGCACGTAGCTGGACTCTGCACACACACACACATGTTGGAGGATTTGGAATGCCCCACTTGGAGCGATGTAACGTTCTGCTGGGTTTGTTTGTCAAACTCACAAGATGTAAACTTTTTCAACTAGTCAGTTCCAGCGTAAACTGCGCTTGAGCGATTTTCATCAGCTCTTGGTAAGAGAATTAAGGATGCAATGGACCCATGCAATGGACCCATGCAATGGACCCATGCAATGGACCCATGCAATGGACCCATGCAATGGACCTTGACTGGAACTGCACGTGATACGTGAACTGATGGCATGCATTGAAGTTCAGTAAAAAAGCTGCGTGATGTCAAAGTGACATAAAGTGATCATTTGCATCGGCTGGCTCAGCTCCTCCTTGGCAGCAGCAAAAGCTTTGTTAAGGAAATCCTCCAAGGCCTGGATTTTTCAGAGCATTTCTTGTTGCTTCATAAACATCATAAACCAGAGAAAGTCCTGGCGTTCAGCTGGCGCAGACGATCACTGCAAGATGGAAAACTGTTGGTCACAGACCCAGCAACGCATTTGGGATGGATTGCTGCTTTACTTGCCCAGGTATAATGCCAGAGGCAGCGGCAGCACCCACAGACAAGCAACTCGGGCCAACACCTGCAAGCAGTACCTGTAGTCTTTGTACAACGGGATACTTTAAGAATGCAGAGTGGTTTTGCCCTGTTGCAGCAACTTTTGAGCTTTTGACCTAGCGGCTGGATTTAATTGCTGTGCTTGAACGTTATTGGAATTTCTAGCTGCACATTAAAAGATTGAGGCTTCTTAGCCTCAGCGTCGCTATGTTATTTTGCGAGATTCACAGTCGAGGCCAAAGAAGGGCTTCATAGCTGCGCAATTGCTGCGATCTGTCAGTGCGCTGTTTACGTTGTTCGAGCCTCAGCGTGCCTTGCTGTGCATGTGTATTCCTCTTTGTGCGGGTGGCATTGCCAGTGAAACAATAAGATCTGCCAGTCAAACCGTCAAGCTTGGTTGGAACTCGTTTATTGTTTGCTGGGTGCTGGGGGGGCCCCAACAAGCAAAGATTTCTCAACGGTCTCCTGGGTGACATGTTGACCTTGTTTTGGCTTGGAATCTGTGCATGACTCTGTTGAGGTTGCGTTCTTGTGAGCCCAAGTGCGTTTTCCCAGACTGCTGCAACCTTTCAACGTCTTTAATCCTCTTCCATCCCAAAGAAAGCATGCTCTTTTGGCCTCATCCTATTGCGGGATTTTTTGGACACGCCTGAATGATTGTATGGTCATGCTGAAACCAGACTGATTTTGGAGACTGTTTGCACGAACATTTTCAGACTCCATCAGACTCCATCAGACTCTCACAAACCTCTACTTGTAACATGTAGCCAATGTAGCTCAATAGTTCAACATCAACTGCCCAGCATCCCTACTGCCTTGCAGGTTTGTCAAGTGTGTGAAAACGAACAGCAGCAAACTGCCAATGGTCATGGAGGAGGCATCTAGCAGGATGCAGGATGTTTGTAATCGTTTGTAGAGGGGCCACGTACAGGAACATGACGTATTTGCTGATTCCATCCAGATGAAGCATGGGTGCTAGGTGCACTTGGAGAGGAGAGAACTAGTTCCTAGTCGGACTCTAGTCGGTATGATTACAAGATATTACAAGACTTGTTTCACAATGGACATTCTTGCATTCTGTTGCATATTGCAGGCAAAGATATTGCGCCATATAGTATATCTTTGTGCTCCAGAATCCTTCCATCATTTGTCATTTATGCGCACCGAGACAAAGGGACCAGTATGTTTCATCTATGAATCTCCATAGCAGCCATAGCATAGCAGGCATAGCAAACTCCGCATAGTGTTGCAAGACCCAAACAACGCTACCAAGACATACTAATAAATCTAATAATTGTTTTTCTTCAAGTTATCCACTGGAGCCGATCTTTTCCGATCTCTGATTTCTTGATTATTCTTGATTTGACATTAACTTGGCGAATGTCACAGGAACTTGTCAAGAGCCAGCTGCACACCCTGAGCATCATCGAGCCGCGTAGTTAGTCACATATTGTGATATATTGTGCCTGAACTCCCGCATGCATAACGAAATGGTTGAGCATCAGACTTTTCGAGACCCGATGCTGTCTGTATCTGTCTGTTACATTTTGGTTCTGCTTATTTGATCTTATTTGTGTTGTAGGCACGGAATGTAATCACCGTGTCCCTGTTGCATGCTTTGAGGTCGTTGCAGATCGAACGGCAAGGCTTCACTTACAAGAAACTATACAAAGAGATCGAAGCCCAGAGCTCGTTGAGGTCTTTCAACGAGCTGAGTTTCATCAATTTCATTGAGTGTACGGAACACAATCCGCAAGGGTAGTAAACCTACGTCAGCTGTTGAAATGACCAAGAACACTTTGGCCGGACCGTTTCTTAGATTCTTAGATTAGCCCTAAACTGGTTGATGTTCAATGCAGCGAATAGTGTGACTTCGAAGGATGATCTGCTCTCAGGTTTCTTGACGAACACACATCCCTGTGTGCCAGGATCTCAAGCTTTCCTGTCTTTGCACTTCCCTTGATCCTAAAACATGCTATAATATGCTATAATGCTATATAGAATGCATGGTAATATATATATATATATTATATATATAACTAGCCAGTTCTTGTGTGCCTTTGAATCAAAGACATCCAAATGAGTTCTTGGGTGACTTCATTCACCACGTTATGTCGAATTCTTTGCTCAAACAGGAAGTGTTGGCTGCTTGTAGGGTGGTGATGCTATGGGGATCTACGGGGTGTGAATCATCACTAATCATTTGGAATAGTATTTTTGCTAGATTTCACGTGGAGCAAATGTAGCAATGCTTCGCGACTGTGACAGGTGGCTGTGCATGGCTGTCTACCGTCAGGACCCAGCTGGGCAAGCCAGGCTGTATTGCGTCAAACAGCACGACAGGGTCAGCAGATGTGTGCCTTTTGTTTTCGAAACACGGCCCAGTTGTGTTCAAGATTTTTCGATACAAAGGCGGAAACTATTCCTGTACTTGTGTCGTTCAAGAAGCCATTTCCTCTGGACAAAACTTGCCTTCAGGATTGTCTCTATTTGAATTGTGCAACATGTTTGTCCAATGCAGAGTCCTCAAATTTCTCAGCCACTGAGCTTCACATGCCCCCTTGTAGGTAGCACGAAAGGGAGGCAATGAACCGGAGGTTGCGAAAAGCATGGTCTCTGAAATTCTCAGTGCTGTTTGGGCACTCAGCAGGTGCGTGAGGCTCTAGATAGGATTTAGGTTCACAGTTTGGATGGAATCTAGTCCATAAAGTAGCGCTACTTTGCGGTGGTCGCTTGGCCGCTTGAATGCAATGAAAGATGGCTTTGATTCGAGTTGTTCAGTTGAGCTCTGCGCTGCTCTTCCACACTGGGCCAAAAGTCTCTTGATAATTTTCTTCCGAAGGCCTTTGTGTATGTCACTGTATGTCGTATGTGATCCGTCATGGAAGCGATCGCAGGATTTTTTTGTATCTGTTCCTTCATTAAAAAATGTGCCTGGCTGAAGAAGCGCTTGATGACTTTTGTCCTGCGAGGTTGGTCCACCAGATGGCAAGACCAATGCAACAAAGCGGCCGAGCATGCTGCGCCTGTCTGATGAGGTGGCAAAATATGATAGCAGCGACAGCAGTGACTGCAATACTGACTTTTCATACCTATAGCCTATAGACGATTGTCCGAACTCACAAAAGGCTCCAATGCTCAGAGAAAAGGCTCAGTCGTTTGTATCGTTTGCATTGTATTTTCATGCATTCTTTTTCAGGTGAGCAAGCAGCCATCGCAATCTGACCTGCATCGACCTAGCCTGAGCAAGTTTTTTTGCGAGTATTGTCAGATAGAGCCATTCTTTGTCTAACAGTCTAACAGCTTTCGGCTACCACGTCCTCTTGCAAAACTGCTCTGGCTTTTCTTGTCTGAACCCTCAATACTTTCTCTAACACTTTTCTCAATTTTTCTCCCTTAGGAATCCTCAAAATCTTAGTGCATCCTATTGACATCTTGATCTTCTTGATCTCTGGGACTCTGGGCCATGGTCACCAGTCGATTTCCCTGCTTTAAAGCACATCACTTGAGCGGCTCTGGGACATCCATGGACAATTTTTGATAATTTTTGGGCGTGCCTTTCCAAGGAAAAGGCTTCGCCTTTGGCATGAAGAGAGCATGCTCCTTAGTGCATGACATATGACAAGGATGTTGAGCTTGGAACGCTAGATCCAACTGCCCTTCAAATCATTCAATGCCGCAGAATATGTTCTGGGAAAACGTGTGAACACATTATTCATCATTATTCATTATTCTCTCGTGCCATGCTGAGATCTTCCTGACTTCTGCAATGCAAGAATGGTGCGAGTGCGCCCTCATGTTTGAGCCTGCTTTTCCTAGCCTTTTTTTGTCGTTTATATAAAGTACTTTTAACTACATTTTTCGTTACATTTCCATCATTTCCGCCTCAGAATGCTTGGTGCTGGGAGAGAAAAAACATGTCACTTTTCACAGCTTTTCACAAGCCCATCCCTGTCCTCATCATCTCTTGTCCCTTCCTATATAGATCTATAATCAATAGATTGATATAGATTATACAATTTTATATGATATATAATGATATATATATAATGATTCTATGAATATATATATATAGATTATATGATTTATTATATATATATATATATATATACACATATATACTATTTACATTAATTTATATATTATAGTTAGCATGAGGCAATCCCGTCTTTTTACAGACCGCACCCCCTACAATACAATAGATTTTAAAGCGGTCGAAACAAAAAGATGGGATTGCTTTACCTTATAGATAATAACATAATCAACAAT
>Ga0126342_10022703_pt1 | contig 10331 bp, 10 predicted proteins | sample Cyp1metagenome_FD_92528 | JGI IMG/M metagenome (GOLD analysis project Ga0126342, IMG submission 92528) | Coral microbial communities from Lord Howe Island, Old Settlement Bay, Australia - Cyphastrea 1 metagenome | ecosystem: Host-associated > Invertebrates > Cnidaria > Coral ... | reverse complement strand
TTAAGCCTCTTTCCGTCGCCGGGCTTGACCACCTGCTCCCCCCCCCCGTTCCTACATTCGATGGAAATGTATGAAGGGGAGGGGGGGTAGATACACACGGAAGGCAGGGGGGTGTTGTAATTGTAGTTGTAGTTGTAGGTAGTGTAGTGTAGCGTAGCGTAGCGTAGCGTAACGTAGCGTAGCGTAGCGTAGTGTAGTGTAGTGTCGCGTGGTGTAGTGTAGCGTAGTGTAATTTAGTGTATTTTAGTGTAGTGTAGTGGACTGTAGTGTAGTGAGATGTAGTGTAGTGAGATGTAGTGTAGTGAGGTGTCGTATAGTGGGATGGGGTGTAGTGTAGTGTAGTGCAGTGTAGTGTAATGTAATTAGTGTAGTGTAGTTTATGTAGCTGTAGTTGTAGTTAGTGTGATGTAGTGTAATGCAGTGTAGTGTCGTGTAATGTCACTGGTGTAGTGTAATGTAATGTAGTGTAGTTGCAGTTGCAGTTGTAGTTGTAGGTGTAGCGCAGTGTAATTCAGTGTAATTCAGTGTAGTGTAGTGGAGTGTAGTGTAATGTAGTCTAATGTAAATGTAGTATTGTTCTAGTTGTAGTTGTAGTTGTAGTTAGTGCAGTGTAGCGTAGTGGAATGTAGCGTAGCGTAGTGCAGTGTAATGTAGCGTATTGTAATTGAGTGTAGTGTAGTGGAGTGTAGTGGAATGTAGTGTAGTGTAGTGTACTGTAGTGTAAGTGAGTGCAGTGTAGTGTAGAGGAGTGTGGTGTAGTGTAGTGGAATGTAGTGTAGTGTAGTTGTAGTTTAGTGTAGTGTAGTGTAGTGGAATGTAGTGAAGGTGTAGTTGTAGTTGTAGTGTAGTGTATTGGGGTGTAGTGTGGTGCAGTGGTGGTTGTAGTTGAAAATGCTACAAAACCCTCACGTTTTGCTCACTTTTGACCAGGTGCACAATCCCGTGCGCCTGCCACGCGAAACGACATCTGAACGTCCAAAAGTGCTCGGAACCCCTGGTGTTTTTAACATTTTGACTTCGAAATGTGCTTCGCGCCACAATGGCGCGCACTTTTTCGACATCTCAATTTCCAAAAGTGGCCCGAGCATGTGGTGCTTTGTACATTTTGACTTGGAAATGTGCTTGGCGCCACAACTGCGCGCAATTTTTCATCTCTCATTTGGCCAGATGGCTCCGCACCCGCCGCTTTAGCGAGCCTACTTTTCGACCCTCCGGAGCCACAAATCATTGGAAAAACACAGTGATTCGCGACTTTCCTACCTTTTCGCGCACCTGCATCTTCTCTCTTCTGCTCTTCTCTCTTCTGCTCTTCTCTTCTCTCTGACTCTTCCCATCTCTGCTTTCATCTGTCCATATTGTCGGAAGTTTGACTTCTAAACTTCCTTCGATAAATGCATTGCACGACAATGTAGGTGGTGCGCGATCCATGGCTCATGTTTTGGTGCAAGCGCACTGGTGGTCAGTAGGGCTCACAATGACGCGTCCTGCTGATGGGCCGCTGATGCACCAACACAAATGCATGAACGCACTGCTCACCGATAGATACACCAATGCAGATGCATATGCTGCATGATCTAGGGTTTGCTCAGGTTTTGTGAGGGGATGGTTTGATATGGTTTTGAAGCAATAGGCATACCGGCATTGAGATGCTCACTATGTGGATGCCGATTGCAAAAATGCAATTTTTTACTGGTTTCAGCGTAAGGTTTTTCATTGCTCCATGGAAGATTCTTGGGAATGCGTCTTCTGCGTCGAGCAAAATTGCATTGTGGAGTTTGTGATTGTGAAACACACCAGCGTCTTTCACACCCTTCAAGACTTCAAACTGAATCAAACTGATATTTGCTACCCAACATTCCTTGCAGAAGAGCACGCCGCCGACACTGCAGTCCCAAAAAGGCTTGTGAGTACATCCATGTTTGTTATCCTTTCTAGAACCGCAGACTGTTGATACACAAAGAAAACAGTGCGGGCCAGCCAGCGATGTCAGCGTTTGTTTGGTTGCAAGGGGCGACCTTTGATACTCCAGCAAAGTCTTTCTGTTAGAAGACAATAAAAACGTGCAGCTGTTTGTACATCCTACCCTACAGGGTTCTCTCATGTTAGCGTCGGTTTGGAAAGATATGTGGTAGAGTAGCGGGGTTTTCTAACACTAGCGATCCCTCGGGACACGCGCAAATAATCACAAACATGTAGGATTATGTAGGCATGATCAAGCAACTGGTTCATTCGATCACAACTGTCATTGGTTAAATGATTAAACACACAGCTTGGTCAGTGAATTCTTTGTTTTGGCTTGTTGGGAGGTCGTTGTTCGAATTCGTGTTGACCGGTTTATACCAGAATTGCTGGGTGACTTGCTGAGCTTGGCCATTTAGCACGTTCATCACTAGGATCCCCTAGTTGCAAACGACGCATTGACTTCGATAAGTTAAAGCCTTCTGTTGACTTCTAGGTTTGCTGCAACCATGTCGAGATGCTGGTCCAGTGTTTGATTCCATTTAATATATGCATTGTAGATAAAGTGCTCGCTCTCAGTGTTTGCTGCGACAATCAAAAGAATTACAGAACCGCAACCTGTTCTGAGCATTCTCAGGATGGCTTCTAGCCGTTGCGGATTGCAGGCACATGAGAATTGTTGGGAAGTTCGGAAACGAGTTTGGGGTTCTTTTTTTTCACCGCTTGAGCAAGCCTCTCAACCTGTCAGATCTGTCAGGATCTTGATAAACTACGCCAAGAAGTTCGACGTTTGAATGTCCAAGTTGAGATCGCCGAGAGGGAGTGCGGGGAAGAGGCAAGTCTATGGACACATCCATCATTCAGGCTTAGAGCAGCTCATGTTGCAAACAGGATCCAGGCTTTGCCCGAACATTAAATAGACATGCGCTATCATGTGCTCAACATTTGCATTCACTACAAACAAACGACTGTATGAAAAAGAAAGGTACTGTATGTTCTGAAAGTCTTCCTGTACTCGTATCGTACTGTTCCTATTCAGGAGCAGCCAAGAAAAGATTTGAATGGCAATGCGACCAACCCCGAAACTATCCAGAAACATCAGAAGAACGGCAAGAGTTTGAGGAAATGGAAGATACAGCTGGGACATGATGAGACGGTTCCACAGAATTAAAGCGCTAGGACAAAGTGCGTCACAGCGTTTGAGATCCGTGTGCAGCCACAAATGGACATCGTAGTACCTTAGCACACTATGGAAAGACATAAATGTACGAGTCTCCAACGCGGAAACCATTGAGATTTGAGTAATTATTGAGTAATTAGATGCTGACTTGCTTCTACTATCTTCATCTATCTTCTACCACGGTCCGTGTTTTGGTTCTACTGAAAATCGTTCTTCACCGTGAATCCTCACAAGGCCAAGATACTTTGGCACCAGAAGGACACTGAGCTCCCTCGACTGCGGGCCCAACACCCAGTACCTCACAGTCATCAGCTTTATAAAGTACTAATATAAACAAGGCCATAAACAACATAAACAACCAAAGACATCCAAAGACTGCATCGCCTGTCACCGCAAGGCTGCTGAATTAGAAAGGCAACAGCTTGTTGGGAGGCTCGGCCAGGCTGGCAGTCACAACAGACAGTTCCTGATAGAGTTTACTTGTGAAGTTTTGCATCATTTTAAGCAATGCAAGTCACCCTTTACCCGATTTCTTGAGACAGGCGCGGTATGATCGCGACCATCTTGAGAGAAACTACACCCGCATTCTCAATGGATTGCAGGAGCATGAGGCCATGATCCTTCCAGCATCGCCTTCCAAGAAATTTGTAGCCGTCCCATCCGTCCCCATCCGTCCCCATCCGTCCCCATTCCAATCTTATTCTTGCTGCACCATACTTGCTGCATCTAGCTGCATCTTTCATATCTTGCTGCGTTGGTTTGCGTATTCTGCCTTGTCTTAGCTGTCTTGATTTCCTTAGCCCTGGCCCTTTGTTCAAAGGCGCGGATGGAGCTTCAATCGCAGCAGCTTTCAGAGGGATTACTTCTGTGCAGACGTGAGGGAGAGGTCAGTCACTGTCAGCTGCTGTCGAGTGGTCAATTTTCATTGCATCGATGAATGGTGACTTTTTTGATCTTTTTTTGTGTCCGGTTTTTGGCATACTGTGTGACGAGTGTCAAGTGTCCCAAGCATATTATTTGCTTTTGTTTGCATACCTTTTTGTCTACTAAACACTAAACACTTTTGTGATTTATTAGCTTCCTTGTTTATTGGGTCGTTCACTGATTCCTTTGCAGATATTGCAGTTTGCCATCTCTACTCACTGCTCGAGGAGATGGTGGCCACGATGAAGGAGAACGACTGCAGCATAGCTGAAATGCGTTCCTTGTCTGGAAGTTGTGGCGGGAACCGAGGCAGTTTTGATTCAAGTCTTCAATCCTTTCTTTTTTTTGCGTCATGCTGTTGCAAAGGTAGGCGCATTGGTGGGTCCACGTGGGCCCCACCATGGGAGGTTTGGCTGGTTGAGATTGCTCAGATCCTTGCAATTACTCAGACAGACGCACGTGTCTGAGGAAAGGAGAGGTGGGAGACAGAGGCATGGCATAGTGTGGCTAGTTCAGTAAGTGGTCATTATCACTGCGAGACTCAATTGCCGTTTGGCCATCAAGCACAATCAATTCTACTGGAGGCATTCATCGAACATTTGAGCAATCAGGTTGCGAAGCTTGAGGCGACTTGCTGGCAATCCATCACTGCACAAGCGAACATTGGTCCTTTGATGTCCTTTGTTCTTCGCATTCCTTTGCATTTCTTTTCTGCTTGATCTGCTTACATGCCTTGCCTTGGTTCAAGGACGAAAGAAACTCTCTAAAGTCCAGCCTCGGCAACGGCCCTGGCAGATCAGGCGGGGAAGTCAAAGTCTCCGTTCAGATTGATTGGTGCCTGTGGATTGTTTGGTCTAAAGTTTTAATATTTTTTGCTAGTATGGGGATCAGTCATGAAATCAGTCATGAAAAGGTGCAGTACACAGTGCGATAGGCGCCTTGACTGGCATTGATCACGATGTACAGGTAAAGATCTTAGCAAGACCTTAGCCACCGTTCAGTCATGCATGTTCCCCGACTGATCCTGTATCCATGTCATTGCGTATGGACTGGCTCAAGGTGCCACACCACATTATACTGTAATATATTATAATATCATAATGCAACGATCATGCATGTATAATTTGAAATTATGATGCTTCTTTATGACCATGAGCTGAGGTGAGTGTCTTGGCTGTGCTGGATTCACAAGATGCAAGCCTTCTTTCCCGACAAGAGCAGGAGGCACTCAAAGGGGCACTGTAAGAAAAAATGCATGACAAGAGCCAAGAGATCTCAAGGAGCATATTCCATGGTATTCATTCATATTTGTTCAACCCTGAGAATCTCACTGACCAGGTATGCCAAGAGTTGCTTCAAGATGAGGCAGATGCTCAGGCAAGTCGAGCGCAATGGAGTGCACGGGGTGCAAGCATGAGGTGGAACACGGGCTGAACACAAGATTTGTTGTTGCGGCTGTTGCAAATGTTGCAACCTTTGTATCCTTTGGCCACTACAGAAGCGAGGCAGTAGTCGAGGAAATGCATCAACAGGAAGATGCCCTACAAAAGGCCAGGGATGATGACTGGCTCTCATCGTTGTCTTTAGAGTCTAAGGCCGAAACAATGTTCATCCCTTTGAAACATGCTAGCACTGATTCGCGTATACTGTATACTTGATTATACTATATTATACATGCATGTGCTTGGTATCTCTAACTGAAATTTTGTCGTCTAATTTGCGATCTCTTCAGTTTTCTGGCTTGTTGATCTTGCTCATGCAGGTGGAGAGTCGGAACGCTGAACTTCGTTCAGAGGCCGGGCTGACGATTTTGACCCAACCTCTTGAAGCTATGCAAGTCTTGCATCTCGAATTTTGGGCGTTTCCTTCTTGCTCTTGCATTGCAGGTTGAAGCCTGCAAACCCTTGCTTTGAAAGAAGCAGCATCGGAAAAAGGAAGCGAGCTCCAGCAGAGCAAGTGAGCAAGTGTCAGCGCAGAACCCGTGGAAGGGACCGATTTGCCTCGCACTAAAATTAGATGATGGGTTGCTACGTTGCTACTGTATGGGTTGCTCAGGTGGCATGCAGGATAATGATACTACAGATTACACATGCAGTCCCAGCAGTTAGCTGGAAGCCAAGGTATTTGTAGATCTGCGACCGCTCAACTTAGAATCTGAACCACTGTAGTCTTCAGTGTAGATAGTATCAAGATGTATCAAGGGACACTTTAGGTCGTTGAAACCCAAGGTATACGCATGAGAATCAAAGATATCAAAGTCAATGCCAATTGGACAAAGAAAAATGATGAAAAATGCAGTTGAATGCATTTGAGTCTCATTTGAGTGCATAGTGTGACTGTATGTGTCTGTGTCATTCTGTGTCTGTGTGTGTGAAATCTTGGAATGAATATGAATGGTAGGTTGGTGATCGTTGGTGTGGGTTTCGGCAAGGGTGCAGGTGGAAGCTGGGGAGTTAGGGTCTGTCAGCTGTGCGAAGTGAAACCGCATAACTGAAAGTCAAAAGCAGCCATCGTATGCCATCGTTTCATATCATGATTCGTGGCGGATGAAGAGGTTGATCAAGCCCTGCAACATCTGCAACACGCCTCCTTCCAGATCTCCCGCTTTCCGGACGGATCGTTGGAACGTGTTGGAATCCATCACCCAGCATGTGCTCAACTGTCTCTTTTTCATCTACTCACAGATACTGAAATCACTCGTTCTGGTTTTCTGGCCTGGCCTTCCTGACCTTGCTATTTTATGCATTTTTATGCTATTTTGATGTTTTCGGATGGGGAAGCTTGTGTGCCCGGGTCCAAATGCACACGAGTAGGAGTGATAAAAATAGCACCAGGTCCGGCACCAGGTCGCGTTCTTAACAAATTCTTCATAGATGCCTGGACTTGGTTTCAGAACATACACTCCAGCAATGTCGAGGTCTCAAGGCGTCTCAAGGGCTTGTTTTGACGAACCTATTTCAATCTGCTTCAGCCATCGGCAGCGGATTGAAAGCTGTCCTGCCACCTTTGAGAAATCCCGTGGCCGTTCCAGCATCAAAGTGCTTTCACAGATTTTCCGAGGAGCTCTACACAGATTTAAGGCACATGTGGTATCACTTGGTCAGGTGATGGCCAGGTGGTACTTATGTGGCACTCATGTGATCCCATGTGCATCTGCAAGCTGCTCAAGCATTTGTCATCGAACAGGCATCAACTGTGCACAGGTCATGGCGGTTGCATCTGTCCGCAGAAGTAAGCTGTTGACCGTGGCTCTTTTTGTGGCTGGAGGCGCCAGCACGCACAGCCAAATCAGTTCCATGTCCTTCGGAGCTCCAAAGTGCAAGGACAATGAACTGCACCAATTAGCGGAATTGATGATAACACATGATAACACATGATACACATATGTAATCAATTGATATCAAGTGCGATCATATATGCATGATAGTCTCCATACCCAAGACCCCAGGCACTGAAGACAATTTGATTTCTTGAAAGAAACACGTGGTTTGTAGGTGCTTGTGTCGATTTGGTCCGAACATGGGGCAAGCGATAAGCCCTGAGATTGAAAGTGCAAAGCAGTAAGCTTGCCGTTCGCAATTACCCACGGTGAACCTCATGGAAATGTGGACTGATGATCATTTTGCATAGTTGCACCATGTTGCACCAACTATGACCACCCCATAAATCAAAGTCACAAAAAGTTGAACATGAAGTGAAGGCGTGAAGGCCATGCAGTTCGCTTCAACTCCATTAGCTAAACTCAGCAGTGGTTCTGGAAGGGGGAACGCTTACGGAACCTGCTGAATTGGCCAGAAATGGCAATGAACTATCAATATAATCTGCTGTGGAAGCAAGTATGGAAGCAAGTATGAACATCTATGAACTACGGAACCACCAGGGTCTTTCCTGCAGGTGGTTCAGTGGACTGACGCAAGCATTCTTTGCTAAGACTGTTTTCTGATAAGCTTGAATGGTTCGAACGGTTTGAATGGTTTGAATGGCTTCAATGAAACGCAGGTTTCTTGGCATACAACTGCTTTGTGCCCCCTGAAGTGTCGGGAACTGAGCCGCAGTTCTTTTCTGATGTAAAGCCTTCCAACGAATGTCTTGCTTGTTGTATCTCATTGTATCTTTTTGATTCCTATTGTATCTCTTTGAATTCTTATTGAATTATTATTGTGTAAGATATGTCACGCGTCAATGTTAGAGCAGATTGTGCAAAGATATGCTCGGATGTGTTTAAGATCATTTATAATAATATCTAAACATACTTCGAACCGTGATCTTGCGGCATCTCGAGGAAGTAAAAAGAGTAGTTGCTTGTTCACGTAATGCTACTCCGATCTACTTACCTGGTCTTGGCACAAACTGTTCATCAAGCTGTACTCAACAAGCCATGAGAATCTGATCTCCTGCGAGAGCTTGCCAGAGGCAACGCCCATCTAGCCACGCTCGCGATGCCCCAAATGTCGGGACCAGGACAGCGCATCGCAGTCCAAGGTTCATTCACTTAGCCATGAAGTCCGTTTAGGATGCTGAAAGGATGTGAAACAGGCACCCAAGGGCTCCGAGGTTTCTGCTAGTAGGTAAGTTCAGATAAATTCAGATATATAAGTTCAGCACTTGCAAGTCCACAACCCACAGCGGACTTGGCTCAGTAGTAACGTTCGTATTTAACCATCTGCGGAGGGTAATGTCGACGATTCTTAGCATCTTCCAAGTAAGTTGCTGGAACGGATGCGCAGAGAAGATGGTAGGATTGTTCTTTCTGTTGGTTGAATTTGAGATGAACGACAGAAGAATGCTACCATAGCGGTGAATAGCGTGACAAGCACTGGCTGAAAGGAAGGCTGACTCCGATTTGGATGGAGCGCCAGCCTTGGGCCTAATTTGCCATGTCTCGCTTCAAACAAACATGTGTCTCCGATGTTTAAGGAAAACGGTTCCAGAATGTTGCAGACATCGACTGCTGCTCAAGCTTGGTCAGCTTGAAGCTATTTGCAGTGCTGAGTCTGAGGCATTTTCTTCAGCTATTGTGGCACCACTATTAGCAAGTGCTTGGTGCTTGGGAGGGTCAGACAGTGCCTTCTCATCCCAAAATCGCACTGCCACTGGAACTCGTATGTTGCAAATGCTTCTAGCTCATTTGCGTCGAGAATGCCTTGTAGATTGTAGATCCTGTCGATACAGATTTTGAACACGGAATACTTCATGAGGAAAGAATGCAGCTCATGCTTCTTGGAGGCTTACAAATATCTTGACGGCCAACCGCGGATCATATTTCCAAGTCCATTTTGCGACCGCGAAACACAGCTCATTATGCCCAGTAGGATTCTATGGCCATAGGGCGTTCATAATTAATGGTAAGCTCAAAGCGCATAGAACAACAACTTTTGTTCTATCATATTGTATTCACATGTTAAGAGGCGAGACCCAATCTGTTTATTGCAAGTGTTTTTTCCCCAAGAGCGTAAGCTTGGAGCCATATTAAAGGTCCCGGAGCAGGTCGGGGGGCAGCCAAATCCGCACCGCGCAAGGTTGGGAACCAGGTTCCCAGGAAGGGGTCTCCTTTTCCAAGAGAATCCCCAAGCAAGGGTTCCCAGGTTCCCAGGAACAGGTTCCCAAGCAAGGTTCCCAGGAACAGGTTCCCAGGCAAGGTTCCCAAGAGGTTCCCCCAAGCAAGGTTCCCAGGAAGAGGTTCCCAAGCAAGGGTTCCCAGGGAGAGGTTCCCAAGCAAGGTTCCTAGCAAGAGGTTCCCAAGCAAGGTTCCCAGGCAAGGTTACCAGGAACAGATTCCCAAGCAAGGGTTCCCAGCAAGAGGTTCCCAAGCAGGGTTCCCAGGAAGAGGTTCCCAAGCAAGTTCCCAAGAGGTTCCAAGCAAGGTTCCCAGGAAGAGGTTCCCAGCAAGGGCTCCCAGCAAGAGGTTCCCAAGCCAGGGTTCCCAGGAACAGGTTCCCAAGCAAGGTTCTCAGGAAGAGGTTCCCAAGCAAGGGTTCCCAGGAAGAGGTTCCCAGGAACAGGTTTTGCAAGCACGGATTTCAGGAACCGTTTTCAGGGTTTCCAGGAACCGTTTCCCAAGCAAGATTTCCAGGAACATGTTTTTCCAAGCAAAACAATGTTCCCAGAACAGGTTTTCAAACAAGTGTTTCCAGAAGAGGTTTCCAGGAAGAGGTGTCAAAGCAAGGTTCCCAGCAAGCTGGTTCCCAAGCAAGGTTTTCAGGAAGAGGTTCCCAAGCAAGGTTCCCAGCCACAGGTTCCCAGGAACAGGTGCCCATACAAGGTTCCC
>Ga0126342_10022702_pt1 | contig 10331 bp, 8 predicted proteins | sample Cyp1metagenome_FD_92528 | JGI IMG/M metagenome (GOLD analysis project Ga0126342, IMG submission 92528) | Coral microbial communities from Lord Howe Island, Old Settlement Bay, Australia - Cyphastrea 1 metagenome | ecosystem: Host-associated > Invertebrates > Cnidaria > Coral ... | reverse complement strand
TTTGATCCAAGCAAAGCCCTTGTTCAAACCCACTGCTCCTGCCTCCCCTGCAGACTCAGGAGAGACTTCCGACTCCTCCACCAGGAAAGGAGCAAAGCTTGAAGATATTGCATTTTCAATCTCGATGTTTCAATATCTGTTTCACGTGCGCCATCTGGCACATTAAGATTTCTGCTTTCATCTTGTTTAGCTGGAACTACGGGCTGATGATGGTCATGGAACACGAGCAAAGTTCCATGGGGAATGGTCCAAATTTAAGTCCGTGAATGTTGGTGAACGAAAGCTGAGCAAAAAGGGGGGACAGGGGAGAAGACATGGAAAGCCATGGGAGCTAGTAGTGAAAGGGGAGACGCTAAAGGGAACATGGAGGAGGGTGAGATGATCAGAGCGAGCTGAGGTGGAGTGAGTGGAGCGACTAAGTGGGAATGAGTTGGGTGTAGTAGGCTCGATGGAATGACTCCGTGTCAAACAGGAAGGTTTGCATGATTTGTTCATGGGTTTGGCAATTGGACCGCCCCACATCCCTTGCTACAGCAAGAGACAACTCCAGCTTGCTACCATGGTGACAAGACATTGTTGAAACCTACTGTCTCTGCCTCGAGTGGCTCAGCAGGGGATTTCACTTTCTCTGCCTGAAAAGTGCAAAGGCTGAGAGCAACAGCGAATAATTTTGCCGTGCCAAAACTGTGCATCTCGCCATAACCATGCACTGCATCAATGACTACCACCTTTATCGGATAGCTGGAAAAAAGGCTTTGATAACAATGATGGTCAAATGTTCATTGTACATGACTGTGCTAGGCCACTTTGAAACCCAACCGTGACTGATCCAAACAAGACCTTCCTCAACCCCTCTCTCCGCCTCCGCCACTGCACGCTTCTTTGCAGCCCGCAAGGCGTCGTAGTGGGCAATGGCAAAGTGGAAGCCAAACAACGGTTTGTCCTCCTCTTCTCCTCCTTCTCCTCCTTCTCCTCCTTCTCCTCCTTCGGCAGTCGCGACCTCCTCCTGCCCTCCTCTTCCAGCTCTGCCATTTTCAGCTGCTGCTGTGCCTGGCTCCTGCCATCCACCATCCCCCATCGAAGCTTTCGGGGATCGTCATGGGAGCGGGCAGTCACCGGAAACCTCCTCCCATACACGGAAGCCGCGGTGGCGGAGCCCATGGCTTCGCAAAGCTAAAGCTGGGAAAAATTCTACAATCCACAGCTGAGCCAAGGTGTCGCCAGGCCTTCACAAATGAAGACCAATAGCATCTAAACCCATAGCCACAACCAAGCCACTGGGTTTTGAAATATCATACAGGTAATATGCACAGTATAGATCATATACATGATTACCCATGAATATTGACCTGGAGCCGTCTACAGAGAAGAAGCAAGAAAATTACCTGAATAACATTGAATCATAAAAAAGACAAGAAGGGAAGAGGGCACCTGACCAGCGGGCACCCGGCATATTTTATCTGTGACTGCTTCACATGGCCAATCTTAGATACCCAGCAAAAAGTCTACAGTATGTAATTTTTTAGCTGGTTAGTAGGTTTTACCATTAATAGCAAAAGATTCAAGTACTAAAGTATTTAACATTATTTAACCAAGGTTGACCCAGTTCAACTGTGGTTTCTCAGCCTCGAATATTTTGACGGTCCTCACACCAGGGAAACATACACATGAAGTTCATCGGGGAAGTATCTAACAATTTTCTGGTCCTGAATTCTGGTAATCTGATGTATTCTGAGCATATTCATCCAGTAAAGGGTGACAAAATTCCCCAAGTGGTGTCTCCCAGGGCTTGAACTTCGGGCGGCGGGGAGGCTCTTGGCCTTGCTTTGCCCCACGCAGAAATGCAGGTGATTGGTGCTGAAGCCCCGATGGGTCAGGGGCACCTCACCGGCGAAACGGCCGAGCTGCTGGCGAAACGGTGACGACTGGTCGTCCCACATCTGGAGGTTTCCATCAAATGGCGGCATACCCCCAGTTAGATCCAGTTCTCACCATGGATACCCCCAAATCCCAAATCACCCATTTTCTGTTGGAATTTCCATGAAAATAACCAGGTAAACCCTATCCAACCATGGCTACCTGGCCTGGCAACTGGCCGCAGCTCCCAGTGCGGATGTGATGCCTGGCACCACCTCGCATGGGACCTGGCCAAGTGCCGGGCCGTAGGGCGGTCATGCCATGGGAATGCATGGCAGAACCGGCAGAAATCTCTATGAAATCCCTATGAAAATGGATGATCACTGATAATCAATGAGAATCATCTGGAATAGCCTGAACAAATAGTGAATCCCTAAGCTGATCTGAAGTGTCTTGCGGTTGTGTTTGCCTTCACAGACTACAGTAGTATCTAGTGAGTGATCATCATTCTACTAAACGTTGCTTTAAATTATCTAGACTCATGCAACACACCAGCATGAAACAATTGAGACTGTTGCGCATTAGTCAAGAAAAACTTGGGATATAGATTGTCCTGTATAACATTTTTCAAATATGTTGAAGTTTTACTCGGAGCGTACAGTAATCATCCCGGCACATCCATCTGCCAGTTCACCCTAGTTTATCTTCTTAATCAACCCATCAGTCAAGCAAACCGAATCATTAACTGTACCTTTCAAATCATTTCAAATCCTTGGGATATAGTGTTACAACAACTTCCCATACCAAACTTCCTACACTTCAGTAACAATTTCGATTCCGATATTTTACGAAAATTTCCTTGGATATCTGTCTTTGTGTCAAACAAAACCCATGGAATCCCGTCATCCCATCTCTAGCCGCGCCGGCCTGGTGCTCTGCCAGAAATTCCAGCTCCTATCAGCGACGGGATCGCCGCAGGGTTTTGTTGTGTGGTCCAGCTACATGCGATGTTCGGTGGCATTCCAACAAAAAGGAGGAGAAAAACTCAGAAAAACCAACATTTTTATGATAGGATACGATGGGATCACCAACGATCACCAACAGTGGTATTTGGGTGTTATGAGGGAGCCGCCCTATACCATGTCTGAGGGGATCCGACTTTCAGACACAATGTGCCTTTGTTCATGACAAAACATGACAAAACAACATATCTAATGAAACCTCCATGAAACCTCAAAAAAAGGAGGATGACATGGCAGCAGCCCCAGTCCTCACCCCCGCGGCCAAAAATGAAAGGATCGCCGCCTCATCTGACGGATTAGGACCATTTCAGGGCTCCCAGGGTTTGGGGTGCCTGTGACCTATCCGACCATTGATCCTGGAATGTTTGCTGTTGCAAATCAAACATCTCCAAAGCACAATGAGTTCTCGACATTTCAATCGGACGACCTTGCATCCACGGCGGCTATTCACCAACATCAATTCGTGGATCTCCTGGCTGGGAACGAATCTCAAAGCTTTACTGCCAAGTGACTTGCAGATTTTAAAGCAAACGGTCTTGTATCAAGGCAAAGACAAAATCACCTCTTTGAAGTATATGAAATGAAAGGTGCGGTATTGGGTCTGGGCAATTCTGGTTGGCGGTGAAGATCTTTATTCCCTGGTTGAAGCAAGTTGCAGCCATGGAAAGTTGGCAACCTCATCTAATTAATTAATGTCTTTATGTTACTGTAAATTGATATATATATATATATATTGGCTATTGTTGGCTCAATCTCCACATTTCTTGGTGCAAAAACTCCGCTCCAGAGCTTCCCAGAAGTTTTCATGGCGCCTGTTGCTGGAGACCTCGGTCCTCGGAAAGCGACACTTTGGAGGTCTCAAAGCTAGCAACATATAGATTCTCTATGATTCTCTATGATTCTCCAAAGTTGCCTTTTCTGAACTGAGATCTTTTGAAGACTTTGGATTGGTTCATTGGTTCGTTGCTATTTCTTGGGAATCTTCATCTGATTTTAATTTTGGAGTGGTTTCAAGAGAACAATGTGCAAAGACTATAAGGGTGATTTCCTGCACATGTTCCCTTCATTCAAGTCTGGGAAGCACACTCAGTTCTCTTCCGTTTCACATACACAAGCTCAGCAAATTCTTGCTGTTGTTGATGCTTTTTTTGTCCACTATATCCAATGCAAACCGTTGCTTCCTGCTTTTTTTTGTGAAATCAGTGAACTCCAAATAACTCCAGTCCAGTTTGATGATACCCTTCAATAAACTAGCATGGCTAGGGAAAACGGCCCATTTATAGATGGGTTTCCTATATGTGTTCCTATGATATATGGTGATTTTCCACGGGTTTCCCATGAAACCATGGTGATTTTCCAGCGTTGAAACATCGCCTTCACATCGCCACAGCGCTTACCGACGTTGATCAACTTCGCGGTCTTAGGCACGAAATTCAGAACCTGGACGTGGAGCATGGACAAAATCCGGTGGTGCTTTGGGTGTCTCAATGCATTGGTATAAAGGGAAAAAAGCTACCAGAAACATCAAGAAACCCATTGGTTGGTTCTTAGGGGAACATCTACAAGAAACCCATGTTTTTCATGGTTTGTTTTCATCTTGGTTTAGGGTTTCCTGTAAATTTTCCCTTACACCAATCCAATGATTGTTGTCAAGTTTTGAATGCTAAAAAATGAAGAACATGTTGGGGAATGTGTTAGATGTTCATATCATTCATATTCTTCTTTTGATTGGGTGGCTGACGATGACTGTTCCAATGATCTAATGACCTGAAGCGCAAACAACATCAAACAACAACAACAACAACAACAACAACAATGGGATCCGGGATCCCAAAAATCTTGAAATCTGGTCAATCTAGTCCTCAGTGTCCCTTATTCTGACCCATTCTGTGTCCATACTCTGAAGTTTGACACATTTCGGGCTGAACTACTGTTTGATACTCAACATGTGCAACAATTCTGCAACATGTGTGGTTTGGATTGGCTTGGGACTTTAGGCCCAAAAAAATGAGGCATGGCCAAATGCTACACCCTTCCAGACCCAGGATTGTTCTAGGCCCCACCTCTTCGGGAATCAAGCTGTCGTGCAGTACAACATCTGCAGCCTGTCGCTTGAGGGGATGCTGTGAGACACGTCTGACTGATGCAAAGACATCACTACCAACAAACAGAAGCAACAAAAGACAGGAATAATTCTGTTTAAACACGACGAAGGTGGTCTTTTCACATCTCTGTTTGACAATTGTTCGGCCGAGGGGCTTCAAGCTTTCGAAGGGCTCGCCTGCGAATCAACACTGCTTAGCCACTGAAGGTGAAACAACAACAAACATAACTGCATAGCTGACATGTTCACGGTCTGGTTCCTCCTTGCTGGACATGTAATGACTTCGAGGAGAAACATTGGTTCCTGTTTATCTTGATATAAATAAGTGGATGGAACGTTTCAATAGCCTTTACTTGGCAACCAACTTCGCCATATCAATGGGCCTCTTTCTGACATTCCAAGCATGCCCTTGAACCGGTCACGTCGTTGGCTTGAAGGAAGTTGCACAATTCCTTCCTCTTGGAAGAAGGTATGACTAGAACTTGTGGCAGCTTTGAATCCTCGTCGTAGGGAAAAAACTCCTTTTTCTATCCCTTAAATCACCATTTCTTGCCGTTCACCATGCCTTTTTTCCCATATTTTCCGTGTCTGGTCATTCATTAATCCCAAAATTCCCATCACTCATCGAGCACCCATTAGCGTTTTGAATCTTCTCCCAGTAACGGCCAACTCGCTGAAAACGCCGAGCAGCAAGGTCAACAGTTCGGGATCCCCTGGGCCGGCACCCACCAGTGCTACTGGACCCAGCCTGAGCTGCTGCATTTTTCACGGAATGGGATGGAATGGGTCGAAACCTGGCTGCCCAAGAATGGATTAAACATGGGATGGTTGAATCAAAGGATAACCAACATTTGTGGTTTTGCAGGTCTTGAATTTTGACCCATACCTATATTTGAAGTTGCAAAAATGAACCCCGGCCCACAGCCATGCGGTTTGTGGAGAAAATGGAGGGGATTTGGGGCACCCAGTGAACCTGCCCAACAATCAACGAAGACGGTTCGAAAGACTTCAGCATCCGACCGTCACAAACCTTGCCTGCATCCCCTGCCCATTGGTTCTATGCTCAACAAAAGATAACAAAAGTATATAGCACAAATGTTGCCCTGTCTTCCAACATGTCGCTGGAACATTCCCCGCATCTTCGTAGAAGCAGATTGTCCATGATCATCCACCTATTGGGGTTCATTTTCCGGTTCAACGACCATATCTATATATCCCAGCCAACCCCTCCATGACTTCTGCATTCGGTCCCAGCACCAACCACCACCAACCACCACCAACCACCACCAACCGCCAACGTCCATCTGCTTGGACCACCCACTGTGCAGAGCGGCCTTAAGGAGGCCGCATGCTGAGGCCAGAGTCAATCCGGGGTGGAGGGTTCCTCCGTTGGGAATGACAGATTCACAACAAACACACACCTGCAGGAATGACGAAGGAACTTTGGCCGGCTAGCAAGAACTGGGATACCCCACCGGTCATCACCTCGAGGCAAGCAAAGACAGAAAGGGTACCGTCTTGACACCCTCGGTGCTGTTGGAATGGTTGTCACCACCAGCACTTACCAGCGACTGGACCCCCACAAGCAGCATCATGAGCCCAACTATCAGCATTTTCAACATGACCAACATCATTTCGGTCAACCTTGGCAAGTCCTATGTCCCTGACATGGCACATCCGTGCAGGACAAATCCTGAGAAACTGCTCAGCACTTCAAAGAATGCTGTTACGTACAGAATAGATTCAAAAAACAGTACACACAATGCTTAACAAACACAAACCATGGTTGTGATCTCCATCTGCCCAATCTGCAGGTGTTTTATCCATCCTCAGGATATTTGTCCATCTAATACCACCTAATCGGTGTTGTAATTGAATGGTGCTTGGCTTCTCACTTCTATTTCCAATGTTTCGACAACTCGCAAAAAGAATAGGTGGTTAGTTAGGACACTAACACTATACCCCCACCAATCAACCAATCAAAACAAACACTGTTTTTTGTCTTGTTGAACATGTTCCAAAAATGTTGATTCCTTTGCCCAGAAAGAACAAACAAATTCACCTCCCCGGAAAACCACGGAAAACCACTAGGACCCGGTGCACGGAGTCGCTTTGCAGAGGTTACCTCAGCCCTCCCTTGGACCGTGTGGCGATGGGCGGAGTTTCTGACCGAAAAACATGGCTCTGAGTCTGGGAAACTCCTGTTTAAGGAAGAAAACATAGGGGAAATTAATCATCATTAATCATAATCATTAAACATCTGCTGTTCATAGGGAAAATTGATCATCAATCCTCCCAGGAAAACATTGCAAAATCATGAATTATCGAAAATCAAAGTCGGATTCGCAAGATTTCTCCCATTTGAATGGCTTTGGCTACACGGCTCAACTGGTATGGGTCCGAAGGTCTCCCAATGAACCCACAAACAACAACTAAAAATTGACATTGACATGTATCATCATCTATCCATTTGGGGACATGCGATGTAATGCCTCTGATTTCCCACGTCTGACCCTGGACCCTGTCACGGCTCGGCCAATAGCTCCCGGCCCTCAGCTTCTTCATTGGCTGTAAATCATCACGAACTCAATCAAGGTCCTAGCTGGGATCTTTATCCCAAATAAGGACATCATATATCAACAGAGTTACAGCCAGCCATAGCCAGCCAGTCAATTCCACAGCATCAAGGTGCTGGAATTGCTGTCACTTTGTACAGCTTCCGAAGTCTGTCCCTCTCCCAGCGTCCGCACTTTCTTCTGCAGCGAAATGGAAAGACATACCACACATACACGACACTCATGGCAATAACAGCCAGCTCTGCGGCATTGTGGCGTCTCAGGGCATCTCTCAACGATTCATGGCCCTTGACAACCTTCAAGTGGAATAGCGCGGGATACCTTGGCACCATGGGAGGGAAGGGATACCCTCCCGTGTCATCAGCTGAACCATTAGAACCTCCTAAAATGACTTATGATTTGTGGATGATGTGGTATCTGCCCTCCAACTTTGTTGAACGGGACGGCATGCTTGATCTTTTTCCCCAATCAGCAGCCGGTTTTGTAAGCAAATATATGGATGGCATATGAATGCATATGATGGGATTAGGAAACGCAATAACACATGTATAGAAATAGAACTAGTTTTGTTTCCCAAGATCATATGCTGGTCATTTGGGGACAATCATCCCAATCTGCCAGCCCAAGGCCATGAAGGCGATAAAGGTTCCACCCAGTGATCCTCCGAAGGACATCACCACTTGAATGTCAGGCACGGCTGTTGCCAGGATAAGAATAGCAAAGACAATGACCATGGTGACCTGATTGATGGAAACAGGAAATTGGATGAACTTGGGCACAACTTGTCTCCAAAAAGATTGGTGATTTCCTGTATATCAAGTGGTTCCTCATTCTCTTCCAGTTGTGCTTCTGGCGGACACTGTGACCACTATCTGCGTCCGCCACGGTACTGCAGTTGGTGGAACAGTGAGGTGGTCACAAATGTGAATAGAGGAAACTCGACAGTGGATCAGTTTGAACAGGTAAAAGGGAGCAACCAAGTTCAAAGGAATACTGTAACAATTGGGTGAATTTTGACTCTGTGAAACAACAGCCGTAACGCGCGCTGTTTTGTGCCTAAAAGGGCCTGGCGATGTAAAGTCAGACATGATTTCATGTCCATGTGAACTGGAATGGATTCCTACACTGACATCTCGTTTTGTGCGTGTCATCCTTGCTTCCATGACTGCCATGCCACATGTGAGCACTGTTCCAAATATTTCGTACTCCTCCTCAAAAAGGCTGAGTTTTCAACTTGCCTCTTTTGCAAATTTCTTTTGGCATCCAATGACAGTCTATTCAGCGCTTCTTTCTGAAAAGCTATCACTTCAAAAGCCATTGAATTCTCATCCACGCATAATTCCATGAAGGTCCTCCACATACCGTAGGTAAGATCCTGCACGGTCGTTGTGTCCACGATTTCGTGCTACCCTGTGCAGTCTTTGAAAGATACTTCTGATCCTTTCAATCACGCCCATAGTCATTCCAACAGGATTTGTTCCAGAACTTGCATCCAGAATTGTAATCAGCGCCTGTTGGATCATTGAGGCGTCCTCCCATGCTTCTCTTGTCAATGCAATGTTTTGTTCTCTCCTCATTGCGTCCATCAGGTTGCTCATACCTTCTGTAGATGAAGGCTCAACCTCATCATCTGTCAGTCGTTCTTCCTCTGCATCTTCTAAAGGGTCAGTGTCATCTGGTCGGTTTCTCTGCATGTTCCATAGGACAAAATTTGCCCTTTCCTGAGTAAACATATGGGTCCTTTGTTGTCCTGTGAGGCTTTGGTTCCTCACAAACCCTCCAAACTCCATCAACCCATAGCGCACAACGTCAGTTGCATCGTCCAAAACAGTCAGTGCATCTCTTGTGTCATCTGCATTGGTTGCAATGCGATTTGCCAACTGATCCAACCGTTCACCCAGGGCATGGATTGCATCTCTCATCCATGTCATATTATCCAACCTCTCACAAAGCCATGCGGCATACTCATAATGATCTGCCAATTGAGTTTCCACATTCTCCATGTCTTTTCTCATCTGCATCCATTTGCGCCAGCCAAACCGGCAAAATGCCGCAAGAAAAATCACCAGAAAAATTCCCAGCATCCACCAAGCATTTGTGCCACTGCTTGGCTCCGAACACTGCTGAGCATCCACAACCACCGGCCCAAGGCCCATAGCAACGCTCATGTTGAAAATCGTTTTGGCTATCCTTTTGATTTGTTGGCTATTGGCGCTTTTCTCCTTTTGCTGTTGCGCTTCTTCCCATCCAACCTCTTCACCAGTTGCAACATAGATTAAACCACTTTCATTCATCAAATAAGAAGGCCTTTGTTTTGCCAAGCTCTTTGTCCCAATGTCAGCCAAATTCACCGCTGTAGGCAGTTGCCTGAGGATCACCAGCTTATCGTTCACCATCTGTTGTACCCACAAAACCTTTCCAGACAAGTGTCGAACTTTTCCAACACCTTGACGACTGGCCAGCTGTCTGGCACTGCTGCTGTCTGTGAATTGGACATGGTGAATTGATTCTCCCAGAACAAACTGTGCACATGCTATGATGAAAAGGCCATCGCACATTGAGCTTACCAGGCTGTGAAGCTCGCTCTCACAAGAAGAAAGTGAAATTGTTTTCTGAGTCCTGCTGCTACCGTAGAGGAAGGAATTGTTCAGGAAATGCATCCCACATGATGTGCTGCGCCTGTGGGATCGATTTGCACTCCAGTCAGCGTCACTGTATGTTTCCAGAACCCAAAAGTGTTCACCATCATTGGAAAACTTTCCTTGACCTGGG
>Ga0126342_10022701_pt1 | contig 10332 bp, 6 predicted proteins | sample Cyp1metagenome_FD_92528 | JGI IMG/M metagenome (GOLD analysis project Ga0126342, IMG submission 92528) | Coral microbial communities from Lord Howe Island, Old Settlement Bay, Australia - Cyphastrea 1 metagenome | ecosystem: Host-associated > Invertebrates > Cnidaria > Coral ... | reverse complement strand
TAAGTTTGTGTGTGTGAAGTTATTGTATGTTAAGTGTGCGTGTGTGAGGGAGGCGGCGGGAGGAGGAGGCGGCACCCGGGATACAGAATCAAAAACAAGAACCCCACACAAAGTTGTGGGGAAAAATATATTTACAGATTATATATATACACATATTTATGTATGAACGGGATTTATCCAACGTACTGTAATATGATTTAACATAGCGAAGATTACCCATTTGTAGATGAGTTACTATTTTCAGGTGATTTTAATGGGGATTGACCAGCCACAATGGGAATCATGGTGATCCAATTGGGTCATCAAAGATGGCTGGGACATCCCCGAAAATCATCGAAAGAAATGGAGGACTATCCAGCCATGTTTGAGTACCGGACGGTAATATCAACCACATTCTTTTCAGATTATTTGAGCAGATAGATATACACATAGAAATATAGAAGGCTAGATGAGCAGAGACATACGCTTATCAAATCACATGAGCACATGTGTAGATATTGCATGAATGTTTTCTCCAGGCAAGTGTCCCTGTGGGGCGGCTGATTGACAGACTCAAGAGAGAGAGAGAGAGATATTGCATGTATCTATACAATTCTATATGTCTATGTGCACATCTTGACATGTATCCCCATACTGGCCCATACTCATTACTTTATATCCTCTGGTAAATTAAGATATATAGACCCTGAAAATAACATTTTGTTCTTTAGAAACAAATCTTCCAACCCCTATCTGGCAGGGTCTATGTTAATTTACTGACGGGTGTATGTACACACACACATATATATATATAAGTACATATATACATATTTATATACATAATTATGTATGATTATATCGATATAATTATATATATACCATGCAGAAATTAAACATGGCAATGGACATGTCTACATTTCTGGATGATCTTCCCATTGAAACCCCCATTGAAAAAGGTCGGTTGACCTGGGATATCGCCGAGGATCCGGCCCTGGACAACTTGCAGGTGGAGTTGATGGATGCTCAACGCGCGGAGAGCAATCGTGGCTGTGACTTGGAGCGCGGCCGTCATTGGGTATATAAATGTGAATGTGTTTGCAGTGTATATAATATTTATGTATATATATATATGATTATGCGTGTATATGGTATAAGAATGATAACAGTAAGATAGTAATAACATGCATTTGTACTTAGATATTTTTTTGATGCATATAGGCATCTGGATATGTACATAGTATTTAATAGTATGTTGTGTTCAGCATATGATGTAATATGTAACATTCTAGAGCTGTATGGATAGGTGCATCTATTAAAACAACAATAAACCATCCCAATTTGTGGTTTGTTACTGGGCAAGGACCACATATCTCTTCTTGGAATGATTTAGACATAGTCTCCAAATGGTTGTTGACTGAGGGATGCCTTACCACTAGTGGATCCCACATGATTTTTTCCTTGATTCATTTGTTCCAAAAATGGCCTGAACAGATCTAGAGCCCAAGCCGAGGTGGCTTCTGCCTTGGCTGAGCCGGGGGAACCAAGTGCCCCGTGAAAGTAAAGCTGGCTTAAGCTGATGCTGAGCGTCTCTGCAGGTTTTTGTGCTCCTCATCGGCCGTTTTGCAAAATGCTCCGTTGATGACTTTGCCAACTTCTTATGTGGAAGATTGTGGAAGATTTTCTGCTCGAAAACCTGCAGCCCAAGCTGCGTGACTGGGCCCTCGAAGAAGCTGATAGGGTGCAACATATATTCCCCCGTCAGATAAGTAGGCTTAAAAACATGCTGCACAAACCAAGCATTCACCAAGCGCGGTTTGCGCTGGTGGCAGTTGAAAGCCAGGCCTTTGATGATTCTTGTGGATGGGTCAAACTATTCGGCCAGTGATGGCCACTGGGTTGCATCCCTAGGTTCCAGTCACAAGCTGTGGCCCTTCTGCCTCCTGAAGGGATCTGAAGGCTGCACTCAGGGGGCCACAGATGGTGCAGTGCTGTGCCAGGCGTTGTCTTCCAATGCCGGGAGCCTTTGGAGCTGCCGATGCGTGACGCAGGGGGCAAGGCTGAGCAGAGCTCAGCGCTTCTGGCTGAGAGGTCAGGCAGCCGAAACAGGCCGAAGCTGCGCAAGTTGCAAGGACAAGATCAAAACATATCAAAACCAAAATCACACCAGTTTGTCATGCACTAAGTGCACCCCGTAGGCAATCGTAGGCATAAATGTTTTGAACTCGGCCTATGCACCTATGCCCACCAAACTTGCAAGTAGTTACCATTTTGAAACCCTGCTCAGCTACAGAAACGCTCATTCAGCTTGGTAATGATGAGAGTCTAGGGTCCACCCCAGAGGTAGTTACAGTAGGTAAAAGAAAAGGATAAAGCGGGTCCAACTCATGTCAAATGCCCTTACCTTCCTGGGCCACACTTGGTTCAAACTGCTCTCGCTTCCCGTAGCGTTTGCTTTTTCATGATTTTTCCCTTGCGGGCACCCAGAGAGATTTGCGCAGACTGGACCCGACATCCGGTCGACAATGGCCGCGGTACCACCAGTGTCAATTTTCGAGCGTCCACATCCACGCTCAACTGCTGAAGGCTGCAAGGCTTGAACTCTTAAAACAAGCATAAACAACCTAGCAGATGCCCAAATCCACGGATTCTGCCTTCGAAGGGTGAAGATATGGACCAGCGCCTACTGGGCCCTAATGTTCCAGAAAACTCGACTTCATCATCTTCATCCAGGAAACATCATGGGGATCTTCGAGATCCCTCTATGCTTTCAGATCTTTCAGCCTTTGGCAGATTTATCCGGAGCCGATTTTTGCCCACAAAAGTGAGTTCCGTCAGCTGTGTTTTTGAGAGGATCTAGGCGCACGAGGTGCTCCCATCATCTCCCGGCATTGACCCATGCCATCCCAACGAATGAAGCTCCTGCCCCTCAATTCCCAGCCATGATAGCCATGCTATTTGCATAGGTTCGCTGGCATTTCCCACATTCTGCAGCTGTATGTGCCTTGAAAATCCTTGAAAACTGGCGCTGCAATGTGTAGTTTCCTGCCAATGCCAAGAACAATATGCCATTTTTGTTTTTGTCTTTTCAACCGGAACATGTAGAAACAAGTATTACTGTAGTGGGTGACTGTAACAGCATTGACCTATGATTTAAGGATCATGTAATAATGTAGGACATGATCTTTTGTCTTGATAACCCTTGATTTTGTGGGTCTCAACTTGCCAGCAAACTATTAGAAGCAAGCATTTCATTTGGCATTTCCAGAATTCAAATTTGGACATCCAGTAGGTACCACTATATAGATAATTCACGTTCTGGGTTTTGATGGAGCCTCAAGATTGCGGTTGAATTTAATCAATTCTTAGTAACGTCTTAGCAGGGCGTTCTTGTGGAGACCAATTGTTCGCACAGCCGCCCCATTTTTCACAAACGTTCTTAGGAAATGATGGTTAGCATATGTTAGCATGGTATGCCAAACCGGCCTAAACTTCACTTACAGCATCTTTAGCGCCATTTTAGCACAAAAAGACAGCCAACGACAGTCATCAAGTTGAAACCAATGGTTCTCATCCCTGCGGTGTCGAAAAACTCCGAGGCAGGGGGGGCAGGCAACATGGCCAGTGAAGGGAAACCATCCCGAAGTGGCTTGAAATCTGCAAATTATGGATACAAATTTCCCATATTTTCCCATGAAACATGGGCCCGAAATAGACGACAGGTAAAAGATGGCAAAAGTTATAAGTAAATGGGGGCCGTCATGCAATTAGGATCAAGTATAGAGTGAACAGGATTTGGCTTGCGCATCATCATTATCATCGCATCTATGCCAAGTTCCTAACATGAATATGCATTTTACATCATTTAACTTCCATATACTATAATCTACTAATAATATACTATAATATACTATAATGTACTATAATATACTATAATATACTATAATATACTATACTATACTATTATATTATATACTATAATATACTATAATATACTATAATATACTATAATAATAATAATCCTTAATAATCTATAATATGTACTTATGGATCTTCCATGGATCATGTTCCCGCGCAAGCCATAGTTTTTTTCATGAGTAACATCTCTATCTGACGGCAACGGTGACGCAGGAGGCTGCGGAGGTGAAAGCTGCAGGCGGGCGAAAGACGGTGGGGGACCGGGGGATTGGAATGTTGTTGAAACATGTTGAAACATACTGTGGATGGAAGTGCTTTATCCCATTCTTAATATTTCTTAATAGGATTTCAACCATCCAAGGTGGTGCAGGATTTATTCCACAGTAGGTTGAACCATCCTTAGTAAACTCCAGCTAAACATTCAAATTGGGGAAGGAATTCGAATGTCTGCCTTCAAATTGATCGAACGTGTTCGCGGCAACCCTGTCGTTTGCCCGTGCTGATCCCGCATATATATCCTTTGACATAGGGCCAACGTCTTTTCCGCTAGCTGTTTCAACCCTGAGGCTGGATGGTAAAGGCTGGGCTTAAACTGCACTGTTTGGGGCATATTCCTGCCCAGTATCAGAATCAGCCAGCCAAGGAAGCCAGTCTGCGATAGATCATTTTTTGGTAGTCATCCCCATTCTTGCAGGTGAAATTGGATGACTTACCATGACTTACCTTGGGATTTTCCATTGCCATCTGACATGTCCTGGATCCAGCAGGAGCAACCCATGGGTTTGGCACTCCAACCCCCTGGCATGTGATGTTGCTGCTCGGGTTTCCTTGACGCAGTTTGGCTGAAGGAGGGGCGGGCTGGGCCCGCTCCAGGGACGGATGAAGCCAAGGGTTTCATGGAAGGCGTGCGCACTGCAGTATGATCCGGTGGGTTGCAGTAGGTATAAGGAGTTGCGTGAGGCTGGTTTCTAGAACGGCTTTATAGGCATCTTTGGGTTTTAAGTCGTAGGAAATTGCAGAGGCAATCTGGAAATTCCAGCTTGTGTGGCTTTAAGATAGTTTAGGATGGAATGCACATCACAAAATTCGCCATTTTGCATCACTACTTTCGGCAGTGGGTTCGTGCCCGGTGCAGGTGGTTTGCCTGTTCTTGATCAGCTCTTCTCTCGAAATAGTGGAGGGTACAAGATTGAGCGGGTCCCCTGCCATCGGCCGCAACCGATCAGCCACGGAATGCGAAGGATTCGGTTCTTGGGGTTGTACGGTCCAGTGACTTGAAGAAATATCTTCATTTTTAGTGGTGTCTTAAACATTTTAGAAGATTCAAACTTGTGGTCCCTTCGGTTTATAAACATGATTATACTATACCCACATCATGGCACATCCTTCTTCAGGCTTCTAGCTTGAATCTATGGGATTTTTGTAGGAGAAAAACATGTTTCCTCCCCAAATGCCGACCTTTCCAATGGGCAGTTCCCAGCTGTTTAGGAGATTCGCAAGATTTGCTGCAGCATCAAACGCTGCAGGTGGATATGGATGGGCCATGCTTTGAGGGGCGGGCCTTCAAGGAAGATGCTTGAAAAGTTCGCGCATATATACGTATATATATATAAATATTATATATATATATAATATAATATAATATTATATTATATATATATATATTATTTTTATTTATTTATTTTTTAATATATATGTGTGTATGTATATATATATAAGACAATACGCTATAATAACATGTGGTGGCAACTGAAACTATATACATGCAGCGGAGAAAATGAAAGACAGGAACAGCTCAAAGACTCAAAGATCTTAAAGTTTTGGAGGTTCGTCATGCAGGGCTCATGGCCAGTGAGGATTGCAGGGTGATGCTTCATTTCACGCGTTTTGCATGAGCATCTGTATATAATACTAATATTCTACAATTCTGCAATCATTATTTTTTTTTGCTGATGGGTTGTGCATCATTAAAATTACTCTTCTCCTATGAAAAAAACTGGGGGTTGGTAAGCTAGGGTTAACATTTATCATCAAAGAGCATATGCTTCATGCATCTTTATACCTATTACATCCCATTCCATTATCATTATTCACAGAATTGGATGATGGGAACATAGGGGAACACTTACTGGACGCCCCTTCTTTTTGATGGTAGAAACCATGTTTTCCTGTAGGTTTCCCCTTAAAACCAATTCATTGAGTTCTAACCAGCGTGTCAGGCACCTGACTCGGACCTCATAGTGGACGTCATTGGAAGGGGTCCAGCTGCTCGAGCCAAGTGCTGGGGATTTTCTCCATCCGAATATATAGATGATTTTGGGGTAGCCCTATTTTAGGAAACTAGTATCTAGGTATATTAGGTACTAGAGGCTTAGTATCTCAAATATACCTAGTTGTGTTGATATTATGTATATATATATAATATATATATATAATTTTATATAATATACAATTATATATATATAGAGATTATAGGTATAATTTATAATTAATTGTTTAGTATAGTTCATGGGTTTTATTTTCAAACACATTATTTGATGTCATAATGTCACTTGCCGATGTCATCACCGACACAGCCTCTTACAGACATTGATACCATGTGATTGTACTGGTTTTGGTTTTTCACATCCTCACACTGGCTTGATACTTATCAAGTTTATAAGGTATGATCTTGATAAGTAACTTTATATTGATATATATATATATATATTGGATATACTTATAACTTATCATAACTTGATATATTGGAAGTTGCGGTAGCCACGTGTGATCAGCAGTGAATTCGACGGCCCATCCAAGTCATGGACAATGTACACACACTCGCTATGACATGCTATGACCAATTTTTAATCACTTTCATTTGTTTGTTTATATGAGATATATGTCAATATACGAATGTGAATTATATGTACTGTATACTACATACATATATTTATATATACATGTATGTATGCATACCTTTATTTAGATACCTATATTTATATATATATAACTATATATATACATAACTATATATATAACTATATATATATAACTATATATATATAACTATATATATATATATTTAAAACTATATATATATATATATATTATATCTATGCATATACATAGATCCGTTTGTCCAAACATGAAGGCCGTCCACCAAAACAACCATTTCACTTGAACAAGCATGATGAACCATGAAATTGTTTGGTATTCTTAGGAGCCCCATTTCCAGACCACTACGTGCACATGCGCCACTGTTTTCCAAGTACAACTGCATCCCCACTTTGCTGGATCCTGCCAAACATCTTGTGTGCTGTAAACCCAGCCGGGCTTTCATTGTCACTTGCACACCTTCAGTAAACAAACCGGAAAATGGCAACATTTTCGACACGAGCATATTCCATAAAATTATCATAAAATCCAGAGATGAGCATTGTGATTCTGGATGGTTACTAATCATCATCATCATCATCATCATCATCATGACCCATAAAAGACCACAGAAGTTCATCGCCACAAAAAATCAGAATCACCATTGGATGAACGCAGTGATTTGGCGCATGCGCGAAGCTTAGGAAAGGTGGCCTCAAGAAGAGGCCCCCGGTGATGGGCACCCGTCCCTGGTGTAACAACGCCGAGAATGTGTGTATAATTATAGACTAGCCAATCCCTCTCTCTATATATTATAGATGTATAGATATAGATGATATTTAGATATTATTACAAGTAAAGATGTTAACCGATGTTATGTTGTTTGTATGCCTTGAACATGTTTGGAATTTTACATCTGTGTTTCTCTTACCCAGCTTCAGGATGACTTGAACCGCATGAGTGGGTCCCGTTCCACCGATGCATCACATACCCTCGGGAAAATGAACATAGTTTCATAGCTATGAACAACGCAATGTATAGATGATTCATCTGAACTTGCCAAAGGGATCCAAAGGGTATGTTTCCACTTTTAGCGGTTGTTGAGTTTTCTTCACTATCAGACCCATACAATCAAATCCAGTACGGCAGCCACGTCCGGCCACATCCTCCAAGTTCAGTGATGCTCTTCCTTTGATTTCATGGGTCGTAGAAAAGCGCAGCACCTGCTGAAAGCAAATCAATGCAAATCAGCAATGCATGTGAAGTGCAAATACTTCTTGATCGTTTCATGAGTCTTAAGGCTGGTCGTCACATAGGGCCATAGACTGGAGGAAAACCAGTACTCATAGACTTCACAGGAATTCTCGGTGATTCTGGGGGAAGAATTCTCTTGGGTATCGTCGGGTACTTTTGATTCTGCCATTTGGATCTGGCCCAGCACAGGAGGAAGATCCCGATTCTGAAAGCGTTGCTGACGATGCCATGCAGGCTTGCTATGATCCCTTGCCATGGGACAAGTGGGTGGGCAGTCTGTGAGAACCCTGGCAAGGAGATCGTGGCCTGCCCAAAGGTTGACGTTGAAAATACACATTGTTTTGACAGTTCATGAGCTGAAGTAGGGCAAAAGAAGCAGCTGATTTAGACTTTTTTGGGGGGGTCTAACGATACCAAAATGTTTTTCCCCAAAGGCTATTCCAAGAATTGTCTTTGGATCCCTGTGACAGTCAGAGATTGAACAAATCGGTGATCAAGTGTTGCGGATCAATGGGATAACTGAGGTCAGCAGGCCGAAGATTTATTTCAGGGATTCGGTTTGATTCCAAGATGGTTGCAATCGCTTGCAAATTGTTAACTTCAGGTTGTCAGATGGAATACAGATAGACCAGATAACTCCCCAAATCCCTCGCATATCAGAAGGTGATATTGGGATACAACATCTGTCAGCAACTGCCTTTTCATCACTTCAGTTCGGGCAGTTCGGGTTCTCTCAACATTTGGAAGCCCAAATGGTGTTTAACATTTCGAATATTCATTTTCCGTGCTATTTCAATATATTTCAATGCCGAAGTGGAGGCTCATCATCCCCATGCTGAGGCCACCCATGCTTAGGATTGACCTCCCATAAGGAGGGCCATTTATTCAGGGCCTTTTTTTTTGCTCCCAAAATCGAAGGTTCCAGCTCCCAAATGTTGCAACTGGCAAGCAAAATGGACGGTTCTGGCAAGCAAAATGGAAGGTTCGGTGGAACGTGCTGCAAATAGCATGCGAAAAGGAAGTTCCAACTATAACATGCTGCAAATAGTATGCAAAGCGGAAGGTTCTAGATTAAAAAAACTGTGCGTAGCATGCAAAATGAAAGGTTTCCAGCTCCAAAACGTTGCAAATGGCAAATGCTGCAAATAGGCGCGGCCAGGAATCCAAAAAACAACAAAAATAAACTAAAAAAGTATATTCCCTAAACAGTTTCCTACCCAGAAGATATCCTAGACGCCATAAAATGAATGAAATGGTGGACTTGAATCCTCCATTGCATTCCAATCACATCTACGACGATGATCCCGAAAGTCAAACGATTTTTCGGTGAAGCCGCCAAGCAGTATGTAGCAGCCAACAAAAAGAATTGAAAGTACGTCAATGAACAGATCTACTAGCATTTTCCGCAATTCTTGAACATAATCATACAGATTCCCATCGGATGAATGATCAATTATAATGACCTCACTTCGTGACGTCGCTGGAATGATGGGAATTGTAAGGGGCATTATCCCCAAATGACCGCAAATTTCAGCTGATATTTTCAGCTTAGTGAATTCAGACAGATTCCACCTTACAACTAATTAGCTAGTGAATTCCAGTTTTCCAATCTATTCTTGCTGTACTTCTGTTAGGTAAACCACTTGGATCCCCCAAAATTCGCCAAGACCAGGCCTTCGGGAAGGACAGCTGCCAAGCTGACAGTTGGCCCTGCTATGATAATGTGGTGCCGCGGTGAGGAAAAGGAACGGCGGCGACGATCATCGTGGATCTGCTGAAGATTTTTATTTTCCCATTTTTGGACATCCACTAGATTCACTAGATATCACTAGACTCTGGGGAAGCTACTAAGCACTTATTGTTTTGGTGGAAGCGTTCCTTAAGCAAAGTCATAGTATGATGAAACCTATTAGGATTATATAATTAGTGAAGTGTTTGATGAACATATATTTGGGAATAATATGATGATCATCATAGCAACATATATAGATGTATAATATATAGTGAAATCCCCGTGAAAAAGGATAACTCTAGCCAAAGACAGCAATTTTCTGTTCCGTCGCTCGCTCATATGTCAATATATTTCAATACACACACATATATATATAGAGTGGTTAGTGGTTGTAGTCGTAGTACATGGTTGGTGCTCAGTTAATATCAATTAAGTAGCCTTATAGTTGGCAAAGCAAAGACTTATAACTGTAATTTACCAGTAGTACCGCACAAGGCGGTGGCGGAAGTTTCAAAAATAGGAAACCTATAGGAGAGGTTGGTTGTTGTGAATCACGGATGGCAGAGCGAAGCCACTGACTCCATCTATTTCTCTAG
>Ga0126342_10022700_pt1 | contig 10333 bp, 11 predicted proteins | sample Cyp1metagenome_FD_92528 | JGI IMG/M metagenome (GOLD analysis project Ga0126342, IMG submission 92528) | Coral microbial communities from Lord Howe Island, Old Settlement Bay, Australia - Cyphastrea 1 metagenome | ecosystem: Host-associated > Invertebrates > Cnidaria > Coral ... | reverse complement strand
CCGAAACTTTAGTTTTGTATTGAAAACCTTTGTTTTCCTCTGGAAACGTTTGTTTCCTTCATGCAGCAGCTTTTCCCACAAGAGCCAGCTCATGAAAACCTTAGTATCAAGGGTTAAAACAAAGCTTTTCCGGGGGTGAAAACCTTTGTTTCATGCCCTAAAACAAACCTTATTTCCGGAAAACGTTTGTTTAAACCCCTGAAACTAACTAGGGGGGCATCGCTACTGTTAAAGTGGGACATTCCGGCAGTTCATGTTATGCCCACTCCACACTTAGCGCTTGAAACGTTGAGCAATTTCCTGGCATAACATCTCCAAAAGCCATTGCACAAGAATGTCCCCCGTAGGATGTGGCCCGGGCATGAAGAGTTCGCCCGGTTTTCGCTTTTGGAGTAATTTTGATTCAGTCGATTTCAGCCATGAAACGCTGCTTTTGCATTGCTCTCCGGTGTCGTTCAGGCCGAGTGAGAGTGTACCTTTGTTATATGACTGGGAAAATCATGAAGTCAGCACAACCAGGCAAAATGCTGATGATGACTTTTACACTAAGTTTGTCCAGCTGCGAGTACTATAGCGCATGAGCGCCGTCCGAAATTACAAATACCGCAGACAAGGCACAAGTCGGAGTTTGTGAAGACTGGATCCTTGGGAGAAGCGTAATTCCGACGGTTGTGATCTGACACAATCAACAACCCTGTCACTGATCAGAAATGCAAAATCAAAATGAATCAAAATGATATATGATATATTATTTTATATATATAATTATATATATATTATATGTGATCATTCAATAATGATCAAAAAAAAGGATGATTCTCGCTTGCATCAGGCCGCTGATTCGACCAAGGCTTCAATCTTCTCTCGCTGCAAGGTGCGTTTCTGGCCACCATCAAGGAAATATGTCAGTTCTCGAGTATCCTAAGTCTCAGCGTTTCTCATTGTTTCTCGAAGTCAAGGTTCAACTTGTGACACGATCACCAAAATATCCACCATGTGCTATGCACCACGGTGAGCATGGGGATTGTGGGAATACAGTGCTGTTGTACTCGTTGTGAAGCCAAACTGAGCCTTCCACAAAGGATGCTCTCGCTCGTTCAGCTTCCAAGAACTCCGACATGGCAGTTGTTTTGCCACAGTTCTCTGGGTAAAACCTCTCTTGTAAGGCTGTAGCTCAAGCATGCTCAACGCCAAGTTTCCCAAGAAGCCTGTTAAAGGCTAGTTGACGAGCACAGAACTTTACATTGCTCTTCTGTTTTCAGGCTCTTGACTCTGTTTTCCTTCCATGCTCTCCACCTGTTATAAAACAAATCAAAGTTTGATACCATAGTTCATAGTTTTGGATTTTATCTTCAAGGAGATTAAATCATGTCATTATTTGTCTCTGATCTGTTGTGATCAAAAGAAGCTGCAAGTGATGCAATTGCAAACCAAACAACTCTCAAGCAAAACACTTGCACTGAAGCTTAACAGTTTCGGAACCACTGAAACTGCTCGCTGCCTCGCATGTGACTGTGGTAGTTCACCAAGTGCTCCACAAAGAATGCAATCTGGTTGGAAAAACAATGGCAGTCCAAGCCAACCACGAAAGAAAAATAAACATCAGCAATACACTTAAACTTAAGCACAATATACTCAGCTCAGTCCTCCCCTCACCCCCCAATGCCAGAATATGCCGGACAAGAAAAAAAATGTTTAAAAGCGGCTCCTCTTGTTCGGAGAGCTTTGTCTAGCAACAATACGAAAGAGGACGTGTGTACCAAGCCATACCAAGCCTCTTTTTGCATGACTGTCTTGGCCAAGTACTTCTTGTCCCAGCCTTATCTGCTTTGCTGGAAAACACACGTGAATAGACACAAGTCCAACGACAACTGTTTCTTATACCTTTCACCCACATCAAGATTATCCAGCAGAGTCCGAAGTATGGTCCAACTCAAGTAACAGCGGCATAGTCGGCATAGTGTTCAAGGAGCGGCATACTGTTCAAGGCTCAGACTCGAGAAAAACAACATGCCGCTTTTGCCCTCACCCTGCGAAGGCTCGTGACTTGAGCTAGGACGTCTGAGCACCAACAAAATCCACAAGATTCGTCAAAGAAAACAGAAGCAAAGAATGGCAAAGATATGATTCCTGCGCTTATGGGCTTATGGAGAATGTGCCTCTGACAACTTAAAAAACTCATGCACTCACTCAGAGACATTTATATAGATAGGTCCAATGTCTGCAAAGTGAATATGAAGCCTGATCAGAGCGGGAAGCTTGCCTGTTGTCCTCCTGACAGTGGCCCATCACACATCGAATGCATGAAGCTCTCTTCGGACACCTCAAGTACGAGTTCAGTCACTTATGTCACTAGCGAAACGACGTAAGGACATCCAATGAGCCAATGAGACACTGGCGCCGAAGGCATGCAAACGCAAGTCGCGAAACACCTGCCATTCATTTTGATGAAACAAGGATAACGAATCCTCCTGACGTGTTGGAAAAATTGAACAGGAGAACCGATGACAACCGTTGGACAACCGTTGTGCGCCTCTGGATAGTAGGCCACAAAGGACACGGCACGTTGACGCCCTTGCTCCACTTTTTGGCTTGTCTCAGTGCGAAGCGCAAAGGCACTCAAATACAAACACGAGGATTGAAAAGACTGGTTTGAATCATTTTGAGTCGTTACATGTGTATTTCATGGTATTTTACTATACGAGTAAATGCTTATTATGCGCTCTGTTTGCCATTCTTGCTGATTGATGGGCTGCTTGATCTTCCAAACTATGAAGTTCAAACAAGAGCCGCGCCAGTTGGGATGAAAACGTTTCTTCAAAGACAAACTTTGGCAGACCGCCAGACCTTATCTCGCCGTTTTGAAGAGCAATGAGACTTCGATTCAACGAAGACAAACATGGACCCACGTTCTCACTATGTCATCTCACTATGTCTCAGTATATCTCACCAAATTTCTAGTAATTATTTCTCATTGAATATCAGTGACACACCGTGACACGGTGACACGGTGACACGGTGACACTGGCATTTCGGCATTTCTCCTCCGGTCTCAGGCAGTCTTAGGTCAGGTCACTCAGGCCAGGGCGCGTCAGGAGATGATTGCCGCTTGCACACGCGCCGGAGCCCTTCCTGGGTACGTTGTTCGGAAGGGACCTGTTTAGGGACCATTTTAGGAACAAGTTGCACAGATGTTTATTATATTTTATTATATTTTATTATATTTATTATATATAAATTGTTGGATCTTGGTTTGTCATGCTCTGGAAATCTTGGCGCCTGACACGGAAGCACGTTGACCAAAACAGCAATGCACCGGACTTTGAGGGAGGGGAGCGGGACCGAGAAGGTGGCGCAGAACCCGCCTAGAGCTCCAAGAAAAGCGGTTTGGCCGTCAAGCTCCAATCAGTGACACACAAGGAAATATAAGGACATGATTCGTGACTCTGACCAGGTGGAGTATGAGTTTGTTCTAAGCTTGTTGCAGGAGGCGACAAAGACCTTGACCTCAAACTCAAAACATGGTGGGATAAGGTGGAATACAGTAGGAATACAAATGCAGCCTCCAGGCACAGGCGGAGTTTTTCTTCGAGTCACTCAGTCTGGAGCTCACCATCTTCCCTGGCCCCTGTCAAGCCTAGGGACAGTAGGAATCAGAATAGAACCGACAGGGCTGCTAGGAATCTGCTAGGAATGGCTACTATGGAAGGCTGGATAAAAAGGGCCACAGGACAACTATGAACTCTTCCAATAGTGCATCATCTTCAACACAAGCAGACCCCAGGTTGACAGTAAGTTTTTCATCAGTGTTTGCAAGGTTTGGCCATCCACATCGGCAGACTTCAAGCCACCCCTTTAAACTGGCACACCGGGTTGGGAAACACGCCGGGGGACAGCTCAAAAACCCTTGCCACAATTTTCACCCGGGAGAACTCTTACCACAAGCATCAAAAAAGATTCTTGGCGCCTGTTTCCATGACCGTTTCTTGGTGCAGTTTCAAGGGTGTTTTCATTGCAAAAGTTCTGAGCATCGCTTTTAGAATCATCGAACAAGAAACAAAGAAACGACACATCATATCAATAGATTTGAAACGTGTTGTTGCGCAGAACACCTCCTGTAGTGTTCCGATGAGCAATGCCGGTACAAATTGTAGTAAACCAATGGGCCCTGGTTGCATCCGATGATGTTGGCCACATGCTTGAAGATAAAATCTCGTTTCATTTGACAAGAGAGGACATAAAATCATCAAAGCAACAAATTGTAAAGTCCCATGTCTTTGAAAGCTAAAAGAGCATGAAGTTGCGACGGCCTGTTTTCACGCATGCCTACACCCATAAACAAAATGTGTCACCAAAAGTAAGCAACCCCACACACTCAACCCGCTCAGCAGAAATTGAAAATGTGCAGGTGACATACATCGCATCTATGCACCACAATGCCCCAGAACTGATCCAACAATTGCAAATAATAATTTCCAACTGATATGTGTTCGCAGCAAAAACCTCAAAGTGCACACGAGCAAAACTGTGGAAATCCCATCGTCCAAAATACATTTACTCGATTTAGTTCTCTCTGCCCGATGTTGGGATGTTCATAGGAATGCGTTACGCGAAGTTCTCTACGCGCAGTCAAACAGTGGTAGTAGCAAATGGAACCCTGACTCCGTTAGCTTCTTCGATGCCCTGTGATCTTGATGTTCAGACTTTATGGGTGCATTGGTTTTTTTTGTGTGCTCTTTAAGAATGCACGAATCACTTCCATGCGCAGAACACTTCACCAGCACCCTTCAATAGAAGCTTCCTACAAGACTCGTCCACGCACAGAACCATCTACAATTCAGGTACACAGAACCCTTCACAATTCGTCGATTTATTTTCCTCCACACCCCTCACCCCACCTTTTCTTCAGTGAAGCCTACAACCCGCCAGACCCTTCTATGCATAGAGGCCTTCAGGAACAGTCCCTCTGCAAGACTGCAAATATTAACACGTTTGCCCTTTTCGACGCTTAGAACATCCTTCTGTCATCATGAGAATCATACAATTACAATGTGCTTTTAGCGAAATAGAAGCGTAACTCAATATAAAGCGCAAAGCACTTCGTTCTGCGAGTTGTGACAAGCTGCGAATGGACAAAGTACAAAGCGATAAGGCTTGCAATAAAACCTTGAGCCCTTGGAAATCCCCATTGCCCTGCAAATTAAAGAAAATAGCCCCACCATTTTGAGCAAGATTCCCGACAGAGTAAGGTCCAGTGCTACTTCGACCATGCTCGCCCAAAACCTAAAGACGTGCCTGAGTGCCTGAAATTTGCAGCTAGCATTCTGCTTGAGGAACACACTATGACCAGAAATTGGAAAGTCACGCAGAATACACCATGTCGAAATACGTCGAGTTCGGGTATCACAACAGACAACCAGCAATACGGACCATCGCTTGAAGATTCTCAGGAATGCTACGAAATATATCGAAATATCTAAGGCAAAGGCCTACTTTGAAATCAAGCTCAGCTCGAACAGGCGGCTGTGAGAAGTTTCTTGGACCTGCAAAAATGTGGCCGTGGTAGGCAGCATGTTTTCCGCATAGGTCTGAAGCTTGAGTATGAGGAGGGACAGTCTACTTCAGGATCCCATATCGACTTGGCCGATAGGGGGATTTACAAACTGAACACCAGTTTAATCAACTCTTTTGCAATGAGACCAACCTTGGACTGAGGAAGAGCGTCTCCGATGCGGCAAAGCAACGGGAGAAGTAGGATGAACCTGAACTGTTGCTCAGCTGAAAACATCTGAAAACATGATATGACATGATTATCTTTTTTGTTCTGTTTCAGCAAGACAACGAATACTCGTCTAACTCGTCTATCATTTCTGCCAGTGTAAGCTGAAGTGACATCAAAGGAGTCCATGATAGTCCATGATAGTCCATGAGCCCAAAGCTGACTTCATACGCACTTGCAGAAGTATACCTCTTGCCTCAAGGAAGCACAAACTTTTCTGCCGGAGGTATACTCAGTATACTCAGTATACACTCTTTCTCTCCTGAAGTTTTGTATACTCTTTCTCTCATATTCTCTCTCTCTCTCTCTCCCTCTCTCTCTCTCTCTCTCTCTTTCTCTCGCGCTCTCTCTCTCTCTCTCCCTCTCTCTCTCTCTCTCTCTCTCTCTCTGTTTTTCTCTTCTTTTTCTGCAGTTTTCTGCACTTATGGCCCGTTTTTGCCTCCTCCTCAAGGAAGGAAAGCCTTTCGTGCCGTCGCTCAGCCTGGTACTTAAGGAAATAGTTTCAAATCTGCAAAACAGGCAGAGTACCTAAGTACCTAGCTACATTCTGAGTAGAAAAAGAAGTTGAAACTTAGAAGCAGACACGATTTGATAGACCGTCAAGGCTTCTCTGCCCTTCCTCGTGTGCACGCAAGGATGCCTCAGAGAAGTGCAACGAGTGCGACGAGCCCAAACCCAAAGAGATCTAAGAATTCATGGCTCTGACATGGCCATGCCTCAAAGAACGCTGCAAGATCTGATGCCTGAGCAAAACAATCATTCAAAAAGTGCAGAAATCTGTTGATTTCTTGTGTCCCAAAGTCTGCATATGATCATCTGATCAACTTCTCTCTTTCGCACCTCGACCTCCCGGATCTTCTTTTTTTTGGGCCGTCGTCTGGAGGCTGCATCAGCAGGGAGATCCTCTGTGCTGTGGTACGAGTGTAGAACACGAATTTTGGAACGCAGCGCAAGTGTTCGGTCCGTTTCTGTCCTCAACAATCCTCCGAACATCATCCTCCTGGCAGGGAATGTCGATCTGCTGTTTCGACTTTTGGATGCCACGCACAAGACGTCCGGAGTCTACCCACCTCAAGATCCTCTAGCCATGCTGATGCCACCTGCAAACAGCAAAGAGAGAAACAACGTTCAATAGAACAAAGATGAGCAAAGAACTTTCAATGAAGAAGGCACCATGCATCTTGATGCATTTAGCCTATGTAAGCTGTTCACATGTCCTTCTTTCATGAAACTCAACCGTCAGAAAGAGTTGTGCCCAAAAAAAGTACCAGTGTAATGTTGGGTCCATATATTCCAAGTTCGAACAATATGTGTGAGACACACGTACCTTAAGAGGCGAGACTCATACATGCTTGACAGCACAATCTCCACCCATGTTGGCGCCTTCTTTGCAGCCTTCTTGCGAGGTTGGGCCGGTTGAGCAGCAGCATGGAGCGGCAGTTCCTACGAGGATAGTTCACAAACAATCACATCTTTCAATGTGTGAGTGATATCGCTTTGATGCTTTGAATTGTTTGAATAAGTGAGGGGCTGAGAATTTCAAGGCTGTTTGGGAGCCGAGTCGAAGGATGCCTCTGCAACTGATATCGTGCCAGCCTGCAGAACTCTCACTGAACTTCGTGGTGGGGAAGATCGAATCCTGTCCTGCGCACAAAGCAACTCAAAAATAATTGAATTTTGTGTTGTTGTGTTCAATGTACGGTTTGCCTGTTGTCCAGATAAATGTCAGAATTAGCCTGAAAAAAACATGCAACAACATCAAAGTCATCAAAGTGTCGTAATCCTCAATCTCTTCGTCATAATCCATGGCCACAAAGAATCATGATACAGAGGACTAACTAAGAACATCTTTGCGATTTTTGCCCGAACAGAAACATTCCGCTGGACTTACAGCAGTTCACAACACTTAGTTGAAGACCCAAACAATTCAATGCAACTGTTCACGCTTTGCGCAGTCTGTCAAGTGAAGTTTGCAGGCATCTTGTCGTAACAACACAGGGCTGTGGCACTGCAAATGGTGGTCATGGCTGCCAGGCATCAAATTGCAACATAAAAAGGCAACAAGTTGCAACTCATCAACTGATCAGAATGATCAGGACTTCATCTCCGCTCAGCACATCACTGCACTTGGACACCTGTTTGGAGCTGCACTTGTGCCAGTTTGGCAGCTTATGAAATACGCATCTAAAAGTGAGACTGGATCTTACTATGTCCTACTTGCGCTACTGGTGAGACCTCAAGTTTTTGCAACTGAATCATGATCAAATCAGGAGCATTGCTCTCCGATCGATTGCATATTGAAATGGACACGGGAAAGAAGTCAGATTGGTTCAAATGCATGACTGGCTCTGGCTCGACTGCCTCGATTGGCTCGACTCGCTCGACTGGCTCGATCTGACCTAGAACCCTGCCTTGATCTGACAAATTGCCGCACTGCTGTTGCATGGCCTAACTGTGGCCATTGACCTGCATGTCCAGGTTCATGCACAAAGGAATTGCGCATGGTCGCACCAAATTTGAGTGAGGACCGAGACACTGCGAGAGGATCAACTGCAGAAAAACTGGTTTCGCCTGTGGGCCGTCCCATTGATTTTGGCATCTGTCGATTTTTTCGGCCTTCTGGCATTTGTGGAAGGGTGAGCGGAAGTTGTTCGTGTTGAGGCGACAAAGGCCGTTTTGCCACTGGAGGCTGCTGCGAATGCCCTGTTGCATTGATTGCCGAGGGGAACAGGGTGGATAAACCATTGGGTTGCCCGTTGGTCGTGCGCCCTTGGAATCCATGAAAACCTCGGTCACCATCACGGAGTCCACCACGTGGATATTTGTCTTGCCAACGAGTTGTCAAAACCTCCTGCCAAGGAGACATGTCAATCATGATGAAAACAAAGTTTTTGATTAAAATAGACTGTGTCAAAGTGTTCATAACATTTCATAACCAACAAACAATGGCAAAATTGAACAATATAATCAAGAATGATCCCATATGATCCCAAATCGATCCAATCGAATTCCTGCAGTTGGACGAGGCTATGTGGATCCAAGCGCCGATGACAAACTGAAGCAATTGCCACATCACCATGAAGAAGTTCTTCACCCCAACCAACCTTCCAACTCATCACAATCGGCAATCAATATTGCAAATATGCATTCATTGCGCCAAAACAACGAATTCCCACTTTGCATGAGGATTTGCATGATGTCACTTCATGGAAATCCTAGGTAGTGAACTGCAGCACCGTATGCCTAAAAAACATGCCTCAAAATGTCAAAACATGGAAAACAAATGCGCATTCATGTAGTTTTCATGCAAATCAACAACTGGTTTTGGTAAGTCCCAACAGTTCCTGAAACCCATGTTCATGTTCTGATTTTTTCACTTGTATTGAACAACCAAAGCAGCAGTTCCAAGTGAGAGCAACACGCTGGTATGATTGAAGACAATGTGTTGCCAAAGAACACGGCAATCCAGAAATTAAGTGCCACATAAACCACCAATTGAAAATTCATTTTTCCGCAGGGGATTTTGTTCCAAAACAAGAAAAAACTGGTTCGTCTAAAAACAATCAAGAGGACACACATAAAAACATGTGTTCACTCATACCTTCAAACGTTTTAACAAAATACTTACTAGGTTTACTAGTGTTTGAATCCGGTATCATTGCCAAAAAACATGCGGAAACCACATCATGGTATTGGCAACATTTGGCAACAAACATTTTGCAATAGTTGATTGGGATGTAATTATTGAAACATTTTGGGATTGCATGCTGATAGTATTTTGCACCAAAGCAAAAAATGCCAACATCAAAAATGGAGGATAGGGCGTTAAAAACAAAGTGTGGAAACCTGGTGTGGGAGCACAAGTGTTGGACCCAACCACACATATGCCAATATTTCAAAAAAAACAACGATTTTTTGGATGGAATTCATGTGTCCTTTACAGTTTTCGATTGCCGCTACATTGTCATTGGTGTGGTCATGGTTTGATGGACCTGGTGTTTTGGCGATCAATAATTTTGGATGTTGGGATATTCACTGGCTATAGGGGCGTGTGGGTTCTTTTGACAAATTTTGGTTTGATATCCGCAGTTTTGAAAAATGTGCGTTTTGGGGAGAAAAAAACGCTGTTCATCCAACAATCCGATTTTCCGGCAATTTTCTATGTTTGCCCTGCCATCCTGGATGGTCGCAACCTTCTAAATTTATTAGCTGAATTGTTTGCGGATCGGGTCCATCATGTCATGGCAAGCTGAATCAAGCAGTTTCAACTTACCAAATGTTACGGCACATATAAAGATCATCGAAGGAAGTTTAGAAGTCAAACTTCCGACAATATGGACAGATGAAAAGCAGAGCAGGGAAGAGGCAGAGAGAAGAGGAAGATCTGAAATCAGATAGATCAGCTATTTTCCCTCCAGGCTTGAGCCACGCATGTGGCAGTCACAGCATAGTCACCTCAGTTGGCATGCTGATAAGAACAGATACTGCACATGCTGACATGGAGGCGAGTTGTCATACTCAAACTTCACACCCCGCCTTGACAGTAGCTGCCTT
>Ga0126342_10022699_pt1 | contig 10333 bp, 8 predicted proteins | sample Cyp1metagenome_FD_92528 | JGI IMG/M metagenome (GOLD analysis project Ga0126342, IMG submission 92528) | Coral microbial communities from Lord Howe Island, Old Settlement Bay, Australia - Cyphastrea 1 metagenome | ecosystem: Host-associated > Invertebrates > Cnidaria > Coral ... | reverse complement strand
TTCTAAATCAATCTAATTCTATCAATCTAATTCTATCTATCTAATTCTATCTATCTAATTCTATCTATCTAATTCTATCTATCTAATTCTATCTATCTAATTCTATCTATCTAATTCTATCTAATTCTATCTAATTCTATCTAATTCTATCTAATTCTTTCCTATCTGTCTATCTATCTATCTGTCTATCTGTCTATCTGTCTATCTGTCGATCTGTCTATCTGTCTATCTGTCTATCTATCTATCTATCGATCGATCGATCTATCTATCTATCTATCTCTTTCTCTTCCCTGATTTCCTCTCTTCTTCCTTTCTCTTCTCTAACTCTTTCCACCTCTGCTTTTCCATCTGTCCATATCGTCGGAAGTTTGACTTCTAAACTTCCTTCCGCCATTCTTCAGTCAAATTTGAACCATATTTGTAGGGCAAAAAATATCCAGAAACTGGTTTTCAACCCAGTTTTCTTTTGCTGTCACTATGACCAAAGTTGAAACCGTCTGGGATCAGCAGGTGTTGTTGCCAACGGCATTTTCACCGCTTCTCAGCTTGCATTGGCGTTCGAAGGATGTGCCAACATTTGAGATCCCCAAAAAAGGTCGGGAAACAGCAAAAGGAGCAGCCGAATTATGAGCCTGCCGCGAACATGTGCAAAATGATATTTTGTTTCCGAGGAGTTGAGGTGCAGCACTTCCAAAGTTTTTTTAAGCCGTTTCCTGCACATGTGCAACGATTTTCCGAAACCTCAACCGTTGAACTTGAACGTCGGGAATACCTCGGTTGCATCTCCGCAGATGAGGCATGATACGGATCCGCTCGCATTGTCACTGAAGTCTGCGTTATGGCCAGAAGGAGCCGGAAAGGGTTGAGCCCGAATTTCACCGATGGCAACGTGCCCAACAGAACATATTTGAGATTGGGTGAGGATCAAGCTTGAAGACTGAGAACACCATCATATGTTGATATATACATATACATATATATTCTTGGGTATCCGTATCATATTGATTCATATTCATTATTGGTTCGTGTTGATTCATGTATCACTACGCCAAGCCACTGACTTTCAAACTCCAGATCACTTGGCGGAGGCCTCAACAGCAGCGAATTGGATGCGAACAGCTCAAACCTCAGAGGTTTGTGACTGGCGAGTTGGATGTCCTAACTGGATAACCACTGGGTAAGCATTGGGTAACCATGGATTTTGCGTTCAATTCCTACTCAAGGCACAAGAAGCCGCGCTTCAGAGTTTCTGGTCGTGGAGGTGGTTTTGCCCAGGCCGCTGTGCCTGCTGGATCCTGCTGGACTGGCCCAACGTCACTGATCTTCACTGGCCGCAGGTGTTCGGACCCTTCGGAGAAGTGGAACACCTGTGGATCACAGGTGTGGCTATCGCTATGAAACCTGGAATTGAATGACCAGGGTGAGAGGGATGACCGCTGGTTATGTCCCATCTGAATCTACTGGATCCTGCAGGATCCTGCAGGTAGTGTCCTGATCTGACAGCCATTACGCTTCACGAAGTGTCGCAGTGTTCGCACTCCCAATGACCGGCAGCAGACTCAGCAGTTACCAGCAGATGTCACCAGGTTCGCTGCGAATTTGCGGCTGAACGGGCACTGCTAGACATACCGCAACAGCTGCGCCAAAGTCTGGGTCTAAGTGGAGTCAAAGTTCTTCGAGGTTTCTGCACATGGTTGCACGCACGTTCATGGCGAGTTCGACTGCCAAGCTGGGGAGTTGTTGGGAGGTGCGCTCACTGCGGCGAAACATGGTGCTGGTCCCCGGTGTCAAAACGGAAGGTAAGAGGTGACTAGGACTCCCTCAGACTGCCCCACTTTAGAGTTGCAGCCAGTTACAGCTAGCATGTTGTGTTGAAACCTCGAGACATCTCGAGACATTTGGATCAGACTTTGGCCTGGCATGGCCTGGTCAGCTAAGGTTTGATGACTTCAGTCCAGGTTCAAGCCAAGGATTTGGGCCTTCACCCGTGCAACCTGCATGGATTGGCCTCCTTGGACTCCAAGGGGACTCCAAGGGGACTCTCAAAATGGCTATGCTGTAGGCGTTCCATGGCATTCCATGGCATTCCATGGCATTCCATGGCATTCCATGGCATATCTTTCCATATCTATTTTGTGGTTAAAAAGATTGAAGGCGTACAGATTTTGAACACCTAATACATCCTAATACCATCTACTGACCATCTACCCATTTCAGAAGAAAGAAGTCCAGCTGCCGAATGATCTGCTTGGGAAGTCCCTGTGCCGTTTTGCGCCAGGAAGTTCCTGGAAGTCCCGCTGCGCAGTATCTTGGCGCGACACATTCTGGGCTCGATGATTGCAGGGCCACTGCGTGAAGAGGCCAGGAGGCCCAGGAGGCCCAGGTGGCCCAGGAGGCCCAGGTGGAGCCTGTCTTGGTGAAGTTTTTTCTCGTTCTGTGGATCTTGGACTGAAAAGTGAACCAACCACACTGACTTCAGATATCTTGATATATTTTGATCATTTCATGTCTATGAGATCATCGCAGATCATTGCACAATGGCAACTGCGATGCAGGTACTACGGCGAGAGCCATTGATCCTGATCGCCAATGCCTCAAACCAGGCCGTCTTACTGGGCTTTGTAAGATGAGACATAGGCATCACAGGCCGATCAGGACATAAGGGTTTCTTGAAATGGGCCAAGTCACCATGGCCTTCGATACTACAGTGGTCTAAATTTGGATGATTTTGTGGCGTAGCACCATTTCAGGAAACCTCCACATGGATGTTCCATGACAAGCATGTCATTAAGATAGTTTAAAGTGAACAGATTCGCGAAACATTTGGGATGCATCAAGAACCGGACTTGCGCAGGTGTCCAACGAGACCGAAACCAACTCAGATCACTCCAAGGTGAAACACGGAATAAATTCAATTGAACATGCCGAACATGCAATTGAAGTTGAAATGGATTGAAACAGAGACTACTCTGACTATGACTACTCTGACTACTCTTAGTCTCTGTGACTACTGTGACTGGGTACCAAAGCTGCCCAAAGCTGCCCAAAGCATTGTCTGATCAGGCCGCCCAGGCAGCCTTGATGGAGAAGTGGTCGTTGCTCGCCTGGGGACTGGCAGAGTTTGGAGGTGCCCGTCGACCCCATTGACCCGTCGGATGCGCTGTGTCCAATGTGTCAGGCATTGGGAACGCGTCCAAAGTTGGAAGCAATGCCTTGAACCACTTCTCCTGCGAAGGTCTGGAGGATGTTGTGATGTGATGATGTGACCAAAGAGTTGGATTCTACATGCTACAAAAATGCTACAAAAATGCTACAAAAATGCTACAAAAATGCTACAAGAAACATGCATTGATTTCCCCCGATTTGCCGAAGCCTCGTCTCAATCGAGGCCAGCCTTCGGGCTCCCTTCATGCCATGAGGCGAATGGCAGAACTGCTTGACAGGCCTGGCTTACCCTTTGAGAAGTCAGACAATGTGGGTAAAACAATAGTAAACCATAAATAGATATAAATAGGCGGTATAAACCTGTAGAACCATGTTTTTCACGTGATTTCATAACCAACGCTGCTCATTTTATTTCTGATATTTCTGACCAATGACAGCTCGAGGCACATGGAGTGGTGGCTCTTCAAGGTAGTGTGGGCTTTCAGCACCGGCGTCTTCGGCTTGCTGGCAGCTGTGTTGTCCCAAGCTCCTCCAAACTCAGTGAGGTGAGTTGGGATGCAAGTGGACACCCAAAACAGAAAGCAGATGAAAGCAGCACAAATGTATGGGATTTTGCTACTATTTGAAGGGAATGCTGTGAAGTAACCAATACCACCACAAGACCCTCAATTCCAAGGTGATGTTTTGCTACTCTGTCCGAACGTCTTTGCCAGTCTCTCGGGTAGATTTACAGCGCAACTTGGCTTGGCCCGTGTGACGTGCGACTGAGGCTTGGCTGCTTCAAACTTGGAATGAAGATCTACCACTCCTCTCACTCCCCTGGAGTCCCTGGAGGTTTGGATGCCTTGGAGGCCAGTCACATCCAGTCACGTCATGTCGTGCCGCGGAGCGGATGACATGATGGAAACTGGCTGCTGGCTCTCGGACAGGCCATCGTGCTGGTGCTTTCTCCAGCAGGTCTGAACATGTGCACCACGTGGCACCACGTGGCACACACTTTGCGGACATGTTTCACCAACAGAACAGCCGAACAGCCGAACAGCCGCCTCATCTTCACGTGGCTCCGGTCCTTGGGAGGCCTAGCTGTGGTCTTTTGCCACATGGGCGACTGCCAAGACACAGCAGCGCTGCTGCTGGGTCTCTGCCTGGGCGAAGTGGCTTCCTTCTGTGCCCTACAGACCAAGGTGGGCCCGAGTAAACACTGAACTGAGGTGAAGATTCGGAGACTTTATAACGGCCTCAGTGCACTATTTAGAGATCATACGATTGATTGGAGATGTTCACCAAAATTCCTCTATTTTGATGTATAAAGCACACTAACTTGGCATTTAAAGCACACTAACTTGGAATTTGGTCTGCAACCTTTGCCAAAAAAGAGTTGGCTCGCTGCGGAGGAGTCCCGGTACCTTTTTCCCCGAGTTGCATTGCCGGCCTATGTGGATGCTTGTCTGCAGAAACTCCACACCAGAACCCTGTCATTCCACTTCCAGCGATTTCATGCCGCCACATGTCGGCTACAGGCGGATGCGTACTACAGTAACTTCTATCCCTTTGGCTTCACGTGGCTGGCTCACAGCTCTCTTCTCTCCTTTCAGGCGAGATCCCAAGAGTTGGTCAAAGAGAAGTCCCTGACATAACTTTCATAAGTTATATGTATATACTATATATATATTTATTATATGTACATATTATATGTACATATATGTATGTGTGTATATATACATATATGATATATATATATATATATACACATACATATTATGTGAAGGGGGTAAATCAGTTCCATCCATTGGGTGCCCCGACGAAGTTGACACCCGATGGCTCGTACGGAAGGCGTTTGTCTTCCTGGTACTTTGGAGTCACCTGGAAACCACGGTGCCTTTGCCCGGTCCCTGGGGATTTGAGGGGGTGCAATTCTCACAAAGGTGATGATTAGATTGATGACATTGATTGCATACTACCTTTTTTAGGTGTAGAGGAAATAGGAATCAAATAAGAACCAGTTGTAAATAAGAATACTGTAAAGTTTGATAGTTCACAAAGTTCACAAAGTTCACAAAGTTACCATCCAGCTATATCCAGCTGCTCCCTGGGATCGCTCCAAGGCCCAAGTTCTCCTTGGATCAGCTGCAGCTTGAGGTGAAATTGAGACCCAGCCACTCGCAGGTGCGGTTTCCTCATGAAATGGTGGCTCAACAGCTACGGCCATTTCTTGTTAAAGATACAACTGGGCGGTTTCAGATGGGCTCTTGGGCGGTATCCGACCTGCCACAGGACAGCAAGTTCCAACTCTCTCCAACCGTGCAGAAGCTTCTCCTAGAGCAAGGGTGAGAGCTGGCCTGATTGGCACTGGTGGTGTTTTGGATTGGTGGATGATTTGGGATATTTCAATATACCATTTTACACACACACACATATATATATATATAAATTGTAATATCACTGGCAAAATATATCGAAATATTAGAAATTTGAAATGGAGATACTCCCTTAATTTATGGTTGATTGATTGGGTTGGTGATGGTTGGTTTCCGCTGTTTCACGGCGTTTTGACAGTCGTGGCAGTTGTGACAGGTTGCTGCTTCTTGGCGACAATACGCCCGGAGCTCAGCTGGTGTCCTGAAGTTGGGGAACCTCAAAATCATCCAATTTATTTGGGTCATTTTCAAGGGAAAAGCAATGGTTTTGGGGTACCCCAGGTACCCCAACTTCAAGAACCCCTCAGAGGTCATTAATTCTGGGGTAATTCATGAACAGACTTGAATAGATAGTTCTACAATGTCCTACATATATAAACATGTTTGATCCTAAAAAAAAGATAATGAACCGTTGGTGGGTTGCAAATCTATTACCCAGAGCCATGTGTTTCTTTTCTAACATCTGTCAGTTCTGGCTGCTCAGCCGTTAGCCAGCAAGGTCCTACGAGACGGGTGTTGTGATGAGTGCAGTGATCTCAAGGGCGGTGCAGAACATGAAGGTGCGCAGTGGCGTTGTTCTTTTTGGGCCGCCACTGGGCATGTCCCCAATTTTCATTCCCATTTCATGGTTCAAGAATGGGGCAGCAATGTTCATGATTTTCCCATATATACATATATATATATATTCATATTATATACATATAATTGATATATATATATATATAATATTATTATAATATATATGTATATACGCTGTATATATTTCCATTGAACAGTCCCATTTCTTCGGGGGATCCACGGTCAGGTGCCTTGTGTCATTCCAATCTATCCAGCAGGACTGCGGGGATGAACAGAACGGATGTATGCCCAGAACGGCAGTTTACGGTCATCCCACCGTTAGGGGAATCCCAAAAAATGTGATGGATTGATGATCCCACAAAATGGCTAATATGGCGCTAGACAGCGTACAATCCAACTTTTGACGCCGGCACGTGAGTCTGAGAGACTACACACTCTCTAATCCCATGCGCAGGTGGCAGGTAATAGACACAAATCCATCTTACTTAAGAAGACATGCAAGCACCTAATTATCGTCAACAGCATCCACGTCTCGTCTCAGTTTCCTCTTCTGCTTTATGAACGCAGCATATCGATTGTATCTCTCAGCTGCTGTCGGTTCAGGCAGCATGTCGAACAGAATCATCGGTTTGAGATCTGCAAAAAATCGGCTCATTCAAAGCCACCCCAGTCAGATTGGTATCGATGGACAAAATCCAACTTTTGACCATGGCTCAAATGAACATCCAAAAAACAAACTTTTTTGATGTGAAACATGTGAAAACTGGCGGCAGGAGCAACCGAGCTTCTGTGCGACCATGAAGAACTTGAATTGGTTCACCCAGAGGAGCGCTGAAGATTGGATAGGTAAAACACAAAAAAACAGAATATATGATATATGTATATGTGTATATACGTATATACATATATATGTGTGTGTATTAATATAGTATACTAATTCTCCATAAAGTGGGGCATTTCTTCATATATTTGTTCGATTGTTGGATATTGTTATAGTTTTCCTGCGAGGCCTTGGGAGGTGGTGCTGCCGTGCACATGCTGGTTTGGCCCTTGGCAAAGGGGCTCTGAAAGTCACCTGGGAAAGTTTCCTTTCCAACAGTTACCGAAAATGTTATTCATCTTTTCCAAAAACTCAGTTGGAAAGAAAACACATACTGTAATTCCATGTTATCATGGTTATTCCATGTTATCATGGTTGGTATATCATGGTTATCGTCCTTTTGGTCCACTCTATCGTCGGCTGCTGTGTGCCACCAAGTTGAACCGTGCCTTTGCCGGGGACGCGCGCTGCGCTGCAATGCTGGTGCAGCTGGTGTCACGGATGAGGTGCGGCTGCGAGCTGCGAGCTGCGCTGCGAGCTGCGCTGTTGCTGCACCAGGTCCAAGAAGCCGTTTCCTTCGTTGAAGATTCCAGCAGGGGACACAGTTGCGGTCAAAAGAACAACTCAGGAAGGTTTAAATGTAATCATATATATAGAGATATATGTACATACATAAACATCTTAGAGTGGACAATTATTAGAATATATGGAATTGGGAGAGTTCCCACTTCGGAAAACATTCAGAAATGTTGAACGACATCGCTGAGGCCCGCCTCACACTGGCGCAGGCCCTGTGACTGTGCGGAGGGCACGGGAGATGGAACGGCACAGCGTGCCACAGGTCGGCGAAGGCCTTCGCCAACGGGCAGGCACTGCAGATGTTCAAATGATACAAAATGCGCCTAACTTTTGCCCAAATCACAAATCCTCATGGCCGAAGTTGCCCATTTCTATAGTCTCATTTTGCGCCAGGCGTGAAGGAGGAGCCAGAGGCGGGTGCTGTGGTGGCCGTGATGGCTGTGTCTGTCGCCTTGTCCAAGCCTGACAATCAGGATGAGTGAGACGAGTGAGCAGCCCAGCATCATGCGACCAACAAAAATGCGCCCTGATGTGCGCGGGATTGGGCTGTAGAGATTGTAGAGCTCGACTGGTCAGATGGTCAAATATGTCAAATGGCATCCACGACCGTCCACGACCTGCAGATTTGTTTCAGCATTTTCCACCCTTTCTTGTTCATCATTTCCATTTTCCACTATGTTTTTACGCCTTCTGCATTTTTTCTCCAATCCTGGACATTTTTGGTACATCCCTGTAGTGACTGTAGTGATCTATCCGAATCCCCACCAGGATCCCTTGCACTGGAAGCACAGCTTGACGCCGCCGCCAGCGCCGGAGAGCCGAGCGGAGACTCCCAACAGGCCATGGGGCGGCGATGGCGCTTTTTAAGAATGAGCTGGAGCAAATCACCAATCATTTAACCATCATTAGTATCTGTAATCATCAGTAATCATTTTGCCAATCACCCATTAATCATGGCTAATGATCACCAATTTACCAATAAGTATCTGTAATTATTAAACAATATCATTGTTAACCATCGTTGTTAATCATAATTTACCAATCATTGACTCATTGACCAATCATTAACCCAAAGAATCCTAATAAATGATAAAGGTAACAACAGCGATATTTCTCTATATCTTCGTGACGTTTGTGAGTATCACATCTTACCACATGTCATCCCAATGAACTGCGACCTGTAGGGCGCCGGAAGACAGTTCACGAATTGGGGTGCAGATCTCAAGGGCACAACAGATCTCCAGCAGCTGTGGCTTCATGCAACTCGAGCAGATAGTTACAAAGACACATTTTAAAGATTTTTTAAGATCTTGAGATCTGTTGAAACCGTTTCCTGGTCTAAACTCAATTGTCTAGCGTGGCCACGTATTCATTTACAGCCTTAGTTTTGGGACTTTGGATACACCTTGGCAACATAAGAAGGCAATGGGAAGTTCCAAAGTACCAACGGGTAAATTTCATCAACTTTCATGGAGGATTTTCCATTGCCATTTTTTTGTTCCAAGGATAGATGTGAATATTTTGCGATCACAAATCATTGCCGCCCGCCTGAGTTTTGGGATATGCAAACGTCTCGTATGCCAACGCCCGTTCAGTGGCTTGATGAGCGAGCCAGGCATGTCATGTCATCCCGCCCTTTGGATGGTAAAGATTCAGGGACCCCCACCGAAACCAAGGTCTTTGCTCTTCACCAGAATTGGTTCAAGGGAAACTCAGTAAGGAAACCTCTATGTTTGGATGAAAGACATCGATCTACGTCGTATTTGGGGTTCATAAGCCCATGAAAAACGCCTCCAGCATGAAGCTTGTGTGCAAATGGCTGCAGGAGTGCTACACCTTCGGCTTGCCTCCAAGTGGATTGCTCAGAATGATCAGAATGATCCGCCAATACTTACGAACGATTGGTAATTAGTACTGAATAACAATAATAAAATTAATGGGTTGACTGGTACCCTACTTATGAATTCTTTTTGTTGTTCTACAGTTCTTGTGTGTTTGTTTCTTTGTGGTTGTGGTTGTGGTGATGCCGTCAATCTCAGCCTGATCCCAAGGGTGTTGCTGCGCCTTTGGCCCGGAGTGCAGCTTTGGACTACTACGCCCGGGTGGCGTGCACTGTTTTGCTGCTTGAACTAGTCTCATGCTGTGGTTCCAGGTCAATACCCGGCAGCTGTGCACCAGAAACGCAGAGAAATGGCGCCCAAAAGCATCAGAAAAACAATACGGTTTTCCATGACATTTCCCCTTGAACAAAATTCACTGCATTGATTACATCCAAAATATGTTTGTTGATTATTTATGCTTATTTCCTTCATATTTTCATGGTTTATTCGGTGGTTTCCCGACCAAACCATTCCCTGACCCATCCGACTTACCGTCTGCCAGTCCAGCTCCGCCTGCTCCGACCGCTGTGGCTCGAGGGCGGCGACGACGCCCACAACGGCGCGACCCTCGCGACTGTCCTGGAGATGGGGTGGGGGGTTAGATGGGGATGGGATAGGCCAGTCTTCATGGGTCCTATACCCCCCAGACGCCCCCCCCTGAAATCACAGGTTGGGAAATGAGTTGGCTGTTTGAGACTACTGCAAGGTTGGTTCAAACAAGGAGCCACAACATCATTCCGATGTAAGTTTTCATTGGTGTTTTTTTCCGGATTCTATTGTGGCTCACCGAAGCCCCCACTGAGCCCTTACTAAAGCCTTACTAAGGCCTTACTAAGGCCTTACTAAGCCACTGCTGCGTGTTTACTGAAACTCCTGAGACGTTTTTTCTTAGA
>Ga0126342_10022698_pt1 | contig 10333 bp, 15 predicted proteins | sample Cyp1metagenome_FD_92528 | JGI IMG/M metagenome (GOLD analysis project Ga0126342, IMG submission 92528) | Coral microbial communities from Lord Howe Island, Old Settlement Bay, Australia - Cyphastrea 1 metagenome | ecosystem: Host-associated > Invertebrates > Cnidaria > Coral ... | reverse complement strand
TTCGTCCACTCAGAGCTCTACGTCTGTGAGTATAACAACACAGTCGGGCTTGCAGCAGCATGGCGAATCGACCTCTTTGTCATCACGGTCGGGCTTGCAGCAGCATGGCGAATCGACCTCTATGTCATCACGGTCGGGCTTGCAGCAGCATGGCGAGTCGACCTCTATGTCATCACGGTCGGGCTTGCAGCAGCATGGTGAGTCGACCTCTATTTCATCACGGTCGGGCTTGCAGCAGCGTGCTGGGCAATCTCCAATGATCGCTGGGGAATCTACTTCCAGCGGCTCCGCTACCACCTCGGGCTTAGCAGTTGGTGAGCCTTCATCCAGCGGTTCGAGTTTTGCCGCGGGATCTGCAGGTGTGAGCGTTGAGCAGACCCCAAAGCAGGGCACACCTAGGAATCCATGGAACGCCTTTCAAAGAGAGCACAAGGGCAAAGGCCTGTCGACAAAGACAAAGGCCTCCATGTACAATTTTCAGAAGAACAAAGTGCCTTGAGCCCCCTTTTGGTGCTTTTTGGAAGGTGAAACATATTTTTCTTTTGAAATGCCGTGAGAACATGGCCCAATGCAATTCGCTAGCAAATTGGGGGGAGTCCGTTGAGCATTGCACTCCATTACCCCTGTTTCGACCATAGGCACTTTATTGCCCAAAGGAAAAAACAAGGTGTGGCGCGACAAGGATGGAATTTGTTGTTCCATCAAATCGAGAGAACGTCCATGTAAAAATAGTCAGCAGTGTAAACACAACAATAAAAAAAGGTTCCGTGGCATTGGGGTTACCACATTCTCCACCATTCAAATGGCGCACAGCGGCACAGCCACAATGTTTACACACCGTTTGACCGTTTGTTTCTTCAGTTATATAGTTGGCAGACCCCAAGCTACCCAAGTGATGGGTCAGGGATCACCCCAGAAATAGATACCCTGGCTGGGAAATCACCCATTTGAAGCATCCAGACATAGTGCTAGCTGATATTTTTTAGACCAGCTATATAAACCATTGTTTTCGGAGATTTCCCATGTTTGATTACTGAAGGGTACCTCTATTTGAAGTTCTTGAGCAATAATCGATGGTTTATATGATCGTTAAATATGGTTAAGAGCCAATGCTAGCCACTAGTGGTTAGATATTAGTTTTATTCCAACAATATTTTTATTTATTGTTGTTTATACTCCATTAATAGGCATCAATCACCAGTATCAATCATGACTGACAACTATTAACCAGTATTCCCTACACGATCTCTATTAAATCCCATCATATCCCATCCATTCCATAAAATCCCTATAAAACCCCTATAAAATCCCTAAAACATCACATTATTCCCCCATTTTAGTGGCTTAGCTGCTGCGGCATTTGTTGCTCCAGGCGCGTGCCAGCGCGCACAACTTCTACGCCCGTGTGGCCTTGGCGCAGTTCGAAGACTTTGCGCCGTCGCTGGAGACGGTGCCACAACGGACGTGGGTCGTTTGATAGAGATGGATGAAGTTAGGGAAGTACATTGTCGGGGGATTTTGTGTATATACTCGTAGTGTGTATATTAATATATTATATAATATTATATATATATTTAAAAAAATATATATAGAAATTATAATTGTATATTATCTTAAGATGACTTACTTGTTAATTGATGATTTGGGGAACATAATTGGTTACAACTATTTTGACTAATTTTCTCTATTGGGGATCATTTGATACTTGAAAGACTTGAAAGGTCAATATCGTCGAATCCCCAACTGAAAACCGGCGGGTTTTGAGTCTATGTTTAAAAGCTAAACGGAAGAATGGTTCAAACCTAAACAACACAATCTTGAAAGTTTGGCCGTCATGCAAATTGATACGTTATAAGTTAACATAAGTTATACATGTTATACTTTGTCATAAGTTAATATAAGTTATGCTTTGTGGTTTCTTAAAAGTAATCTAAACATCGGTCAGGTCATGCCCCCGGCCCTCGAAGCCCTGCGCGCACAAGAGACTGGCCATGTGGCCCGGGGCCTCAAAGGTGCCCATGGCCCATGGCGCCATTTCGTTTTCTGCTGCGTTCTGTGCTGTGTTTTCACAGAATTTCGAAACATGTTTTACTAAATGTTTTTTACCAGGCCTACTTTAGGCCTATTTTTGAGGCCTAATTAAGGGGATATACTGATATACCCCCCAAATATTCCCATTGAATGTTGCAGTGAGCCCAGGTGAAGCATGGCCGTTCTCGCGCAGTGAGAACTGGTAGCCACGAGGCACGGCGAATGGAGACTGGTTGGTACGTGGAATGATCGTGGAATGTTGTATATACCCTCTGGTCAACTAACATAGCTATTGAAAATGGCCATTTATAGTGAGTTTTCCCATGAAACATGGTGATTTGTCCATAGTTATGTAAACGTTTACCAGAGGGTAAGTTGTCGATGCAATTTCTTGAATCAGGTGAAATTCTAAGTTCCTTGGATGTGTGTTCTTGGACTGAAACAAACCTGGAACACGACCGCGACCTATGAAGTGTTCATGTCTCGTACCTGGATTGCGACGATGACAATACACATTGTTTGAAGAAGATGGTTGGAACGGCGAAAAACAAATGACAACAAATATATACTGTGTCCACTATCCTGCAATTTCACCACAAACCAAGATTGTCAAGAACAGCACATCACACGCCATACCAACAATAGATTCATATATATATATATATATATATTATATACTATATATATACACTATATATATATATATATTTGTTTTATCATTTGGTGTTTCAAGAGTTTTTTTACATTTGAAACCGCAATTCCCAATCGATTCTCATGATTCTCAAGGAGTGTTGAATAATTTCAATTTCAATCAGGCTATAAGTCTCAGGTTTCTGCCCCAAAAACTTGCATTCCTGCAAGGTCAGGTCACCAAACGATAGCTAAGTTGTTTTCCAACGAGGTCAATTATGGTTAACTATGGTTGACCATAGTTAATTAGTATATAGATATATCAACCATAAACCATAGTTAATGACTATGGGTTATTGTAGATATATCTATGCTATTCTATACATTTCTATAATGACTTTATCAACCACCAAAGAAAATCGGGCCACCTTGAAACCGCCAAATGTCAGGAGCGTCTGGCTGCGATCGAAGCGATTGGCACCTATGCTGTGGCCTGTGGTGCCAGGTGGGGAAACTCCTCGAGTCGTCCAGAAATTGGTCACCTTAGTGGAGGTTAATTTTGGGCCCAGAAGCCACCAGATATCGATATCTTTAATGTTTCTGGAGGTTTCTTTTTTGCTATCATCATTGAATTTTGCTATTGGCAATTTCAAGTGAATCGACTGCAGATTGTTGTTAACAAGAATAAGATGGGGGTATTGTGAAGCTTCTGCACAGCTGCATCGAAAAAAATGTTGGACCATACTGTAATGCTGGGCTGCAAGCGGCTAGCTTACTAACCTGAGTAGATGGTGAGATGTCTTCCATTGGTTCGCTGGTCAATGCAATTGGCTTACCTGGTGATTATTTTTGTCCTTAAACAAGCCATCCAATGTTGAAAGTGCAATGGTTTGACGTGTTTTGATATATTTTGCTGATACTGTGTACAGAAAAGTGACAACATATAGGAATTGAGTGTGTTTCTGACTAGTGGGTGATCCCGAAACCTGTTGGTAGAGATTCTGGGTGCTAGGTCAAAGTTGGGTCATAGTTGGATGTGAACCTTCATGAAATGGCCAATAAATCCAAAACGGTTTACTATGTCCATAATTGATTGGTTTCCGCACTTTATTCATACGATAATTCATCTGTCCTTCATGTTTATCCTGTGGTTGGTGGCTGTGTTTCTGCAACTCCGGCTCAAAAGGTGGCTGCACATTGGAGGCCTACGTAAGAGTGCAGGGATCAGCATTGTTTTGCCAAAGTATCATATTGGATATTCATGATCAGTTGGTTATTCAAAGTTAAACATCTCCCCAATTAGCCAAAGAAAAAAAAGACCGTTTGGATATCCAGTTGTCCAGTAGATATTTGATAATTAAATCTATAATCTGTATAGATGTAAACGTCTTACATTCTCTGGATGTCACACTCAGACAATCAGATGTTTCCTGACTTCCTCTAACCTTACGAGCATGATGGAAGGGATAGAAGATTGGGCCCTTTCAGGGCCTTCCAGTGCTGCGTTCCAATCGATGATTCAACTCTCAGCTTCCGTCATTCCCCATGTAATTCTCAGATTCCTGGATTTGCACCAACCATCATCAATCTTCGTTCAATATATGATATCAGAAAGTATCAACATGGATCGATTTAAGAATTTGCTGATGAGTTCCTGATTTAAATATCATGTTGATATTTTTTGTTTTGCTAAGCAGTTTATCCACTTTTTGGGGGGGAAATGCCGTTGTACGCCCAGCCCCCAGGATTGGAATTCTGGTTCATGCTGGGCGTGCACTTGATGACTTGGGGTGCTTACCAATCCGGCTGGTTTCAGCAACCCAGCTATGTGGCCTCAGCCATCAGCGTGGATTGGATCGACCTGAAAATCCTGACGCTGCTCAGCATTTTCTTCCTGGCCTTTCATGTCAACCAGTGCTTCCAGAGGCAGAAAGAGACGCGTTTTTAGCGCAACAAAAAGGGGTCAGAGTTCAAGAGTCCAAATGTTGGGGAAGCCCAAACAATAGAGGTTTCATATTGGTTGGTCTGCTTAGCGATCTCCCAGTTCACCATATTTCACCCATGTCCAATCTCTGGTGGTTGCAGTGGATTCTCTATCCCCCAGATCACCGGACCCTCACCGTCGAACGGTGTCAAGATGTTGTCATGGTTAACATATGTTAACATTGCCAAGTCTTGTAGGCTGCAAAACCGGATATTCTCAATCTATCCCAATCTCTCCGGAATCGCTCTCCTGTTTCTGTTTTTTAATGTGTTTTGTCCCAATAAATATCCCTTCTGTTGGAGAGATCTCATCGCAGGTATCTCCACATTTGCGGCGCCCTGAAGCGTCTCTTCGCCTGTGTCCACGACTTCGCAGGCGAAGCTCGGCTCTTCTTCGGAACCAAAAGGACCGGCGACGGCAGCGCGGCGTATCATCACCTGGCCACGCGGTGGTTGGCCAGTTGCAGTCTGCTGGCGGTGGATGAACTGCGACATGGGAGACTTGGGCCGAACATCGGGCAGGACATCCCCTGGATGTCCCTGGATTAAGAACTGCAAACATTTTGCAGAAATGAGGGATTTGTGATCTAATCTTGGGACATTAGACATTAAGTCATGGGGGAAAAGAGGTTTTCTAGCGCTGGATTGGTGATGCTGTTGTGACTTGACAGCTGGAAATTCTGGATTTTTATGGAATCTCATGGGATATATAGCTTATAACGACTAATATCGAGATGCAAATGGTGATGTATCAAAATGATCAACCCCCGAAAGGTAGAGGTCCTAATTGGAGATAAACGAGGATTATAGGCAGAAGATGTTGACCCCAGTTGATTCAGCAGGAGGCATCTGCAAAGGCGATTCATCAGAAGTTGACGGATTTTTGGCAGATGATACCAATACCCCCAAAATATAGTTTTGTCTGAGAATTATTAGGGGAACCCAAAATGGACCGCAGAGAAAAATTCATGGAACCATATGTTTTTTTTGCCCTAGTTTTAGACACAGAAAAAAAAACACAGGAGTCGAGAGGCCTCGAAGACCATGGTATAAAATCAGTTGCTGCACTGTCACAATTGGTGACCAGATGTCACCAGATGTCACCAGATGTCACCAGTGGATCTCAACCCAAAAATCTTCGGATCTTTGGATCTAGAGAACTGGGGAAAAATCGAAGTGAAGAACTGAAGAACTAAGATGAATGTAACTTTGGGTAAGAGATTTCAAAGATTTCTAAGTTACTTTACTTTATCTAAGATCAACATGCAACCAACTAGAGATTTCAATCTGAGTTTTGAGAGATTTATGATTTCACGTGGACCTTCAGATACTTCAGCCAGATGATGATCATCTAACAGTAAAAAGAATGCCCGCCCAAAGAACATCCCCACATATCACAAGAAAGACCAATAAAAATATAGATCCCCACGGAATCCACACAAAATCCATCCAAAAGTCAAAGAAGCACATCAGAACATATATACCGAAAACTCTGAAAAAAAAACACAAAAAACATTCCAGAATCACATATCTCATGATTGATATATATATATATTGATAGATCCACATGAAGTCATCAGAAAATAACCACACAATTTTCGCAACCTCGCAACCTCACATAAATATGATCTTGTTGGATCTGCTCGCGGCCCAGTTCTTCAAAATTGAGACACCCAAATGGTTGAACAATCAATCACTATAGAATCTCTCCCCCAGAAACCATCAGAAACCGTTATCTCATAGAATTGGATGATGGGAAAATTTACAGGAAAGCCCTATATTTGGTGGTAAAAACCATGGTTTCCTGTAGATTTTCCCTTAAATCCAATGATCATCAGGACTCTGGATGACCAGCTCTGGCACAGCTACGTCGCGCAGCACGTGGTGCGGCGCAGCGAGGTCGAGTTCCTGCGCTCGCTGCTGCTGCGACCGAGGCTGTTGGCCATGACGCATATGACGGCGGAGCTCACCAAGTCGCAGCTCACCGAGGAGGAGTTGCTGGGAAGCTGACCATAGATGTGGGTTTTTATCATGGATAATCCATGGTGATTTTTCAAGGGATTTTCATCATTGACCAAAATTGGATGATTTCATTGATGTAACTAGCACACGTGCGAATGGTAAGCAGCGGAAACAGCAGACATTTCATGATTTAACCGTCAAAAATGATGGGATCTTTAATCAAGTTGTGGCACTTTTAATGGGATTTTTAACCACTAACATGGTGATATACCAAACTGAGTAGTTTTGACATGATTTGATTTCCACATTGAGTCTTTGCGGATCTGAGTGAACACTCTACCAGTACAAAAGGGAATGAACGACCCTTTTTTTGCCAGGGTTCAAGAACCATGTGGGTCAACCTTGGTCAACGATAAGCAGCCAAACATGAAGGTCTTTTCAGACTTCAACACATCCCATCCTCTCGGTATGAAGTTTCATGAGTCGTACAGGAGCTACCGTGATAGAGAATCCCAGGGGTTAATGTTCCAAAATATATCAAAATAATGATCTGAAACACGTTGGGTAACGTCCCTGAGTTGGACTAGTTCCTGCCCATATGAGTTTGGTGATATTCATTGTGTACTAGCGACATCTGGCGACTATGGTTGGTGTGTCTGAAAATGGGGGGATAACATGGGGATACCTCCAAATGGCATGTTGTTTTGGTGAAGATGAATGATCAATCATCAATGATCACAATCATCAAGATGGATGATTCACCGTGATTATAGAACCATGATTAAGCGTGATCAACCATGATTGACCTTGATCAATCATCATAGCAAAGCCATTATTATCCACCTTCTATGGTGAAGCAAGATTTTGGCACCGTTTTGTGTGGTTCCAACTGGGCTGCAAAGCCATCATATTGGTGGTTCAATACCAATGTGGTTGGCTAAATTCGCATTGGTTACTGTGATAATTTGCCTATCTATCACCTAGATTCGCCATCATAAATGAGCCATATCAACAGTAAAACCCATTTTTTTTGGATGAAGTCACCAATTTCTCTGGTTAAATGAACAGATCTCCATGGGTTTTCTGAGTCTTCAGAGGTTCTTGGAGACGCTTCAGCGCATTCTCAGCTACAAGGAACTCCACCAGGAACTTTTAGACCTGACGACCTTGCAATTGCCAGTTCAGTACAAGTACCTTGGGCCTGAAGAAGGGGTGGATGATGATGATTATTATTATTACTATTAGTACACATTATCATTATGAATATATATATATATTATGTATATATATATATATATTATGTATATATATATATATATTATGTATATATATTATGTATATATATTATGTATATATATATATATATATACACGTATATATTGCCATTATGTATACTATATATATAGAGAGTGTTATTGTTCTATTGATACTGTATGTATTGTTATTTACTTCTTTTGTTGTAAAAATGATGGTGATGATGAAGAAAATGGTGGTGATGGTGATGGTGATGGTGATGGTGGTGATGATGATGATGATGATGATCATCGTTAGTGTGATTGCTGTATTGTTACTATTGTATGTTCTTATGATGATGAACTGATGATTATTGTTATCTTTTTGATGATGATGATGATGACGACGACGACGAAGATGATGATGATGATGATGACGACGACGACGGAGGACGACGACGATGATGATGATTGTTGTTGTTGATGATGTTGTTGTTGATGATGTTGTTGTTGTGGTGGTTTGGGTGGCGGTGGTGGTGGTGGTAGTGGTGATGGTGGTGGTGGTGGTGGCGGTGGTGATGGTGGCGATGGTGATGGTCATGGTGAGGAGGAGGAAGAGGAGGAGGAGGAGACGACGACGATGACCTTGTTTCAAAATAGTTGCTGACATGCGCATGTTTGGGAATGACGTATACTGTAGGTTGTTGTTTGTTTCCGCGTTGGACGTAAAGATATTCGGTTGAAACGTTGGTATCAGGTTGTGTGCCCAAGCCGCCTCAGGGCCCCAGAGTGTGCTTTTCTGTGGAGTTGTAGGATTTTAGTCTAAAAAACCTGGTCAAACCAATATTTCATTCGCACATTTTCCCCAGAAACAAATCCATGGAATCCTATCCCATGCTATCCCTGAACAAGGCTTTAAATTTGCCAACTCAGAATCGTTATGGGGCAAAATTGCCCAATTTTCAAAAAAACACACCCAGCATTTGTGGAATCTATGGAGCAGCTGTTTGATGTGCACCCCATCCCATAGAATTCCCTCAAAAGGCTAACAATCAAACGTGGCTGGGAAATCAAGCTATAAATGGTGGTTAAAATTGTGAAAATGGGAATTACTGATCTATAAAGGGGGCATTTTCGATTGCCACTTTTGATTACCAGTAGTCAGGGGAACTTTTCATAATTGCCCTATTTCAGCGTGTGGAATCAGGAAATGCCAGGGATCTCTTCCCTGGCATCCATCCATCGCTATATCATCGTATTATATATGTACTGTATTATTTTTACCGTAGTTCAACTAAAAAGTCTACCTATAGCCCGTGAGCATCCACAATATATATATATATATATGTATTACATATATATATATATGTATTACATATATATATATGTATTACTGTATTACTTAAAAAAAAAAAAAAAAACATCATTCAACCCAGGCACCCAGTTAGAATTTGGTGCATAAACCCCAGTCATAGAAGTCATAGTCATGAAATCATCTAACTCAAGCAACAGCTCTGCCATAGACCGCACCGTTATAGGCACCTCCTAAGTCTCACTGTCTTTCTGAATTTGCTCTTCTTAGCGTATGGCATGGCGCTCAGCGACTCGACCATGGCTCCCGGGATCTTCATCGTTCCGAGGATGCAGATGGTGGTGACAATGGAGATGGAGATAGCGCCTTTTTTTTGGAAGATCCAATGGTGATCCAATGGTGTTGATCATGTGTTTTTTCTTCAAACATAAAATTTTAGGGCACAATTTGTTGGACAAAGCAATTTTTAGGAGTTTCCGAGATGAACGGGTCAGTCTTGGTTTCGGAGACTCACCAGCATCTTGCGCCAAGACATAGGGATTTTTGTCCGGGTCAAAGCCCGGGACGGTCCTGGTGAACATCAAAATAACCAACGGGAATGAACGTCGTATAAATTTCTGTTCAGATGTTTTCACACATCCCCACCTACCTATTTTTGTTGATTTGTAGGTTATTTGGTGCGCTCAGTCCCTAGGTCTCAGTGTCTCAAACGTTCACCATAGTAGTTACCACGCATAGATATTTCAATAGAAGTCACCTCCACAATAGATTAATGTCCATGATCATTCCATTATTTCATGCAACTATAACTTATATTAACTTATAACCCCAATGTTTGATGCTAAAATCCTACTGGCACCATCATATTGCTATCCGCTATCCCTATTAAAATCATGCCCAGAGGTCATGGACTTGTCCCTCTTGGGGATGTTGGACGTGGCTCAGCAACTGTGGAATCCCTTCCGTGCCAACAGTTTCCTGGCGAATTCTGGCATATTGAAGCATATTGTGTTTTTGTGTTTCATATGATTCAAGGATTTTCCAATAATTTGCAAGGAAGAATATACCTTCTATAAATCTATATTACATGTGTAAATGATGAAAAAGTGTAGAATTCATTGAAAATAACAGGCAATTGAGGCCCTCTAGGGATACAGATTGCAATTATGATTTTATGCAATTC
>Ga0126342_10022697_pt1 | contig 10333 bp, 13 predicted proteins | sample Cyp1metagenome_FD_92528 | JGI IMG/M metagenome (GOLD analysis project Ga0126342, IMG submission 92528) | Coral microbial communities from Lord Howe Island, Old Settlement Bay, Australia - Cyphastrea 1 metagenome | ecosystem: Host-associated > Invertebrates > Cnidaria > Coral ... | reverse complement strand
TGTTTTTCGGTTTTTGTTCTCCGTTTTTGTTCTGGAACGTGACAAGGACTTTGGACTATGTATCGGTCCTCTTCCAGTTTACTTTTGCGGCCACTACAGCATCGGCCCCTGCGTGAATTAAATGATTAATCTCATATGAAACATGCTTGGATAGATGTTGAACGACCTGGCGGAAGCCACACGGCGTTGGACGGAAAAAAAAGAAAGGGTTGCAACGGAAACCCGGCAATCGCAATTTTACTTCAGTTTTTTTGTGATCAAATCTCATGGGTTGCGGGGCGACAACTCTCACTTCTACCTGAGTTTTTGCACTCAAACCGCGAAAGGGTTGGCGACGACTGCAAGCGATTTTACCTTTTTTGGCAAACGCAAACATTGCCATTCTCGAGATCTGTGAGCAAACAAAGCAACACAGCCCTATGCGGAAACCAGAGCTCCTTTCAGCCAGGAGTCTCAAGGTCACACAGTGTAAGCTGCACGAATGTGGATCGATATTGCGAGCCAGGGTGCTCACGATTTTGCCTGAGCTATTGCGTAAGAAGTTGCACTTGTTAAAGACACCAGAAGCTATTCGTCTTGAAGCTCTTAATAGCACACTTTGTCACTGTTGCAGTTGTAATTGTATTCCACAGTGTCACAGGTGAATGCACAGTCCGTCTTAACAGGAACTGTCTGTTGCAACTTTCACGTCCAAGCATGCAACTAGAGCTGTCTTTTTTGTGTCCGAGCCCGTTGCCTTTTCGGCGGGTTTACGGTCTTGAGTCTTACTCGCGGACCAGCGGGGAATCAAACCACCACCGGCAGTGTGTCAGCGACGTCAAGAACGCCGCAATACCAACTGAGCCACGAGGACGACTGCATGCAACCAGAGCTGTCCAGCGTGTTGCTGCTGTTTCCAGATATTTGTCTTGCCTGTGTGAAGATAGATAGAGTTAGAGTTTCGGATTGAAAGGTGGCAGCTATCTCCTTCGGTTGCCTGACTCAACACCTTTGTGAGCAGCTGTTAATTTGATTTTTTACTTTTTAAGTCTTGCTCTATATTCAAAGAGTCTGTGTGAAAGCTTCTGTGTAAAAGTTTTTTCTGTTAAAGCGTCTGCGTGCAACGGTTCTGTGTGTTTAAGTTCCTGTGTGTGAAAGGGATGTTGTTAAAAGTGTCTGTGTGTAAAAACTGTCTGTGTGTGAAAGTGTCTGTGCAAAAACGAATGTGTGGAAAGCTTCTGTCTGTGAAAAGCTTCTGTCTGCAAAAGTGTTTGTGCAAAAGCATCTGTGTGTAAAAGCTTCTGTGTGTAAAAGCTTCTGTGTGCAAAGCTTTTGTGTGTACAAGCGTCTGTGTGTGAAAGGGTCTGTGTGTGAAAGTGTCTGTCTGTAAAAGCTTCTGTGTGTGAAAGCTTTTGTGTGTAAAAGCTTCTGTGTATAAAAGCTTCTGTGTGCAAAAGTGTTTGCGATGCAAACTATTGTCTTGCACTTTTGTTATTTTGTCTTAATACTCCTCTTCTCGACTGCTCATAACATATCTTTAGTATATCGTTTCTAATATGGTTCCATACCAATAAGAGAAGACCCTGCTCCTCTACGCTCTCGGGCCATCCGTCGTCCAGTTTGACTTGTTTATACCAATTACAGCCTTAGAGCGACATCGGCCAAACCAGAGGAAAAAAAAAAGAGGCGTAAGGGGGGTGGCTTAAGGGGGGGAATGGTGGGCTTAAGGGAAGGCTTAAGCGGGGGCTTTAAGGGGGGCTTCAAAGGGGGGCTTCAAAGGGGTGCTTCAAGGGGTGCTTCAAAGGGAGGGCTTCAAGGGGTGCTTCAAGGGGAGGCTGAAGGGGGTGCTTCAAGGGGAGGCTGAAGGGGTAGTAGTAGTAGTAGTAGTAGCAGTAGTAGTAGTAGTAGTAGTAGCAGGAGTAGTAGTAGTAGTAGTAGTAGTAGTAGTAGTAGTAATAGTAGTAGTAGTAGTAGTAGTAGTGGTGGTAATAGTAGTAGTGATTTTGTGGTCTCATTTGTGGTCTCATTTTTGGTACGCCAGACGGTCCCAAAAATGGGACCGTGAAAATGCTTTTCTTTTGTTCTTTAACTAAGCTGCGCATGCGGTCTCAAAATGGGACTCCCATGCGTCCCGTTTTGGGACCGTGTTAGGTTCATTTTCTTAAGGCTTTTGCGTCAGGGTTGAAGAAATGTTTTGGTTTCAATGGAAACTTTGTGGCTTATTGCGACCGGAAAGGCAACTAGGGAGGCCCTTTTGAGCGAAGCCGGTTTTGAGAACGTTTTCCAGACTCAGAATTGGGTCCGTCGGAGCAAGCTATTTTGTGGATGAATTTGTTTCTAAAGCGCGGAGTAACGAAGAATTGGTGAATGTTGCCTGGGTCGTGCTGCATCGCAACCGCCACATTGGAGCCAGTGAGCGGAGACAGCTGTTACCACATGTACGCTTTCAGGTTCGATTTTTGGGGCCGGAAAGTCAATTGAAATTAAGCTTCGCATGTGCGGGCCTCCTCTGTTCCAAATCTATATTGCTTTTGCTTAAATTCAGGTAGTAGTAATTTTTGTTTGTTGCACGGGTCGGCCTTTACTGTTGATTTTGCGATTTTGTGCTTTCATTTTAGGTACCGCCAGGCAGTCCCAAAAATGGAACTTTTTTTTCTTTTCTTTTGTTCTTTACTAAGCTGCGCATGCGGTCCCAAAGTGGGACCGCCAGGGGGGTCCCATTTTTGGGACCGTGTTTGGGTTCATTTTCGAAAAGTTTTTTGTGCGTCAGGAATGTTTAGGTTTCAATACAAACTTTCTGACTCTTCTTAAGGCTTAAAGCTCCTCGTGAGCTTTGAACACACCGTGCTGGCCCGAAAGACGACAAGACTGTTGAAGATGCTCAAGACGATGAGAAAATGACTTCCGTGGGAATTGACTCTCACATGGGCAGCCACGAGGGTCCGACCTGACACCGTGGAAGACCTCACGGACGAAGAGTTGTCGGGCGGTCCGACGATTGGGGTGGTTCGAATCTTTACAGTCTGTGAGTGAGGCTCAAGTTCACAGGACCGTGCCACAGAGCAAAAACTGCCGTCTGAACATGGTTGAACAGGAACAGCCAGTTCAATCGACAGTTGCCTTTCCGGTGGCTTGAGGGGGGCTTGAGGGAGATTTAAGGCGGACCTGAAGAGGGATAAAGGGGGGACTTGTGGAGGACTTAAGGAGGGGCTTTAATGGAGGCTTAACGGGGCGGCTTGAAGGGAACCCTTCAGAAAGGTACCTTAAGGGAGCTTCGGAGGTCCCCTTCAGGTCCCTCCCTTAAGCCGCCCCTAAGCCGTCCCTTAAGCCCTCTAAAGCCGCCCCTTTGTTTTTTTTTCGTAAAGTAAGCTTCGGAGGTCCCCTTTTGGACCCCTCCCTTAAGCCGCCCTTAAGTCCCTTAAGCCTTCATTGAAGCTTCCCTTAAGGTACCCTTCAACCTCAATTTGCAGACGGCCATGTATGCGTTTTTCGACTAATTAATTCTATTTTGCGACATGGAATTGAACGTGTTGGACGACCTGGCGAAGCCATGAAGGCTTTGGACGGAAAAAAATTGATGTACCCTTCATACAAAGGGGGTGGGCCTTACATGTGTCAATGACGGCCGCAGACGCCAGGCATCAGAACAGAATGCCTGTGAGAAGCTGTATCTGATGGTCAGCCACAGTCCGAGCGAAGTCAAGGCATGGACGGCCTCCATTCTGTGTGGAAAGTGGGCATTGCGGATGTACAGCACCATTGATTGACTTGTATCTTCCCGACTGAATGTTTGACATTCCTGCAATCGTGTGAGCATCACTACGACATCCTCCACCGTGTTCAGTTGGAGTTACGTTCAGTCCGAGGAAAAAAGCAGAAACATTCTACAAACAAAGGAAAACGACTGCAACATGTCTGCAGTCTTCATCTCTGAACTGAGAAATTGCAACCACATCAGTAGCAAAAGCACCAAGTTCAAATTGCTTCGGCCAAACGACGCCGTCAAATTCGTTAAATGCCAAAGGCATTCTCTGAGAGTAAGAACCGTGCAATCAAAGCATTGCAACCACATCCAAGGAAAAAAAATCAAACGAAGCGTCTTCAAAACACCAAACATAGAAAATACGAGTAAAAAAAAGGGGAAACCCAACTCGGCTATGCATGCGGAAAACAAATCAGTTGTGCACACGGATGATGATGCATATGACGCTGATTATGATGATGATGATGATGATTCTGATGATGATGCTGATGCTGCTGCAGATGCTGCTGATGATGGTGATGATGGTGATGATGATGGTGATGATGACGATGATGATGAGGGTGATGATGATGATGATGGTGGTGGTGATGATGATGGTGATGATACGTTTGACGAAGAGGAAGATGAAGATGAGGATGAGGATGAAGATGAAGAAAGATAATGATGATGAGGAGAGCAACAATGATGGTGAGAATGAGCATGACAAGGATGTTTCGCTTTCGATGATCATGTCTTTGGTGGACCACGTTGCGATGATGATGATGATGATGATGGTGATGGTGATGGTGATGGTGATGGTGATGATGGTGATGATGACGATGATGATGTTGATGATGACGATGACGACAATGATGATGATGGTGTGATGATGATGATAATGATGATGATGGTGATGATGATGGTGATGATGACGATGATGATGAGGGTGATGATGATGATGATGATGAGGGTGATGATGATGATGATGGTGGTGGTGATGATGATGATGATTATGACGATGGTGCTGGGGATGGTGAAGGTGATGGTAACGATGAAGTGTGATGGTAAGTCGAAGAAAGTGGAGTAGCGGTTGTGTCTCTTTAATGAAGTTAAGCTAATGAAGTTAAGCGACGGGTCTGGCTGGTAAATCCTACCCTTATCTTCCCTAGCCCCACCCCACCCCCCACGGTTGTGTGTGTACAACTGAGTCAATTTTGTGTGTATAACTGAGCCAAAATTCTGTGTGTACAACTGATTCAGTTTTGTGTGCGCAAGTGAGTCACTTACCTTTTGAAGCCATGTGGATTTCAACTTGGGCCGCAAGTTGGGGCTAAGTTGCGCCATCTTGGAGCCAAGTTGGGCCGAAGTTGGTGTTTCGCTGCTTGCCGAAATTGACCCCATGTCCGGCCAATGTTGCGGCCATGTTGGATCGAAACGACCCATTCTGGCTGTTGTCTGGGTGGCCCTTGGAATGGTGTGTGATCCCAGGCTGAAAAAATCATTGGAGTGCAGTCGCCCAATTCCTTGTTTGGGGCCCAGGAGTTTGACAGTCTTTGTTTCGTGCTGCCTATTCAAGTTTGAGGTTTGCCAAATTAAGAAAACAGTCAGAGTGAAGCGCCGTATCGCCGTATGTGTGTCCGGCAGCTCTGCCCGGCCCATTCGCTGAGACGTCTGAACAGCGCGTATCCATGATTGAAAAAATCAAGGCGCGGTTGGGTGTGAAACCAGGACTTGTGTCGGAGTTGCCATGTCGTGGCATTTGTCCAGTTTGTTATTTTCTGTTTGTCGTGAGTCGTGAGTCGTGCAAAAAGGCTTTGAATTTCTCAGTAGTAGCCGGCCCAGGACTTACTTGGAACCGCGCAAGGTTGTTGCAGATGGGTCTGTCGTTATGATGGCTGTCCGGGTGCGATGGCTTTTCGATCTTGTGCGCGTTCCTGTGCTCAACACGACCCGGCACCACGTCACACTGTGCCGCGCCAGCAGTGATGAAGACGCCGAGGTATTGGCCAAGAGGGTGCGATCATTTGGCTCAGCCAGGCATGGCAGCCAAGCTACGTGGGAACCGCTTGCAAAAGAGGCCTCCCTCTGCAAGACTGCGTGGCGAGTTGTGCGGATGGACGAGTTGGTGCAAAGATTTTGCCATGCCATCCTTGATGCCACGTGCAGTTTCGAGCCTAATACCTGCATGTAGAGGAGGGTGCCAACGTGTATCGTGGGCTGGACCAGGCAAAAACTGTGCAGCTTGCGGGCGGACCTGTGATTTCTTGAAGTTTGACATGGAGGCCACACTGCAATAGATCATGTTCACCTCAGATGCCTGAGTAGCAGATGGTGCCTGTCTGCAAAACTCAACAAGAAGAACTGTTACAACTTGCTCAAGGACAAAAAGAAGCTGCAGATCCCTGTGCGGAGGAAGAGTGCCAACAGATTCAGGCAGTAGCGCAAGGGGGAGAGTGCATCCCAACAGTGCAGCTATTTGGTGAGGTCGTCGCTTAGATTGCGGAGCGGACCATCGCTTTAGAACGCGTTCGCAACCATCGCTTTAGAACGCGGAAGATGATCCTAATTAATTTGTGCGATAGTTTTTACATGTTGTACCTCGCCCATCATTTACATCAACTTCATCTACATCATATACATCACAACATCTTCTACACATCTCTTATGTCCTGTACATCATCTACATCATTGACATCTACGCCGCCACACACATCCTTTACATCATCTATATCAACCCCATCCACATTACGTACATTGAAAATACCATTTTCTTCAACCTCTTCAACATCGCATACATCGACTTCATCAACACCACATACATAGATCACATACATTGGAGTTGTGATACAGGATGTACATGCGTGCTGATGCAGAGCTTGTTATCGGACCGACAAGGTGGAACGTGGACTGGCGACGTGTTGGATATATTTTTTGTCCTTTGACTTTGAACTTTGGCTCCTGTCTCGCAACCGAGATACTGTACGCCCTATACTTGCTTCTTGACACTGTATTACGACTTGCAAATCGCGATTCACTGGGGTCATCACAGTCATCTGACTAGACGGCGTGGGAGACCAATTGCACATAGCAGAAAAAAATCATTATCGTTCATTATACATCGATTAGTCATTATGCATCAACAACATCATTCATCAGTTCTCATCTTTCATTGTCATGCAACAGCATCATCCACCCTTCCCAATAGGCGGGGTGAGGAGAGAACGGCAAGGACGCAAAAGCAAAGACGACGAGAAGACGCAAGAACAGATGTTGAAAAAAAAACAAACAAAACACCAAAAAATAAATTAAGGACGAAAATGAAGAAAACGAAGAAGAAGAAGAAAAAACAGAAGAAACAAACATAAAATGGAATTAAAAAAAAAAAATGGAAACAAAAACAAAGGAAGGAAAAACAAAAAAACATGATTAAAAAATAAAAATAAAAAATGAGAAAAACAATGAGAGAACAAGGAAGAGAGCACAGACAAGCAAGAAGAAAGGGTAGACAGCAAAGCAAGAAAAACACAAGAGCAGTGCGGTAAAGTCTCCATAAGGGTTCCGTTGAGAGACCCGTGTTAACCCGTGGGCCCGTGATGATAAGAGCAGTGCCTTCTCTCTCGTTTAGGTACCATCTATCGTCCAGGTAGTTCTTTGCAACATATATAGTTGGCAGAGCGTCAGAAGGCTTTGTGTGGCAAGTGAGCAGCAATCTTTGCATCGCAAGTGCATCGCAGACCGTTACGATGAGTAGTGCTAGAAGTAGTGCAGGTGGTGGAATGTGCAAGTGAGTGAATTTTGTTGGTGGAATGTGTAAGTGAATGAGAATGTGTAAGTGAGTGAAATCTGCCATGTGCAACTGAGTGCCCCACCCTTCAAGAGTGCTCGCGGTGACAGGCAAAATATGATGTGTAGAAATAAATTTTAAAACGAAAGGAATTGATATTATAGTAACCATGACATGGGCATTTCGTATGTCGGATCATAAAAGTACCCCCAAATCATCCGACATTACATAGATCATGTGAGTTTTGAAAAACATGGTGACTTGGAATCTTCCATGTCAAGAAACCCGTAAATGGTAATAGACCATGATTTAACTTTTAAAAACAGTTTGGGATATGTCATGGATTGTGTGGGTCAACATTTTTTCTCAATGGCATATTATCTTGCAACAAATGACCATGGCTAGTGATATAAATGGTTATCCGGCTATCCCTTGTAACGATCTACAAATTTTGTATGTGTCCTGGGAGATGCCTGGATATGTCCTTGGATGACATCCAGCTGTAATGAAATACAGTTGGACGTCAAATGCATGGGATGGGAGCAAGTGGATGAACTGATTTCCATGCGGATGCAAGCAAAACATTCTCCCCCATCAGTAGTATTTGTTCTATTATATGTCCTCAAGCATCCAATGTGACTCAAGAGTCAAGCATCCAATATGATCAGGATGCAGTGCCTCTGTGTGCAAAGGAACATGAACGCTTTTGCCCTACCCCACCCCACCCCAAATGGTTATTTTTTTGGTACGTACATCGCTTTAGAACGCGTAACTTCCCAAAGTGCTGCGCGTGCGCGTTCCCATGATGCCCTGTGTTCTGAAGTGATGGCTCAAAGTGTGTTATCAAGTGATGCAAAAAAATGTAGCTAAATTCTGAAGTGATGGTTCGGATGGTGTTCTGAAGTGATCCTGTTGCCAGCTATTCCCTCTGATTCTGCGTGAAATCGTGACCGACATTGGAACAGAATGCCTACATCATTTTGTCCCTCATGGTTGCAACGTGCAGTATTCAGAACAGCATTGCGTTGAGAGTTGCTGGCATCCAAGACTGGCTGAAATTTTGGCTTACGGTGCCCAGTCTTTTTTTTGCAAAGCTGTCGCTTTGTGTTCGATTCCACAGAAATGACACACCGTGGTTGACCTTCACGAATCCATTTTGTTCTTGGTTCAGTTGGACACGGAAATCGCGTGATGACAACGTTCACTGCTTCGCAAAATGACAAGTTGACAATTGAAAGTAACTGCACAAGTCATTTCTTCCAGAAACAACATCTTGATGCTGATATCTTGCGCCATGGAAGGCACGCCACGACATGCAGAGTTGCACGCTTTGAAATCAACCAACATTAAAGAACCGTATGAAATTGTGCATCTTTGTGTGTATTTTTGGTGGTTTCATTTGCTGTTTGTTTTTGTTGTATGGTTGATCGGGTTTGGGAATTTGGGGATTTGGGGATTTGGGAACGCTGTCATTCTTACCAGGTGGAGATGAATTGCACGGCGCGCCGCTTTGTCGATTTGGCTGTGGCGAGCGTCACAAAACAACTTGGATTGACAGGAGGGGAGTGGTGTGCAAAACCAATAGTTCAATAGGGCGAAAAACCCAATTGATAGATCTTTTTGCGGGTGATTGCAACTCATCTTACAGATAAGGGCATGTATTGGCGCAACGTCTTATGCAACTGATTTTTTTGGGGATTGCAACGGTTTGTCCCAAACCCATGTGCTGGCAGGAGTCAATGAGGATGCAATTGACTCGGAACTCTCGTACCACTTCGATCCAGGTTATTCCTTTGGGGAGCTGAAACCTCAGTTTTGAATGTTACTGTTTTCATGCAACGATGCAACAAAATATATGTGGGTATCCCACACAAATTGTCATAGTTTATCAGAATTTATCACCATTTCCTCTACAAAAAAAAAAATGATCCCATTTTCTTGTCAAACCTATGTGGGTGTGTCTTAAAATGGGGTATACCCTGTTTATGACCACTTCAGTAGGGAACATATCAATTAATCATTGAATTTGGGGGGACCGCACCGCATTGACAAAACCTGATCCCAAGGCCAGCGGCGGTCGAGGATTGGGTGGGAATCGGAATGGACGGGTTCAGGTTTGCCATGGCATCCAGTGGAATGGGAATTTATAGTTTAATATAGTTTAATACATAAATAATAATGTCTATATACATATACATATACACATATACACATATACACATATACACATATACACATATACACATATACACATATACACATATACACATATACACATATACACATATACACATATACACATATACATATACAATCATATACATATACAATCATATACATATACAATCATATACATATACAATCATATACATATACAATCATATACATATACAATCATATACATATACATATACATATACATATACATATACATATACATATACATACACATACACATATACATATATACACATATACACATATACACATATACACATATATACATATATGCATATATGCATATAGACATATACACATATACACATATAGACATATAGACATATAGACATATACACATATATACATCTATACATGTATACATGTATACATGTATACATGTATACATGTATACATATATATACATATATACGCATATACACATATACACATATACACATATACACACATACCTATATACCTATATACGTATATACGTATATACGTATATACGTATATACGTATATACATATATACATATATGCATATAGACATATAGACATATAGACATATACACATATAGACATATATACATATATACATATATACAT
>Ga0126342_10022696_pt1 | contig 10333 bp, 14 predicted proteins | sample Cyp1metagenome_FD_92528 | JGI IMG/M metagenome (GOLD analysis project Ga0126342, IMG submission 92528) | Coral microbial communities from Lord Howe Island, Old Settlement Bay, Australia - Cyphastrea 1 metagenome | ecosystem: Host-associated > Invertebrates > Cnidaria > Coral ... | reverse complement strand
TTTTCGCCGAAACCATGTCGCCGATGTATTTTTGATTATTTCGCCGAAACCATGTCGCCGATGTATTATTTGATTATTTTGGTGAACCATCGCCGAAACCTATTTCACCATTGACATTATTTTTTGTATTATCAACATGCTGGTCTTATTCAACTTTGTGGAATCTGGTTTGAACTCCGTTTGACAACATTGGATGCTCTACTCTACATCGTTTTCGAGAAGTACTACAAATACTACAAGGGGATCTCCTGTAAGTCTAATGGTCTAGGCTGGTTTGCACGTTACAGGACTCAGTTCCTGCCGGATCACTACAATGATCCAGTTCTTGTCTAGTCTAGTGTGATTTCCATGGTGGCTCCGACATGGTGCCATGGACCCAAGCGAGGGAACCCTTTTTAGGGTGAATGACGACTGACCTGATTTCAGAATTGACAATTTTGAATCAGTAATTCGCCTAAGTAAAGTGCAACAGTTGGCCTTACTGTTTTGCGGGCCTTTTACGAAGTCCCGCGGCTCCTGTGGTCCCAGGGATTCCTCGCCGCTGCATTTCTTCAACTGTGAAGCAGTGCCGAACAATCAGAAAACCTTTTTACTGCAGCTTCAGTTTTTGAAATGAGACATAAATAGACATAACCATGTCGCATGAACCACCATTCAGGCAGGCACACGCTTTCCAGGTGTGGTCTTTTTTCTTTTGATGGTTGTCTGGTGAGGTCAAACATATTGTGCACCTAATTCGATGGAACTTGTCTAGCTGTTATATGTGCCCTCTGGGCTGACCTGACTACCGTCCCGGCAAGGGAATAACGCACGACTCTTATATAGGATTATATAGGTATTTAGGAACTGAGTCCTGCTTGGAACGTTATTTTCATCATCCGACCAATTTTCTCCATTCAACTCGAGCTATGTTTCCGTGAACTTCCTCTTCGACATCATGGCCGCCTTCTTCGACTTCCCCAGCTACGGCACCAACTTGGCCACCAACTCCACATCCTACAACGACTCCTACACGTCCACCCTTTGTGTGGTCTACAACATCACCGTCTCCTACTACACATCCAGTACCCCATCCAGGATATCAAGTCGATCCACAACATTATTCAACGACCCCATCATCCATTCCAACTGCGTCTTCAGCATCAACAGATCATCTTTTCGGACATCCATCCGCCTTACATTCCTCATGGCCTCCTACAACCTCGTTACCGACTACCACCAGCTCGTCATCGCCACCAACTCTCTCGTCCCTTGCAAGCTCACCTCCCGCGGTACCACCTCAACATCATATCTTCCCACCGACACCTTCAGGGTCTCGCCTTGAGGTTCCGACTTTTCCGACACCGACAACAAACTTTGTTGCCCGCGCTGGACCATCCTTCTCCACTTCATGCCCACCTGTTCCCATTCCAGTACACGAACCACATTGTCCGCCCACGTCTCCAACGATGCCGAGCACATCAGCTACATGTCCTCTTCATCCACCTCGGCCTACGACTCCGACTACAACGACACAATCTTTGGCACATCCTAAACACACAGCTGTCAAAGCCGCCCCGAAGCTCCGCACCGAGAGACGACCAGAAAGACCGCGTCGTTCAGCCCAAGCACCTTTGACTACCTCGACATCAGTGCACCTCCAGATCCTCCAGTTCCTCCAACCGTTCAACAAGACTTGGCAAACCTGGGTACTACTGCTAAGGAACTGGCTGAATCTGTTCGTCTCATTCAAGCACAACAACAACAACAACAACAACAGCTCCTTATATGGAATCTCACCGCATTCAAGAACAAGAACAAGAACAAGAACAACAACAAGAACAACAACAACAACAACAACAACAGCTTCGTCAGAACCCTCCGACAACTACATCACCTACACCGCCATCGACCACACCTGTTCCCGCAACCAAAGCGCGACCAACTGAACCTCCAGCACCTGGCCACACTACATCATCGGCGACAACAGCTCCACCCATTCGTATTCCTTCCAAATCGCCATCACCATCGGGTACACCTACACCCAGGCCTCGCCGATCGGGCTCTCGTCGACGCTCACATCATCGTCCTCATCGTGATTCTCCGCAACGTCGACTATACAACGTCCTCGATCACCACTTCCAAGACACCGTTCCACAACAAAGCACCCAAAAGGTCGCCGAACACCCTCACCATACCGTCGCCGATCCCCAGCCCGTCGACCTGACCCACCACGTCGTCACCATACACCGGATCCTCCTCGACGCAGCCGAACACCTTCCCGAAGCACCATTGTCCTTACACCGGCACCACGTGGCTTGGACCCTGGATTTATCACTACACCGGATGCTGATGACACCTGGGGTGACTGGAAAAACAACCAATCTGACGCTCACCACCCGGATGACCGACGACCTCGTTCACCACAAGGCCCTCCTTCGAACACTTCAGCTACGGCACCATTGGGTTCGGTTTCCTACAGGGTTGCCACGGGGGACAGCGATGCATCAGATCCTGAAGAATCCTTCTCAATCGCAGCATACGAACCAGGAGACACTGACATTGAAGAGATGAAAAAGCAGCAGCAGCTGACCCCAACAGGATCCGCTGTGTCACTAAGCTGGGCAGTTCTCATGTATATCAGCTACCACAAAACCAGCTGGGAATCAGTTGCCAAAATTCTGGTGGAAAATTGCGTCCGACCAGCAAGTTGGACAAAAAACGAAGCAGGCATCCCGACCCAATTCCCCTGCTACGGATTCTTCGGATATTCCTTTGAGATTGCAGACACCGATGCGTTACAGTCGTGGGCCATTCGAGTTTGCACTTCTAACCTCTACAAGATCGGGAAAGGACAAAACCCCTCGGGGATCCTGGCCATTTGTCGGTCACCCAAATTGGTCACCCAAATGCATCCGGGCCCAATCGGGTGGAAACGACCAAATTCAACGCCTCTGTGCTATTGCTGGCATATAGCGAGGGGCAAAGACGGTGCAACGGCTATGAACTCCAAGTGCGCATCGGTATCCTATGTGGCATCAACCCATTCAGTATATCTTCAACTGATCACCAAGGCTCCGATCCCTGCCCGTGCTTCGACGACTTCAGTTGCAGGTGATCCTCCCGAACCTTCACGGACGGAACCTCAAATGCTTTCGACACTACTACCACCTCTACACCAACGGCACCGAACTCAACACCACAACATCACACCCGGGACACCACCACCAGCAATGAACCACGCGACACCACGGAATCTGATCGCCGAGGACATCATCGAGACACTGCTTCCTCTTGGAATCGAGCTTCATCGGGTTACCATGGCCGCTATACCTCTCATCGCGAAGGACGTTCCCGTGACCACCACCGTGAAGGATCCTCGGGATACTTCACTTCTGGACGAGATGCCGACCGATCGCGCTGGTGATCCCTGCATCAAGGAAAAGCACTGAGCTGAGTGGCTCTCAACCGGCCAAAAAAGTGGAGTAACAATGCTTCTCCCGACAGGCACCGGCGTCCGATGCCACTTCTTCCGTCAAAATTGGGGGCTGCCAACTTCTCGGATCAGAACTTCATTTTGATTATCAATTTGACTACCTATTGTTTTCGTTTTCATTTCACTTCGCTGGGATTGACTTCCCACTTTTGCTGACTGACTATGGCTGGGGCTAAGCCAAATACCCCAAAACGAAACAAACAGTGAAACGTCTCTTGATCGGGACTGAATTCCCAATTTTGCCGCATGACTATGGCTGGGGCTAAGCCAATCACCCCAAAACGAAACAAACTGTGAAACGCTTTGCGGCAAACGACTTTATTTCGACCTTTATGTACATTTGGAAGTTCACGTATTTTCCAGCTGGCTTATTTCATTCTGTGTACTTCGCTGCGTTCCTGAACATCATGGCATCCCAAGACTTGATCTCTCAGTTCACCCAAGATTCACCGATGATCCCGGCATCGCAACCGGATCGATCTCGCACTCCTCGACGTCCTCATCATGAATGGCATCAACCTGTGCCGACGTTCCGTGGACCGATGCATTACGCAATGACAGCTTCTCGACCTTTTTGGCCTCACTCAGGGGTGCCTCCACCGCCACCTTCAACCTCTTCCTACCCCTCACGCCCAACATGGACAACCACTCCACCAAATCCGTTATTCCCACCGACACCTCCAGTCCTACCTCATGGACCTCAAGATCACAATGCATTCACACCTCAGAGAAGCAGCACTATTACACCGAGATCACCGCTGTCCACCAACTCGCCACCTGGCCTTTCTCCTGTCCGTCAGGGATACACTTGTCGGCCCATCGACATCCCACCGATTGAAGGATGGAAACCCGATGTTGAATTCCATGACTCCAACAAGGTGAATGGTTTGGACTTTCCTTCGAAAATTCGTCAAAGCAGATTTTCTATAGCTTCAAAGACATTGAAGGTATGGATCCTTTACAGGTCCCATTGTGGAAATTCTTGTGCCAAGGGCTTCACAATACTTGGCTTCGTCGAATTGCCTACGGAAGGGAAACCTTCGTGCTCCCCTTCGACAACATCGGTACTACAGTATTTATCGCAGAATTGGTGGCTCAACTTCGCACTCGGAATGTGGACTTGGACAAGCTGGCGGCATTCAAATCACGCGCAGCTGGCCAGTTCGTCAACCTCGAGGCTACGCAACACATGGCCAAGGAAGTCGCCCAACTTATGCAATCGTGGTTACCGTCACAGCCAGCTGCCGACAATGCCAGTCAACAGCGCATTTTGGAACTGGAAGCTGAATTAGCCAAAGTCAAATCGGAGAATACCCAGGCCCCGCCAACAACCACGGAGACACCGGGGACGGCCTCTACACCTATCGCACGAGCTCTACAAGGACAACCATCCGCTTCTACTTCCTTCGGCCCTTCTTGCCTGCTGGTGTCTCCTGGATCTGTCAACCCCTGGTTTGTGGAGAATCAACCTTCCTCGCTGACCGAGACGCAGTACAAGAAATGGCTGAAAGACTTGAAACTCCCTCCTCACAAACAAGAAACATTAGAGAAACAGCTGGAAAAAGTCGCCACTTGGTGGAACAACCAACATGACGACGCCGTGAAAACGATCCAGAGAGCCAGTGTGGCGATGGGCATTGATCCGTGCAAACACAAGAACGCTTCGACGGATGGGATTGTCCTCAAGGTCATGACTGTCGCGATGCTGATGAACTCCTGACTAGCCGACTAGCCAAGTATTTGATATCCCGGGACTCAAAAGCAGCCCGTATCATGCCGGATCTCGCCGTTGCCCATGCATGCATTCTTACGTTGGCATTGCTCACTCCGTTTACTCTTTCCCCTTCGGTGGATGTCTTTTATGCTTTTCGGATGATTCAAACGGCGTTGATGGGTCAGTACGTGCTACTGCATCCCAAGGCTAATTCAAAATTGCAAGCCCTTCTCTGGTCTCGATTCGCACCGAGTTGGAAAATCCCACCAAGATCTTGTACAACAATTTCATTGATAAGATGTTCAACCAGTTGGCAGAACCCTACACCACGACGGCACGACGGCCAATGAAACCGTATACATCAAAGCCAGTTGTGCCACAGTGACCAACATTGCCAGGGCCTTTGCCCAAGCCCGGTTGCTAGATCTCAATTTAGCAAGGAAAACACGGGTTTCTTTGTCGAACCTGAAAGTTTGCTGACCATCGCGGTACCAACGGGCTTCCCCAAGAAGGGCATCTTCAAAGGAGAACACTCCGGTACTTTAAGGGCACCCCGTTGCGGCGTATATTCTTTTGCACCTAATGGGACGACCTGAAAGTCTCCCTCTATTGTTTCAAACACTCGAATGCTGTTTATGTTCGTTTTTCACACATTGCCAATTTCCAACCGAAGTTCTGTGGGATCCACTTCATCGTTTGTCCTGGGTCGCGAACATTCTCGTTACCGCAAGTTTTTACAAGTGCAGCAGAACAAATTCGTTTTGGCCGAAGTTGCCCTACGATTTTGGTGTAGATACGACAACTTCTGGATGTGGTCGATTTTGCCCATCTACATATAAATCCAACTTTTGGGCTTTGGAACAAGCCTTAATTCAACTGTGGCAACCTCAACTGAACACTCCGTTCATCTATCAATTTTTCATTTGCCGAAAAGGACTTATTACTCGAACCAAGTTTTCCAGTTCCCGTCAATTTGGAACCTTTTCTTTATGGCGCAAACTCCGATGGAAGTCAACACCTCAACAAGTTCGACGAGCTCTTCGCAGTCCCATATTCTGTCGCCGTGTACAACTTTGGGAAATCATTCAGGATTTGGGCAGCAACTCTGTCAAGCGATTTCACATGGAAAAAAGACTCCGTTCAAACGAAATTGGTGCACAGGGATGCTACTTCATTCAACGTCTTGCCAACAACCTTGGAGAACCCCAACGGTCTTTTGCTGTCAATGCTATCGACAGGGCCTTGAAGTTCCGGAAAGCCAAACGAGTCCGCAAGCCTACTCCTCTTCGAGCACCGTGGCTTCTTGCTACCAATTGGACACGAGATCTACGCAAACTTCTCACTTCCCACGTCCATTCGACCAAGCAGTACAATACCACACTTCAAACCCCGTCTACAGGAATCGTCTTTACCAAATTTCCTTCCGTCATGGACAGCCCACAAAGAGGCAGCAACACGCTGGGCTGATGATGAACTACCTATTTGTGCCTGCCCTGCACTACGACAACATTCACCCCAACTTCACCCGGCAGATCAACACCTCGTCGTCGATGGAGATGCGCTTCATTTCACCGACGCACCCCTCACATCAATCGCTACAGGTTCTCTACAGAACAAGATCTTTCCGCCCTCCAAGGAAATCTACAAGTCCCTACGCTCGGCTTTGACTATACATGGACGACAAGAAATTCTCTTCCATCTCTGCGACGTTCCGAATTAGAAGATCTTTGGACACGGTCCATTCAATCCCACCAGACCTCTCTCCGGAACCACATCACCCACAAGGACATCATACGATTCAAACGACTCTTTCCCGAGGCCATTTTCCACAATGAAGACAAGCGCGCTACCTCCCTTCGAATCTTCTGCCCGATGATCTATTACCAATGCCTCACCAAAACTTTCTCCGACCCGATGGTTTTCCACAAACTGGACCATAGCCCCAACCACATCATCGAGAACACCATCGCCGAGATCAACAAACAGTTTGGCAAGACCTACCCATGGGCCCTTGGTGCTGGACGTGATCTGCCTAATGCCTACGTCCTTCCGAAACGCAAGAAACAGTTCCTCTCCGGCAGGCCCATCGTGAGCTTCTTCACGGCACCTTTTCGGCCTTTGCTGAACTGCATCGCCAAACTGATTTATCACCTTCTACCACAAGCCTTCCCTCACAACCTCGCTAAGGGGGACGTCTTCGACCTCATCAAGCTCCTCAAGAACACGGATTTCGACACCTTACCTACTCCCCAAATCTACAACCAGGATCTCGCAGGCTTCTTCACCAGCATTGACACAGACAGATTTTTGGATAGTTGGAGACTCACCTTGAAGTATTGTCTTCTACCATGAGCACCGAGCCTGATGAGATCATCTCGGTGAAAGCGACTACTGGCAACATGACTGGAGACGTTGTGAAAGGACGCACTTGCCGAACCCTCAATCTGACTCGCAAAATCTTTATCCGTGACATCGAACGCATCATCCTCATGTCCTTGAAGATGACCCAGTTCTCCATCGGCACCTCCGTCTATGAACAGATTCGCGGTTCACCCATGGGTTCCCCTCTCAGTCCTGCACTATGTATGATGGTCGTGGCTTTGTCTGAAGAAATCTGGTACCAAACGTATCATACCACTTTGGCCTCAATGGACCTGTCAGCTCGCCTACTTTGGTACGTTGACAACAGACTATGCTTGTTGGAGCTATGAGATTTCGTTCGCCAACTTCCTCCATCCGGAGTTCTACGGCAACCCTATTATCCTTGAGACGGAACCAGGCCAAGAATTCCTGGGTTTTTGCATCGAGTTCGAACCTTTTGCCCTGCGTTACAGCCCTCCACGTGACTTTAACCAGGTCATGGCACCATTTTCGGCATCTCCACTGGATGTTCAACTTTCTGGCTTTGTGTCTCGATTGTTCTTGGTCGCCAAATGCGCGCACCTATACTTCCCAACGAAACCGAGGTTTTGCTGCACTGCACCGTCTGTACAAAGCTGCAGGATTTTCGGAATCTGACCTGCATGGTGTCAGCATCCAAACCGATTCGACGTTACCTTCATGTTTCACTTTGGTAAAAATGTCTGCTCCGCTTATTGAAGTCTTGGATCTGATATTGATTGAATACATTCAGAACCTTCTAACTTCATACCTGAGCAACTCAGCATCCCTTCTGAACTCACTTCGGTCATTTGACCTCTTTAAGCATTGTCTTGGAGTCGATTGTTTTACACCATTTCCACTAGTATTTGGCACTGAGACGATTGATGCTACGCCATGGCGTCCTCGACTTCTTTGACTACGATCCCGCTCCATGAACCTGTTTTCCAACAGTTTCTCCATGATGTTCATCATGCTTATCTTCTTCTACATCGGGCTATGTCTTTGCTGCGGCTGCCTCCAACTATGATACCGGATATTGAGCCAACCCCATTGCCGAGCACCGGTGTGTGGAACCAACCCGACGGTCTCCAACCAGAATATTCCGACGCGACCAATGCCTTCATCGACGGAGCTCCTTTCCCTTCACCAAACACTGAAGATGAAGACAACCACATGGCCGACTTGGTGAAGTATAATCTCCCACAACCTCATCAGCATGTTGACGCTCCGTCTCCAGATGCTATTCCTGACCCTCCGAGGCTCTCTTCGACGGTCGCCACTCCTGCGAAGAAACGCAAGGCCAAGGCAACTCCGAAAGCACCAGCCAAACGCCGACGAAACTCTACACGATCACCTTCGTGCTCACCTAGCCCACTACCTACCTGGACCAACGACGAAAAACAGAAGCTTCGCACATTGAAATCGGACGAAAAATCCCGATTTTCGTGGCGGGTGATCTCCAACAAGATGGGCAAATCCGAACACGATGTTCGCTCGATGTGGAACCAGATCAAGGACAAGATGGGATGATTTCACCTACAGGATTGACTCTTCCATACTGATACGCGCAGCCAAAAAAAGACTTAGACTTGCACCGTATGCAGAGAGCGTATCTTTGATACTCTTGTTTTTTCTTTTTGACCTTGTTTACTTCATCTGTGTACATGATTCTCCTTCTTCAGCTCCGTTCCTTTCAATATATGTCTCCCCGATCTCATTTGGACCGTTATTGTATGCAACGAGCCATGGCCCGCGACCTGATCTCTTCACCTACTCGATCCAGATCACCAACAAGGGCATCCTCTTCTTCAACGGGCACCTCACCATTTCATCGACCACCGGGTTGGAATCTCCGGTACCAGCCCCTCACCGTCCGGTGATATTGAAGGTGGATTTGAAGCCTATGCAGCAACTTGCCGACAGAAACCCATACTTCAACATCTTAGCACCAAAGGTTGCCGGCAATATGTCCACTGATGAGTATGATAGCCTTTTTCAGACCTTCAAGGTGATCTACCCAGATTATGCCAGACGACATTTTGTGACGGACCTCAAGACCCTGGTTTATCGACACTATGACACAACGATGGTCGATCCATCTACAACTTACCGACTTCTACTTGATGATTGACACTGATCAAGGCACTCAATTTCTGGACGACCTACCACACTCTATTCTCGATATCCTCAACTGGTACTACCCAACATGGAAGACTCACCAACACCTTGATGCCTTCACGTCGCGCCTTTCCTCTCCGCTTCTGTTGACTCCTCATCCAGATCATTCTGATACTGGGTTGCTGGTACACATACAGAGTATCCCTCGCGGACACCCATTTTTCTCACCGACCAGAACGTCTACATCCTGAGAGTTCCATCACGTACCCTACGTGATGAGTCGAAAAGAATTTTTGCTCTACCTCGTTTATTCAAACTTTTCTTGACCGAATGAATTGTATTTTACCGATCGTTCGTCCTTTTCGTGTTATGGTTATTTGTGATTGGACGCAAATGTGAATTTGGGCTCCAGTGGAATTCTAATGTTATCGAATCTCCTCTATCATGGAGACCAATCTGTTTGACGATATGAACATGTCCGGCAATCAATCCGCTACAACGACACCGACGCCCTATATAGGGGATGATTCCACTTCGGCTTCGTACATCCCTCGCATGGCACGTACTGTTCCTCACGCCTCTACCGTTCATACAATCTTTATCAAGAAGATCACCTACCCTATGACATCACGACAAGCTGAACT
>Ga0126342_10022695_pt1 | contig 10334 bp, 9 predicted proteins | sample Cyp1metagenome_FD_92528 | JGI IMG/M metagenome (GOLD analysis project Ga0126342, IMG submission 92528) | Coral microbial communities from Lord Howe Island, Old Settlement Bay, Australia - Cyphastrea 1 metagenome | ecosystem: Host-associated > Invertebrates > Cnidaria > Coral ... | reverse complement strand
ACATCTTCGCTAAGTACGCACCTGTTTTCTCCAACAGGGCTTTTCCAACTACATTTGCATGACGTATGTGCGCACGTGCAAGTGAACGTGCCGTGGCGTAACATCATGGGAGCGCGCAAGTACGTGAACGTTATTGCCCCACCCCACCCCACCCCACCCCAAGGAACATTTAAAAAAATGCCTAAAACGCTCGGACGGTTTTCAACCCGTAGGCACAAACATGCAACCCAACACATATCGAAAAATATGTGCCAACACGACCTTTTCTTGGAGGTGCTTTGGTTTCAGTTCTTACCCCGCCATTGACCTAGAACCTGACTATCAGATTCTAGGTCAATGGCGGGGTAAGAACTGAAACCAACTAGCTTGTTTTGAAAGGAATGAAGGATCTCAAGGTAAAATCATGCAAGACAGAACGCCCACGTTTTGATCCCCTTTTTGGGAATGAATTTATACTATGCTCACATGACATTAGTGTATTGAAACGTATCCCAAAAAACCGTATTCTCATGTCATCTGCCAAGTGCACTTTTTTGACATAAAAAAATAGCGCACATGTCATCTGTTTTCGGGACCAACAAGCACCATACCTATTCTTTCGCGATAGGGTTGTGTTACGCCCGCCCTCCGAAACATATGAGTTCATTACATGCGATCTCCAGCCTATCTGAAAAAACACAAAAAACAGATGAAAAACATGGGTTTGCTCTATGACACATTTCAGTCATGTGATATTCACACGTATGTCATCACCTATACGGTTGCGCACCAGCAATACACAAACAAATACGCACACACGCAAAACAACGATAAAATTGGAAATAGGTCGGGAAACCTAATGACTTCCAATGATAGAGTGAAGAAATAGGCAGGGCTGACTGCACCCCCTCTCCCTCCTCCAGTCCCCTCCACGGGGTTCCTTTTTCGCAATTTTATTGTTTGATTGGTTTTTCTGGACGATCTGGCCTTCAAGCAAGATTGCAGGCAAACCAATGTAAAACGGTTTTGACACCGGTTCGCCTGGTGGTTTCGGCACCATGCCCCTAGAGCACATGACATGAGCTCTCAACCAGAAACACCAGTTGCAATTATATAACATATTTGAAAAAAGTACAAACATCTGTGTAGCTTTGTTTTTTAAATCTGGCAAAAATCGTTCCGGTGGTTCTATGTTCGGCTTAGTTGGGGAATGGTAAATGAGGAAAAGCGGCTGGGCATCCAAAGATTCCTAATTTTCCATGTTTTTAAATTGAACCACCGAACAGGCATTTACCCACCATTTTTCATTTTCCAAAAAGCAGCAAAACCAGCTAAAAAAAAAACAAAACCAACACAAATGTTGAAGATATGCCCAAAACACATTCATATCACATTGAAATTATGTCCAAAACACATGCACAACACGTTCTAAACAAATGAAACATACATATATATATATACAGTGTGCATTTACATGTCTAAAGATTTCTTGACTAACATAAAGCCACGTTTCTCTATTTACCCACCAATGTGCCCACCATTTCTCATTTCCTCGTTTTTTTTTACCCCGTTGCAGTTACCTGTTGGAGCCTGCTCGCCTGGAGGAGGCATCCCTTTGTAGCTGTTGTGTTACCTGTTGTTTTCCCCGCGTTGTGTCCCCCCTGGTGTTCCTTCTGCTCGGCCTCGGGCAGCCGCCCCCCAGGTGTGGCCCCGTTGCCGCTGGGTTGCGCCGGCCTCCCGCCAGTCCACAGCCTTGGACTGCGCCAGCCTTGACCAGGTCAAGGCTCGCCTGGTGACAGTTTTGTTCCTCCCCATTATGTTTCCCTTCGTTGTTTTTCACCTGTTGGCAATGTTAGTCCCTGTTTTGTTTCTTCCCCGCCTGTGCGCGGCCTCAATCCAGTTGATGGCCCTGCCTCTGCAGACATAGCGATCAATGTATCCACCATCTCTCATTTCCATCCCTAGTTTTGCTACTCCTTTGCCGGCTGCTGATGTTTTGGAAAGCCTAAAGGCCCCTAGAGCATCCTAGAGCCCATGACATGAGCTCTCAACTAGGGACATGGGGACTGTAGAAATGTACATTGTAAGCTGGCTTTGACCTCGGTTCATGTGGTTTCGACACCTGGCCCGTAGAGCACATGACATAAGCTCTCAACTGAGGACAGGGGAATTGTGGAAATGTACAGTGTAAGCTGGTTTTGACCCCGGTCACCTTGCGGTTTCGACACCAGGCTCGTAGAGCACATTACATGAGCTCTCAACCAGAAACACCAGTTGCAGTTAACATAATTGAAAAAAGTACAAGCATGTGTGTAACATTTTGAGCTTTCAGCAATGCTGTCATGAAACATTGGTACTGCATGCCCCAACATCCCAGCTGTCATTTCCCTTCCCTCATTTTTTTGAACTTTCATTTTCCACATGTTGACTGAGCTGTGCCCTATTTCTCACTTTTTGTTGCATTTTCAACTTACATGCCACAATTTATTGAAGCAACTCCCTGTTAAAGCCATGGATTTGAAGCAACCAGAATCCCAGATTCTCAAGAGCCACCTGCTCCTCCTGAATTACCACGACCTACTTTGACTCCAGCATCTTCTACCACTGCGACTCTCTCTCCTGAAGAACTTGAACTCCTCAAGAAACATCGAGCTTCTACAAAGAGAGACAATTTGGGGATAGTACAACAGAGGGGAGAAGATGAGATCTAAGTTTTTTTGCAAAAGATCCAGAGTTTTTGTTGAAGGAATTAGTGCTTACAAGGAGTGAGAGACAAGTTTGTACGAAAGAGCCGCTTTGAAATTGGGACCTGCTAAGACCTGCTACGCTTAACGTGCATCCCCTCGCGCGTTCTGGGAGCAGGTTGCAAATGGCTGGTGGTGAAGAAGCCGGTTTTGGATGGTGCGGAATACATCAGCGCACACTGTCCATCTTGCGCCAAAGAAATCTTCTTATCATTTGATCACTGAGCTTCATTGTTTGAGAGCCCTTTGATCATGCTGAGGGAACGACTGCTTGAAGAAGGAAATCCCAACTGTCGCTTTTGGGTCTGCCAGCAACCTTGCGATCAGAGCTGAAAACAAGGTCAATAGTCGCCGCAATGCCTGAACATTGCAACATCGAAAGCTGAGCCAAGGCGCTTGTTGTTGATGAAACGGTACACCAGGGCAGATTTTCCCACCTGGTGAAACTACGCTTGAAATTGGCCGATCACCATTCCTCATACTGGGCAAATCTGTTCCTACATATTTTTCCCACAATATTTGATGTGGGCGAGCCAGAGCCTTTTTCGGGACAAGCCCCTGCTGAAACACGCTCAAAATGTTGTCCCAGAAGGAATATGTAATCTGCACAGATTCAGAGCAATAGAATGCAATAGGTGTCACAATGTGTCAACCACTGCCAGCACGACCGAGCTGTCTCCAATGAGCACCACCTTCATCCTGGTGAGGATTTCACGTCCATCGTAAATGCTTTTGATTTTGACGCACCTGGTACCCATGTTTGGGTATTTTGGGTCAAGCAAGAGTCCAAATGAGTCCAAATGAGTCCAAATGAGTCCAAATTCTCATGGCTAGACAAAGACAACCCAACCCCTTGAATGCAAAACTGCAGGTCTTCGGTGCCGCCTGGAGGCTGGGCTGTCCCAAATCGGACCCACAGAAACTATCAGAAACTTTGATCTGTCGCAAATGTCTAGGATTGAAAAAAAAAAGGACAACTAGGTGTAACCAATTCTTGTGCAAAGAATGCCACAAGATGCCGCAAGAAGATACAAGAAGGGGGTTCGTTGCAAGCTAAATGTAATTTAGTAGTCACGTAGTTGTTCGTATTTGACAATGGCAGGTGAAGCAACACACTTACCAAGCTTGGTTGGATATGGTGCCATCTTGCTTCCTTGGTTCATGGTCACTGAGAAGCTGTTGCTACGGCCGCGCATGTATCACCGTATCATTAACGTGTGGTGTTCTATTCAGCACAAAGCTGTTCGATTACACTGATTCACAAGAACGGCTTCAGTGCAGACCGGCAGATTTCAACTGATCTCGTGGGACACTGAACGGTCCTCGATCTTATCTAAAACCTATATATATATATATTCTATAACATTATAACATTATAACATTATAACATGTATATATATATTGATATATATATATATATAACATCCTATGACTATGACAAAAGCTTCAGGAAAGTAGCCCAGCTTTGCAGCCCAACAGCAGGCTCCAGGGTTACAAGGCTGCAATGTCATCAGGCAAGGTTCCAAGGTTTTGTAGGGTTCCACGATTCCACAATTGCAGGTTGCCAGGGTTGCAAGGTTGCAGATTTCGAGAGTTCCAAGGTTCCAAGGTTCCAGAGTTCTAGGTTACCAGGGTTCTGGGGTTCCAAGTTTCCAGGGTTCAAGGTTCCAAACATCAAGGTCTTGGTTTGATTCATCAACAACGAAATGACCAGCGCAATGCAAAGCAAACGCAAAACACAATAGACTTGCTTAAGTTTAGTTAAAGAACACAGTGTGAGCAGCATGATCCACAGAAAAGTTATTCACAGGGTTCTCAGGTTCCAGGCAGGGTAGCAAAGCTCTAAGGTTGCAAGAGGCCAAGTTTGGGGTTCCACCATTCCATGACCCTAGAGCCACATGCTTCCAACACTCCAAGTTTCCTGGTTCCAAGATTCCATGGACCAAGGGATCCATATTAAGAGTCCCAAAATTCAAAGTTTCAGGTAAAGCTTGAGGGTTCCCAGTGCAGGTTCCAGACTTGCAAAAACTCGAAAGTTCCAGGGTTCTGGAGGTCCAGGGTTGCAGGTTTCCATGGTTTCAAAGCTCCAAGATTTCAGAGTTCCGGGGTTACAGGGTTCCAGAGCAGAAACCCTTTGCTGGAGACCTTGCAGGAATTCCTTGCAGAAAGTTTTGCAGTAACCTTTCCGGACGCCTCAACAAAACTTGCGGATTTAGTTTGAGTTTTGTTTTACTAATTTACTAGTTTGCATTTTTCTCTGCTTGATGTGCAGAGCTGCTTCATGTATCATTAAATCCTGGAACCATGGAACCCTGAAAAACCTGGAGCAATAGACATTGGAATATTGGAACCCTGCAAAGCTTAAAAACTTGGAACCCTTCACAGTTTCCGCAAGGGATCCGCGTCTTTAATTGCCTGCCCCCCCCCCAAAAAAAAAAAAAACAAGAAATTCAGAAGTTGTCCGGTTCCAGCAAGGCTGCAAAACAGTTCCAGCAAATTTCAAGCCAGACTTCCAACCTCACAACCCGGCACATTAAGCAAAGCAAGAAACAATGTTAAAGAAAAACGAAATCGACGCCCGCATTGGTTCCCAGCAAAATGTTCCAGCCAGGGGTTCCAGCAACAAGGTTCCAGCGAGGTTCCAGCAAGGCTTCACCACATTCCAGCAAGGGTTCGTTCCAGCAATGTTCCAATGACTTTCCAGCAAGGTTCCAGGTTTCACCAAGTCCAGGAAGGTTCCAGGACAGTTCTAGCAAGGTTCCAGCAAGATTTCAGCGACTTTCCAGCAAGGTTCCAACAAGGCAGGTTCCAGCATGTTCCAGCAGTCTGCCAGCACTGTTCCAGCAATATTCCAACGACGTTCTAGCAAGGTTCCAGTAGTGTTCCGGTTTTCCAGAGCATGCATTTTGCTGGCACCACTCCCCGCCCCAGAGATTGAAACCCAACAGGATTGCTGTTGGGAAGTTGCAGCAAGGTTCCGGCAAGGTTCCAGTAAGATTCCAGCAAAGTTCCAGCAAGGTTCCCAGGAAGGTTCCAGCAAGGTTCCAGGAAGGTAGGAAGGTTCCAGCAGGTTCCAGCAAGGTTACAGCTAACTCGTGTGAACACATTTGTCGCAGTCCATTGTTATTAAACGTGTTGGATGTATCTATATATATAGAGAGAGAGATCATAATCAATAGAATACAATAACAGCAGTGTTATTAAACGTGTTGGATGTTTCAGAATACAATACAATACAATAACAGCAGTTCATGAGTGACTATATTCGAAAAGACAGCTACATTGAGCGGTGTTACGAGATGGCACCCATATTTACAATGATCTTTTTAATGAAACAAACGGCAAAATTAGCGTATACATGGTCGATGTCCGTTCTATCGTACTCGTCTAATAAAATTACAAGTTAATCGAACGTTTTTCATATGTGTTTGATAAGGACAACAGTATAAATCGAAACTTTAACAATAATAATAATAACACCCGCAGTACAAGAAATGCATATGAAAAAAAAAAGTGTACGAAAAAGCATTCGAGTCAGTGTTTGGCGCCAAAGACGGTAAATAGGACGGTACATAACTTGGTGCCATTGACTTGGATGGTGTGTTCGAAGGTGTTTGTGTTGGATCAGTAGAACCAGTGCACCTAATATGAAAGGACACATATGTTAAATACTATTTTTAAAAAATAAACATCTCTCGCTCGCACGCACGTGCGTACTATTCAAATATATTCAAATGGTGTCAGTATTGTGTTCATAAAAGAGTGAGATACTTGGTTTTGACCTAATGCCAACACAACAATGGTCTCTCACCGTACGTTTTTACATACTTTATGACTTAAAAAACGCACGGTGATGTTTTCAGGTGGCGGATGGTGTTCAAGTGGTGGATGCTATTCATTAGGTTTAGCAGATTGGTATAGCTCCAACATTTCATTTCTCATCATTTCTCTAATATCTCTAATACATTTGTCACTATGTCTGACTGGCAATCCAACTGTGTTATCCAACATGTATGAGCTTAATCTGTTCCAGGAAGGTTCCAGCAAGGTTCCAGCAAGGTTCCAGCAAGGTTGTAAGCAAGGTTCCAGGAAGGTTTCAGCAAGGTTCTAGCAAGGTTCCAGGAAGGTTTCAGCAAGGTTCCAGCAAGGTTCCAGCAAGGTTGTAAGCAAGGTTCCAGGAAGGTTTCAGCAAGGTTCCAGCAAGGTTCCAGCAAGGTTCCAGGACTGTTCCGGTTTTTCTGGGCGTACATTTCGTGGCACCACTCCCCGGCCCCAGAGATTGAAACCCAACACTATCGCTGTTGGGAAATACAATCGTCATGAAACATTCTGTGATGCTTGACGTATGAATCAGCTCATGACGCGCAAGGGCCAGTAGAGTCAAGCAGCGTTGGCAACACTGTAAAGCCCGTGCAGAAACCTGTGAGTCCTCGAAAGCTGTGCTCATTTCGTCTGTGCGGAACCTCTAAATAGTATACGTAGTTTTCACAGTTGCATTGCAGTTCAGAACACGATTGAAATATGTCTCTCCATGAAGCTGAAGAGTCGCACCAACACTACCTGCGGCAGAAAGTTTGTGGTGCTTCGCTTCCCGCACAACCATGCAACTTCATCTCGCTCTTTGCTAGAGCCATCTGCCAGCCTGTACATAACGCTTATCAGATCTGATCTATATCAATTCAATGAATTCAATGCGTGTGCACAGGTGTCTGTGTGTCTGTGTGTGTGTGTCGGTGTCTGTGCACTGTGCACCGCTTCACTAGGAGCTCTACATGTTCAATCCAAAGGATGGAGGATCGAGAGGCAGGGTCTCAGTGGTGCTTCTTTCATGGACATGTGTGCTGCAGAAAGAAACACAAAGTACCTCACCAACTGTACAGTACCCGTTTTTTGGAAAGATGCACTGTTGCCCTGAATCCCTGGCACTTTCATCCAACAGAATTTACAGTAAACCAAGAATGGTGCTGTATAAGTCTATATTTGCACTCATTGGAAAGCTTGTGAGATCAAGGCCATCTTCTCTCGTGATCTCCCGGTTCTGTCTATCAACTTGCTCTGGGAGAAAAATAGAGGACCTATGAGGACCTTAGGACTTCTTCGAAGGTAGGAGGCAATCAAAATAGCGGCAAGCGCGGCCTGTGCCTTTTAACTCTGTATCTCTCTGTCCTACATCTCTCGACAAAGATAGTGCAGGGGCACCACTCTCAGTCACAGGTCTTGAATTTCTGGCTGTCTGGCTCTGGTGGAAGGCTGAAAATTTGCAACAAGATGCAACAAGTGTATTCTGGGTGATTGGCACTGTACATAGATAATTATGAGATCTTGTTGGTTTTTCCTGGAGAAAAGGAATTTGTGCACAATCGACTGCTATTTGTTGTCTTTGATTTGGTTCAATTTGGTTCAAGGTAGTTGATAAGACAAAGACTTACAAAGACTGTAAATCCATGGGATCCTCATTTCTACTTGAGATCGAGGTTGTGGCGGTCAAGGAAGACCTGCCCACCAGTTGAGACAAGAACGGCAAGAGATAGGTCAGATAGGTTCGTCGCAAATCATTAAAAGAAATGAACAATCTGCTTTGGTGAGGCTTGGACACTCCTCCAAGGACTTGGGATTTGCGCCCACACACATGTCATTGCAATCCACCTGGCTTTCATCTAAGTACAAGCAACTACAATGTCAACTGAAAACACCAACCAATACCAATCATCAATTTGACAATGATTTATCCAAGAATAGCAGGATCACAAGGTACACCCATTTGTCCTTCCCTCTATCTACTATCTGTTGCCGTCGATTTTTGAGCACTATAGCAGCACTAGTATGACACTGGAACCAGGGCTGGTGATCGGTTTGGACCCATTGCGAACTTCGGACAATCGTTGACTCGGGCAAATGCAGAACAGAACTTCCCTATGTCTCTGATCTTCAAAGCTTCTGGAATTGATGTGTTTCTATATCTCTTAGCCCAATGATGCCCAATGCATCTTTTGCTACGACACTGGATGTAAGAAGATCTTCAAATGTCTGATCGAACCCTGCATGCGTTGCATCAACGTTTGTCGCAACGAGGTTCTCTTGTCCAAACCCATTGCCAGTGGCGATCATGTTCGACAGATTCGACAGATTCGACAGTGTCTTTCAGCGGTGTTTGTACATCGCCCAGCTCATGTCTGGGTCGACCCGGTCGACTCCACTCACTTGACTCACTTCTCAGCCTCTCTCATCCTGAGCTCAGCAGTCGGACTATCCCCATTGAAAACTCGGAAGATGGTAGTGAAACAGTTCGCAAAATTTTGCAAATAGATTGTATGAGCCAGGAACAACCACACAGATCCCGCTTTGAGGCAAAACTATGGAATATCAATCTCGCAATCTGAAGTCCAGCAGTTTGGAGCCAAGAAGCAACGGATTGTAGCCATCATCCACCACTTCCACGATCCTCCCCAAACCTGGTGAGACTGTCACTGCTTGCTCACCGCTCCGATGCATAAGAATTATAAACCTGTGGTATCCTGTGGTCAACAATTCCAGGGAATTCCACGGCCTTTAGTCCGACCTTCTCGAAAAAACAAAGTTTCGCCAAGGTCTGCCGAGCGCTGAGCAGAAGACAGAATTCAACATAGTTTTGGAGATGCAGACGCAGAGATGCCCTGGAATAATTCTTAACAAACTGTCATAGAAAATGTATAATATATATATATATATCCACAGTTCACTTTTCCTCGCACCTTTGACTAAGCTGCCCTGTCGTGGCAACTATGTTGCCAGAAACCTGGCCATATGGCCCTGAGTGGCATTTGTAAAATGGTCGTACAGCTGCATGGCCACCAAAAGGAAAATGTCACTCCCAATCGGGTGGGTGGATTGAGGGCCGAAATCTTGCAGCCATGGTGCTCTCATGGTGAAAATTGGATAACAGGCATCCACAGTTCACTTTTCCTCGCACCTTTGACTAAGCTGCCCTGTCGTGGCAACTATGTTGCCAGAAACCTGGCCATATGGCCCTGAGTGGCATTTGTAAAATGGTGGTACAGCTGCAAGGCCACCAAAAGGAAAATGTCACTCCCAATCCATCCCTTCTATACTGCTTGCATTCACCGTAGAAACGGTAGAGCATTCACCGTAGAAACGGTAGAAAACTGAGAAAAGAAAAACTCATGCTTCGGCATCTGTTTACACTTCAGAGGCAGTAAACACAGCTGTCATCACAGTGCCAGTATGTGAACTCAGAAAAGCAATGTTGGCCTTGACTTCCGGACCCAGCTGGTGGAGAAACAGCTGAGCACCTACCTCTTGAATGTAATATTCCAGGGTACGCATCTTGGCCCATCGGCCGCGCCAGCAGATCTTTGACAGGTCCTCATCTTCAAGGTACAGATGAGTAGCGCCTGAGCCCCGCAAGGTGCCTGGCGTGGCCCCCCGTACACTTTGCTTGTGGGGGACACCTATGTGACTCAGGACTGCATTCCACTGTCGGCGAAACACCGCCATAGATGCGTTGAAGAGTTTCGATGTCATCGGCAAACTCCAAAAGACTTTTCTAGCCAGCCAGATCACTGAATCATCCAAAACCTTCACATGCTGTCTGCGAGCAAACCTAGCTGTCTT
>Ga0126342_10022694_pt1 | contig 10334 bp, 8 predicted proteins | sample Cyp1metagenome_FD_92528 | JGI IMG/M metagenome (GOLD analysis project Ga0126342, IMG submission 92528) | Coral microbial communities from Lord Howe Island, Old Settlement Bay, Australia - Cyphastrea 1 metagenome | ecosystem: Host-associated > Invertebrates > Cnidaria > Coral ... | reverse complement strand
TTGGCAAGGCGGAAGTGGACATGGAAGTGGAGGCAGAGGTGGTGGAGGAGAAACTGGAGGAGGAGGCGGAGGAGGAGGAGAAGGAGGAGGAGGAGGACGAGGAGAAGGCGGAGGAGGAGGAGGCAGTGGAGGACAGCTAGCGAGGAAGAGAAGAACAGCTCTGATAAAATCTAACAACCCTTACCTGGCAGGTGGGGAATATCGGATCCTTGATAATCCAATACTAAACCAGGGATTTTGTTTGGATTGCCCAGTCCTATTGTGGCCTTTTCGACACGACCCACCTTCAGTTTCCACACGACATGGTGCCAGGATTCTTGTGCGATCTACTTTGGGCTGATGCTGGGTTGCGGCGAACGCTATTGTCGTCCAAGGCTGTGCCATAAATATGGGTTGTAAGTTCCAACATGCTCTATTTAGATGGGTCCTAAGTCCTAAGATGGCTTGTAAGATGTTATAATCAGATAAAATAAGAATAAATAAGATAAAATAAGATGATATTACCTATCACTAGATATAAGATGATATAACTATAGATACCATGTGGTTATTTAACATAGCCATGGAAATCCACCCATTTTTAAGTTCGGCAAACCATCTTTTTCTATGGGCCATCTACACCATGGCTATGTTAAATAACCAGAGGGTAACATCTATAACAGTAAATCAAACAGTACCTCTATAGATCCCCAAAGGATCTGTTATAGATGTTATAGATATACTATAGATATAACTACCACCAGTTTCCCAAGCGCTTAACAGAAACGCTCCGCTTAACCTCCTCGAAACTCTAAGGAGCCGGACCTCCACATCGCAGGCACAGTGGGCAGTGCCACCACTGGGTCTGTCTGGGATAACACACATCTCTCACGACTGGCAAGAGAGTATAATTGTGTATATTCATATGGATATATAATGATATATATATATTTATATTTAGAGTATACTGTATACTACATATATATATATACCTTTCACAACCGCAGCATGTTCTCGTGTCACTCATGTGCTGGAGGAGAATCATTTCATGTTTTGGTCATTGGGATCTGTCGGGGGATATAAACCTACCATCGTGTTTCGGTCCAAACTTTGAGGCAGAAAAATGTTGTTTGGGTAAAACTGAGCTGGGTATTCATCAATCTTTATAGGTGAATATCGGTGATTTAGATTGATTTTGAAAGGATGTGCGACTTGGTACATCTTTACCTTCATCGTCCTATACCAATCGTTAGATGTTTCGTCCCATGAATGTACATGTCATCACAAGCTGGAAAGTTGGATAGCCTCTGGTAGTTTAACAGTTTTCCTGTTGAAAATCACTATTTTGAATTGGTAAATCAACAATTTATACCATTTAACAATGGCCATTTTCTATGTCGCAAAGTGTTCTGTCATTCCGGGTCCCATCCCCAGGCTTCTCGGACAGCATCCGAGATGGCAACAAGTTTGGGCCGGACGTGGTGCAGAACTTCCTGCGAGCGAACAACTTTGAGATGCGCCCCGCGCTGGGAGCTGGGAGAAATCAGCCATGGGATGATATCCATGATGGTGTATGAATAGAAATAGATTGAAAAACTTATTGTATAGATATTACACGCAACATTTATATAATATAAAGAAATGATTACATGGGATGCGTGTGATATTAGTTAAGTTCAATTCTAGTTGGTGAAGCCTTGATCAGCTTCGGTACATCCCCTCAGCAACCAATAGGAATGAATCATTGGATGAAGCTGTGCTGGCCATAGCATGTGACAAATGATTTGTTGCATCTCCATGTTTATCTCCAGGAATTTTTCAGAAGTGGGGGCCAATAAAACATCATTTTTAACATAAAACATCATTTTTAATCATCCTTAGAGGCTGACTCTGCCGCTTTATTGCTTCAACAGCATGGTGTTCCAGTTCCAGGTCACCCACGGCCCAGCCCTGGCGTCCAAGGATGTGTCGAACTGCTGTGGTGGATGAAGGCTTCGAATGGTTTGGAGATACCAAGTTCCTGGGCACATCCGCCAGGTGATGGTTCGGGACCTCGGGATGTTCCAGGCTCATTGGCGTTTCATCGTCAAGGCCGCGTCTTTCTGTATGTTATATGTGTTTGTGACGTATTTTTCAGGGATGCAGGCATATTCTTGAAAATTCCCCACGATTCATATGTCAAGAGCTGTGCTGAAGTTGTATTACATTGTAATGCTTGAGCCCTTATTTGTAGATGAGAGTGACCTTGCCTTCCAAGGCAGGCGTGGAGGAAAACTGGTCAAACATGATTTTGTCTTCCCAAGATGTCCCAAATTCAACAAGGTTATCAAGTCAAAGTAGCTAAAGCATCTGAAGCTAACTTCACAATGTCATGGGCGTCACACTTTTGTGCCCTCCTTGAACGAAACTTTCAGCATGGGATCAGGTTGGTCACCATCATCAGCGTTGCCAACTACGCGTCCCTTTGCAGCATCAAAATTGGTCATGAAACTGCAAGGCTTGGTCGCTTCCGTTTGCCAAAAACAGGGACGAAAGTTTGGGTATCCTGCGATTTTTGAAGAGTATCTTTTGCAAGGAAACATTATTTCCAAGGATACTGTTAATTCCAAAGTAGTGATGGTCCTGTGATTGTCCCTTGGGGTTTCAAAGGAGTCAAAGCAGTTGAGACGACAACTGCCCTCAGGGGAGAATTCAACAACAAGGGGGCTGTCATGTTGATCGACGCCGCTCGGTTGAGCTCGTGGCTACGGTGTGGAGTTGGTTGCTACGTTTCAAAATTTTCAAACATGTCAAAGTTTCCATTTCTTGCTTCTCTAGTTGTGGATGACTCACCTACGCTTCATTTTTTCAATCCCAGTTGGCCAGCAACTTGAGGTAGAAAGCTGGTTCACCAGTAGTGCATCACCATGATACATTCAAGCAAGCAAGTTGGCAGGTGTAACGATGTTTACTGGACATCAACCGCCCAACAAAAGCAAATGGTCAATATTCATGGTGGCGGGTGTTTACCCCCAGGGATCGCTTTGGCAAGTCATCCTGCAAAAGTGGTCAGGAAACGTCATTTGGAGGTAACTAGCGTTTGTATACCCCAAATTTGGAGGTTAAAAGATTTACATTCTGGCTATTAAAAATGGGTGGATTTTCCATGGCGATGTTAGTCATAACCAGATGGTAAAAGCCATAAATCGTAACTACTGTAAGTTTTCCAAGGTTTTCCCATCATTTCATGGCCATTTTTCGTGGTTCCTGTGAGAATCACCTTGTGACCACCTGCCCCCTGAGGACAACGGCAATGCGACCTTCTCCGTTTTCGAGTCTGGAGCAGCTCCAAAAGCTCCACGGCAGCGCTCGTTGTCACCATCATCAGCTCCAGCAGCTCTAGCTCCGCTTGCCAAAGATGCGGCGGGATAGAAGAAATATGAGGAAATACTGAAAAGTCTGCCATAAATGGAGGAATCTGAATATGTCTTTTGACATTCTTTAATTGTGATAAAAATGAGGTGACCAACACTATTTTATATTTTTGTGCACGATCTCCAAGCGTGCTTCCATTTGTAAAATAGCCGTACACCTTTTGGTGCACCTTTTCGCCAGTGGCAAGAAGGCCACTCTTCAATGAGTGGTCAGAGAACTTGGAATCGATTTGGAAAAGAAGTTGTGCCGCTTTTCCGTTCGTACAAGGGTCCTGATATCTCGGGTGTGTCTCACGGTATCATCCCCTTTGCCGGGGAATGGGCCTGCCCTTGGGAATGCAGTTCCCCTTCATAGGTGGGCAAATATATGGCCATAATCAAAGCGGCTATATCCCAACGTATGGTTTGATTGTGACCATGGATATACCGATATACCGATATACCGGGTTACCCCATGTTACCCCATAGAAAGCCGAACTTCAACCCCAAGTGCTATTGGATAGTGAAGGTTTTGGGGGCCTATTTGGGCCTATTGAAATCATGAAAAAATATGATCGCTGGGACATCTTCATACTATATACTGAACTATTAAGTTGCAAAAAGCGCATGATATTCATCACAAATGGACTGTCCGGATGCTGCCAATATCATATTTCATACTTTATAGATGGGATCGTGGGTCATCATTGGGTGCTGATAGTCTTCAAATGCGGGGGACCACCAATGAGACAGTGTAACTGGTGGAATACCCTGTGCCAGGAACATCCCAATCAGTATTGGACCATGTAAATCATATAACATGATAAACCTGGGTATGTTTCAATATACAACTGGTTTGCCTTGGGTACAGTTGCTATTTCCATTGCTATTTCCACCCTGCCTTTCCCAGTCGCGGGTGAAATCTCCTGCGGTTTCCCCCGCTCCACGTGGCGCACAATTTGGGCCCGGGCCGAGGTGTGTCCCATCAGCATGGACCAAGTGGCTGTGCTGGCCATGCAGCTGGACGTGCCCAAGGTGAGAACAGGGAGAACTATCGCAGTAGTAGTGGGAACATCATGGTAAATCCATGGTAAATCATGGAAAAATGGAAAATCCGTGGTAAATATCGTGATTTGAATAACCCCCAAAAGGAAGATGTTGCTCAAATTTGCAAGCAGCCTGAACGTACCTATGTGAATATAGATGTGACATGAGCATATGTCATATATGGATGTGGGTATGTGCATGTGCCTCTCATGTGTAAAGCATCTGAGAGAACTGGAAGATCAGGTGAGGCCACAGGCGGAAGATCTTGTTGGGAGAGCGGCGCTATTGATCGCTATTGATCGCTATTGATCATTCCTGAACCCTAAAATGAAACTTGTAAGCTGCTTTAAGCTACTTTAAGCTTTCAAAATTCTCAAATCATTCAAATCTCCTCTCCGAAAATCTGGTAGGCACAGGCACAACCTTGTTGTTTCTTTCCCAGATTCTATCAACAAAAGCCGTGGAGCTTCAGGATGAAAATTTGTGACAAGAAACTCTTCCTGCCCGAAAACCTCACGGAAACACCACCTGTGGACTGTGGACCTGGAAAACCCACCTCTGACCATGTTACCATTTGGGGGGTTCCATACATGGTGGTACCCCTATTGGGCTGGATGGTTTATTTAGTCATGGAAAATGCCAATCTAAAATTGATGATTTTTTCAGGTCGCCCCATTTTTTCGGAAACCTCCGTTTGGTAATGTACCCTCTGGTAAACGTTTACATAACTATGGACAATCACCATATATTTTAAATGGGAAAATCCACTATTTCTATGGCCATTTTCAATAGTTTTTTGCATGTTTACCAGAGGTAGTCTTCAAAAATGAGCAGACACTGGGACGGTCACCTGCCAGGCTTGGGTTCTGGATCGGATCTACGATTGGATCGCTGCTTCACGTCAGGCACCTGGGCAGCAAGCCTGGAAACTTTTCCGTGCCGGCCATGAGGAATTCTCCATCTCAATAACTGGTTGGTGGTTTCAAACATGAATTTTATTTTCCATAATATATGGGATAATCCTTCCCATTGACGAACTCATACTTTTCAAGATGGTGCTGATGATTTGCCAAAAAAATAACTGGTTGGTGGTTTGGAACATGGCTTTTATGACTTTCCATATGTTGGGAATAATATTCCCAACTGACTTTCATATTTTTCAGAGGGGTAGGTATACCACCAACCAGATAATGTACATAGCACGGATGGTCTTTATTGGGATATAATCGAGACAATTCCTGCCATCCTCATATTAAACCCTGTCAATGAGATATTGACCATCCAGATTGGCGATACCATGGCAACATACTACATATACCACAGCAACGATAGTGTGTGTGATTGGTATTTATGTATTGTATATTATTTGTCGGATTTCATGGGATGGTATCATGAGCATACCGGCATAGAACTGATACAATGGGGGTAATCCCTTTCCCTAAAGATATCTAGAGATTAGAAAATAAGTCCCTTCCGACCCCTGAATCAGGACAATTGGGTCTAATGTACAAGACCCAGCTAAGTTTTTACCCACTAAGTTGTCCTTAAGTCGACGTATTCTCCGGCACGTTCCTGGGCGCTTGCCCCTCCGATTCACGGGGGATTGGCAGGTCACCTAAAAGGTCTTTCACCGTCACCAGATTCCTGGGTTGGAAGATGTTGGAAGGTCCTGATTTTCTTATAACTAATCTCTTGGTTGGTGGTTCCAAGATGTTCCAAGCGTCCAATGAATGTGCCTTTCGGATTGATGATATTGATGGACCCTGACGATTATTTTACACGGGCTGCCAACAAAAAAGTGATGATTTGCTATACAAATTGCTACCCGACTACCCTCGTCTATACATCAACTCGTGGTTTAGCATCATCCTGGGCGAACATTACTGCGTTTCAACCCCCTCCTGATGTCAAGCCCGCCACTTCTTGCCAAGGGGGATCACCACAAAGTAATGGAACTTTACGTAACCGTTGAACGTTCATCGACCTAACTGTGTATACAATTGTCATACACCTCCCCTGTCTTTGTTGGTTCAAATCAAGTTTTTGTGCATAAAACATATACATTCAAACCATCATCATTTATCTAAGAACGATTAATAAACCATCATTTTAGCCATCATTAAACCATTATTAAACCATCATTTACCCGGTATTTTCGTTGGCTGAATCGATGGTTCAACTACCCAACGGGTTCGTGGGCCAGGCAGCCGGCCAACGTCACTTGAAGAACTTTCGGAACTGGTTGAAGCGACAGGCGCGGCGTGTTTTCAACGACTTTGGCTGGGGATGGCAATGTGTTCAACGATGGGGGCTGAGCATTTTAGGACTTATAACAATAGGCTTATAATAGTAGTATATAGATGTATATAGCTTATAATCTTAGAACTTAGAACTGCTTTTAAGCGTATCCTTTTCTCCAACTCCAAGTATCCCAAGGTGATGCTCCAAATGTCCAAAGCAGAACATATGTTTGAACCTCTGTTTCAGGTTCTTTAAGGAGAGGCAAGATGCTTCCCCGTTGGTGACATGGTCTTGTGAGTCGGTTTCGGCCTTGAGACTGATGTGTTTCAGACGGAGCCACCAGCCCCTTGCAGAGAGGATTCAAGTACCTGATCAGCATTATCTAGGGGAACCTATAGGACAAGGGGAAGTCATCTATGAATATTTACCACTTTGAGATGGATCTAATATAGTGCATGAACATCAGCAAGGACACCAGTGCTTATAGCTTATTATAGCTAAAAGCGAGTGCTTCTGAAGGAATCAAAATTCTACCAAACCGTAGGTGGAAAATCAGGAAATTCAGGAAACACACCCTCGATAGCCTCGATCTTTCGTATACCAAGTTTTTGCGGGTGGCCAATCTTCATTTTTCCTGTGTTTCCTGTGTTTCCCTGAACTAATATACATAAACATATATATACAGTATTATATAGTGCGTGTAGTCATTCTTGGCTATTTTTAAGGCGGAGGCTTAGTTAGATGAAACCACCCTGATGTGCACATTTTGAGCCAGGTTCAGCTGTGGCACCAACGTCAGGCGGAGGGGTAAAACATGCAGCATTTGTGCTGATGATGGCTGTGTTTCCAGGGTTCATTACGTTTTTAGTAGTTCGGTATGTTAGTATGTGATGATGATGACTGATGTTTGTATGTTTTTAGTCTAGAAAATTACTGTAACCCAAGATTTTGTTGGATGAATGGACAATCTTTAGTTTGCTGTCTTCATAATTTCCAGGCAAGTTTGTAGGAACAAATCTGGGAGAGTGGTTCATTGACTATTCCTATTACATTGACAGATTCACTTGCTGGTTCTTTGACAGACTTTCGTCCCATTTTTTATGCAAGATACTGTACATTACTGTATGTAGGATGTTGTCGGATCATGGCACCAGTTTGATGCGGGATCCACTCATTTTAAAGGTCACCGGCCATATACCCTCTGGTAATTTAACATAGCTATTGAACATGGTGATTTGGTTCGTGGATTTATCCAGCTAGAAAATGGTGGTGATTTTCCATAGTTTTTTGTTAACGTTTACCAGGCCGGGTAAGGCTGTTCCATTCTGCACAACCTTCGCCGCAATATTGATCAACCCTTCAGGTCCGGCAGGATCTTCGCACAAAAAGGAAGTGGCATCATATAATCAACATACCAGTAATGTTGATCAACATTCAATGGATATGTTGATTATATGTTGATGATATGTTGATGATATGTTGATTATATGATTCAATGGATTGGTTTTGTTGGGAAAAATGAAACCGGTTTAAGCCCCATGATCTGGTTGATGGGAAAATCGATGGTTTCCGGTTAAGATTTTCCCTTAAACCAATCCATTGAATCATGTAATCAACATATCATCAACCTACTGACCTACTCATATCTATTGCAATTGGATAACCGGGACCTCCATCATCTTTGAATTTTTTTTGTGGGACGCTTGAAATCTCACCGCAGAGCCTGAAATTTCACCACCTGGAAGAAAACTTGGTTGCCAGGGGCGCTGCCTGAAGTCGATGGGAGCATTGAGTTATTGGGCAGCAGTTGGAGTGGAGGGCTTCATGGCAGCGACGCTCAGCACCTGCCCAACATCCCAACTTTTTTACGTCGGATTCGAAAAAGTGATGGGCAGCTAATCCCCAAAAAGGGCAAAGATTTCGAAAACTTGCAGATTTGGCGACACGGGATGATACATTTCCAAATGATGTCGGGGAGGGGGTTCCCCAACAGATGTCGGGGCGAAAAAATCGCCCGAGGGGAACCAACCTTTCAAAATGGTGCTGCGCAGCAGAAACGAGTAGATTCGTAGATGTTACCAGTAAAACTGACGGCAAATGTTAACCACCTCAGTTCATGCAGCCACCGACAATTGGCAAATCCATGCAAATCCTATCGAGATGTGGATCAGTCATGATATCCATGATGAAGTCATGACCGATGAATCGTCATTGTTTACCATGGTTGTGTACCCGCTTCTGTTGGTTTAGCATTTGAGAAGTTATGAAAATGACAGTGTTGTGGCGGTGATGATCTTCGCTGTGTTTGTTAAATATAACTTGCTGACAATGGGCGATGAAATACATCTACCAGTGTTTCACGGTAGGTTCGGATGGCACTGATTCAAGAAGAATTGCAGCAAACTATCGTCCAGCAAGTGCTTTCAAAGGTTTCAAACATGTTTTTCAACATCAATGTTTTTTCAACGTCAATGTTTGTCAACATCATTTATTTCGGATAGTCATCATGATGTTTTGGGGATAGTTTCGAAGCACCAAGCAGCACGGTTTCGCACGGTTTCCAGGCTCTGAACCGACGAAATCGCCCGATGCAGACGCAGATGACACCCTGGAAGTAGAGGAGCCATAGCCATGGGATGCCATGGGATGCCATGGGATTTTTCTCAAGGGTTTACCCTCTCTGAAAATTCAACATAAGGTTTTCATGAGGATTAATAGAGATTTAATCAACAAACAGTACATGATATGTTTTTTTTTATGGGAATTGCACTCTGGTAACTCAACATAGATGTGGAAAATTGCCCATTTATACATGAATTACCTATTGACAATGGCGTTTTTTGCGCGGCGATGTTAAATTGCCAGAGGGAGATATCGAGATGGACGTTCAATTTTGAACCACAGGCCTTTGCTACGATGCAAGTGGATCGCCCATAGTCTTGTTATATTGTTGCTGGCGTGGCCCCTTGAAATTAAAAACTATTGTATCATTGCGTTCCGTTTCCTGCCCATGCCTCCACAGCATGTTTGGGAGAGAGATGTCCTACCTTGTTCAACAGGAAAACGGATCATGTTCAAGGATGTACTGCCCATCTGAACCCCAGCCTAATTCAACCGGCAGAACAAAGTCACAAGTGTGAACCTACTTGAGAGATATCAAAGACTGAGTTGGTACCTCATTCTCAACTTTGTATGATGTTCATGCGTGTGTATGTGTGTGTGCGCATGTATCTTGGTGTGTATGCGCTAATTTAAATACAAAAGGTCAAACCCACATCCCAGATAGACTCAGATAGACCCCATAATTCCCCCCCCATTCAGTTTAGATGCTCCCAGCTATAAACCTCCATTTATAGTGGATTTCTATGGTTTTCCCTATATTGTCCCATTTTCGCCTATATGTTTCCATGTTTACCTACGTTTTCCCATGGTTTTTTCCCATGTTTTTCCACGTTTTAATCCCAGCCGTAGCCGTGATTTTTCAGGACGAAGTAGCAGTAGCTGCTGTAGCTGGAGCTGAGGAATCCCAGCAACTTGTGGGACGCTGATGGGAATACCAGTAGTACCGCACAAGGCGGTGGCGGAAGTTTCAAAAATAGGAAACCTATAGGAGAGCTTGGTTGTTGTGAATCAGGGATGGCAGAGCGAAGCCACTGATGGATTGAAAGGTGCTTG
>Ga0126342_10022693_pt1 | contig 10334 bp, 10 predicted proteins | sample Cyp1metagenome_FD_92528 | JGI IMG/M metagenome (GOLD analysis project Ga0126342, IMG submission 92528) | Coral microbial communities from Lord Howe Island, Old Settlement Bay, Australia - Cyphastrea 1 metagenome | ecosystem: Host-associated > Invertebrates > Cnidaria > Coral ... | reverse complement strand
TCTACGCGGCGGATTGCTGCTAATCTTGAGCCATGCGGAGTGCGCATGAAAGATAATGAATTAAGTGTACATGTCAACATGCATGAAAGCATTGTGTAGACACGTAAAACAAAATAAGTAACAGGGGGAGAGGGGGAGAGGGGGAGGGAGGGAGGGAGGGAGGGAGAGAGAGAGAGAGAGATATATATATTATAATATATAGGAATACCAGAAAGTGCCCGGCCCATGACGGGGCGGAAGTTTCGAAAAATGAAATGGCTATAGGAAATCAATGGCCTATTAGGGAAGGTTTTGAAGGTTTTGATATGCAGAAGCAACGAAGTCCCCCATATATAGCCCTGAACAGAAAATAAGCAGCGCAATATTTTCCTTGAGCCAAACCCATACCATGTTGACACATATGGTCAAACAACTAAGGCAACCCCTATATCTCGTCACCCCTCCTGTACAGAGGTTTGAGATGGTGGATAATACAAGCGCTTTATAGCAACCTCGGCTCTGCCGTAAGCGTGCTCAAAGCCCATTCGCCTCATGTGCAACTCCATTTCAGTTGCAGGCAAACTTTTGGTTCAGATGCCTGACATGTTCGGTTTTGTGGCTATTTTAGCCAAAGAAAACTCTTGTTGAGCTAGCTTCTATTGTGCCCGCAGGAAGCGGGTCTGTACATGCCGATTGCAGGCAACAAGTGCGGCTGATGAATCCGTGTGAACTTGCGGCTGATGAATCCGTGTGAACTTGCAGCTTCGGATTCAATCCCCAACCATTCATGATGGCTTGCAGCGACGACAACTACTAAGGCGACCCCTGTATCTCGTCAAGCCCGGAAAAGCCTGGTATAAAATGGGATGGCCACATTATAGGGGTGTATAAAGTGGAGAACCAGCATGTTTTGGTTATAAAATGTTATAAAGTCAGAAACCAACGCCTGGCCACGTAAAAACATAAAAGCCTATGTGGATTTTTGAGGGTATTTATGAAAGTTTCCCATTATTATAAAGTGAGGTGTGCAGCATCCAAACAATAATACTTGGGTTGAACAGTGGTACTATAATGTGGATTACCCAGTAAACAACGATCGGTATAATATCGATGGTGCCCTTAATCACGTCGATGGAAACATCGACATGATTGTGTATAAAGTTGACGGGCCACGTTCAAATTTTGGGGGAATATCATCGGCCTCACCGATGGGGATCCCAAAATATATCGAAACCGAATGAAACCGACAGTCAGACAAATATCGATACCGAAGTCGTTACTGCAACAACATCGATTGGGGCAACACCGCTTTGAATTGCGAAGCGATGGAAGGGGCTGGAAGTGTACAAAGTGTTCCAACCAACATCGACTGGGTTTTTTCAGGGGTGTAACCCGGTCAGGCCACTTTGTAGAGAGGGTTTGGGGGCTCGGCCTCTGCAGACTGTGTCAGGTGACGAGGAGAGAGACACTTTCCGGCCCACTTGGAGCCAGAAGATTCCAATTTCCATGTGATTTGTGGCGATTTCCGGGGTATTTTGCCACAACATCATTCTGAAGTGGTTTTGGTTTCACTTTGTTTGATGGCTATATTAATCCCCAAACCAGAGTGGTCAGACCATCATTTCTGATTGCCACAGCAGGCCAGGCCATGCTAACCCATGATAGAATTGGTACGTGTTTGGTAGATATATGAATAGCCAGGTGGGTCCATGAACCAGCACATCTAATCATGTAAATTGTGGATATACCTATCTAGAGTTTGTTTATGGTATGAATACCCAAGTTCTTTTACCAATTTTATCGAATATGCGTCAAAAAATTGACCGGTTTATAACCAACCTGTAAATCACAGCAAAGTGAGAATAGAATCGTAAACTGGTCGGTTTGTGTAAAAGGGGAAATTTGATGTGAGAGAGAGATATATATATATATATATATATTCTAGATAGATTGAAACATGTGGCCAATTGCGCTATAATTAATTATATCTGGTATATGATTCATATGATGGTTTTTACGGTATTAAATGATGATATACATGATATATAATTCTTCTTCTTCTCCCATGAGCAATGAAGTCCAAGACTGCGCTCTACATATATGATGATATGTGTTGATAAACTGTTCTACAAGTAAAATGCTCTGCAGCAACTTTCTTTCTATAAAATGCCCTGGCTGCAGCAAAAGTTCCCTTCTTAAAGGGCAATCTTCCCTCTATAAAGCGCTTTGCCATGTAAAAAGCTCAACAAAAAATATTGGCCCGAAATCATTGGGAAGACATGTTTCTATAAAGTTGATTGATGGTGTGACATGTTGTGGCCATTCTTTGAAGGGAACCAGCGGTCTATAAAGTGCATTACCGCATATACTAAGTCATGTCCTTGTGGGAAACCAGCCGGGTATAAACTGAAAAACCAACGTTGTATAAAGTCAACTTGCTAGGTCCAAGGGCATGTTTTTTTGCGCAAAACACGGCTTTATCCCCCATGGTTGGTGTATCAAGTGGCGACCGGAATCCCGCTTTATAGACGCAAACGATATCCACTTTATAGGGAGCTACACATGGGGGATCAAATGGCTATATTGAGATGCCAGATGATGCCAGTGAAATGACAGAAAAGAATCCATGCACAACTGTTTGAATGAACCAACGCACCAATGCACCAATGAATCGATGAATCAATGACTTGATGGATCGACGATGCGGTGAATCAATAAACCAATGAATTGATGAATGAACGAATGAGCAATGAATGACTGGATGGATGGGTGGATGGATGAGTGGGATGAGTGAGCTTTCTTTGTTGAACTATGTGCTTCTTCCCTGAACCTCTTCGCTAATTAAGCTACCTCTTCACCGGGGCACCTCTTCTCCCAGCTACTTCTTCTCTGAGCTACCTCTGCTGTGGCCTCTGCAGCCCCATTCTTCTCTTCACACAGCTCTTACAATGCCTTTAGTAACCCCAGCTGCAATCCCGTATAGCACAAGAGTAGCCCTATGGTCAAAAACTACGACCCTCAGCTGTTGCAATGCACTTCGCTAATCCCAGCTGCAATCCAGCAAAGCAGGAGCATCGCAAGTGATTTCCTGTGCGCAGCCGTGCCATTGCGTTTTGCCACAGCCGGTTGCAAACCCCAATAGCGTCAACATTCGACCAACATTCGCATAGCGTCAGGCGTCAACAGATGTCAACTGTGCGGACTTTTTTAGGCTGCCCACCGGCCCTCAATTTAAAACGATTTTTTCTGAATTCGATCTCTCGCTGCAGTCTCGTGCGCATTTTTCCGACCTGATCTTCCAAAAGTGCTCCGAGCATGCCAAATTTTTAACATTTTGACATGGAAACCGAGCTCTCGCCAGTCCTGTGCACTTTTTGTTGACAACTTTCCCAGATCGAAGCCCGCACCCGCGGATTCTGACACCCTACGTCGGCGACCCCAGGGGCCCGAAAAAAACGCAGGGTTTCGTACCCAAGACTGTTTTCATCCCTCTATGTTGTTGACATGATGACAATTGCCCCTGGACATTTGTCCGCAACTCGGAAGTTTTTGACTTGTAAGCTTCCCTTGGAAAATATATACGGTATATATTATACCCCATAATCTTTATTGCGTCCCCTCCGCTGGGCAAACAGCATAGGGAAAAGTATCCAACCTAGGCCGCCCTGCAGTGTTCTTCAATAGAGATCCAAGAGTTTGCGCTCGCGAAAATGAACGACCTCATGGAACCCATCACAAGAGAGCCCTCGATCATCATTTGGACTTGCCCAAACGAGATGAAACCCGATCTCACGCAAGAAGTAGTACTGGCATCCCAACTTCAACGGGTATCAGTGCACTGGACCACTGTCCAAGTGGCAACTGACGATTGCTTGCTTTGCTTTCGCTCTTTGATGGATGGATGTCATATAGGACTGTGTTGCAATGCCACCAACTTCAGCCCACACAATAATCATCACCAGCTGACCTTGACTCTTTGGGGTTGAAGTGACCGTTGAAGGAGTAGCGCTACCTGGAAGCATGGAGGAATATAGAGAAGATGTGAGAAGTGTCTAGTATATAACATGTCTGCAAGGGGCTTCTTGGGGCTTAATTACAGCATGTCATCCTGTCTGTTTTAATCCAGCTTCGAGCTCTGGCTGACTTGCGAAAGCTTGTGACATGCACACTAAATGCCAGCAATAGAACTCCAACAGGGGCACAGTCGGTGTCTTTTTCGTACCCTTGCTGCGCGTGGAACCGCATGGAAAGGTTAGCTTGCCCAACCTTCCTTCGCACCAACTCCGGCATCCCAAGCTTTGAACATCTCTTTGAACTAAGACCGCTGAAAACGTGAAACTGTACATCTACACGAAACACCGGCGCCAAAAATCCGCATGGTCTCTCTCCCTCTCTCTATGTATGTATGTATGTATGTATGTATGTACGTATGTACGTATGTACGTATGTACGTACGTACGTACGTACGTACGTACGCATGTATGTACGTATGTTTGTATGTATGTATGTATGTATGTATGTATGTATGATTATGTATGATTATGTATGTAGGTATGTATGTACGTAATGTATGTATGTACGTATGTATCTATGTACGAAGTACGTCGTACGTATTTATGTATGATGTATGTATGTATGTATGTATGTATGTATGTAATGTATGTATGTATGTATGTATGTATGTATGTATGTATGTGTGTACGTATGTATCTATGTATGTATGTATCTATGTATGTCTGTACGTGTGTACGTATGTAGGTATGCACGTACGTATGAATGTAGTCATGTACGTCACGTATGTCATGTATGTCATGTATGCCATGTAATCATGTATGTATGTATGTATGAATGTATGTATGTATGTATGTCAGTATGTCATGTACGTATGTAATCTATGACATGTCATGACATGTATGTATGTACGTATGTGCGTATGTATGTACGTATGTACGTATGATGTATGTATGTATGTCTGTATGTATGTATGTATGTATGTATGATAATGAATGTGGGTATGTATGTACGTATGTATGTATCTATGTACGTAGTACGTATCTATGTATGATGTATGTATGTATGTATGTTTGTATGTATGTACGTATGTATCTATGTATGTATGTATGTATGTATGTATCTATGTATGTATGATGTATCTGGGTAAATTGTAATATGTCACCAACCCGAATTAAGGCCATTGGCCATTTGGGGATGATTCCCCTTATTAACCATGATTCCAGTGAGGTCGCAGTGAGGTCGTTATAATTTACCCAGATGTATGTATGCATGTATGTACGTACATACGTACGTACGTACGTATGTATGTATGCATGTATGTATGTGTGTATGACATGTAAGACATGTATGACATGTATGTCATGTATGACAAGTATGTCATGTATGACAAGTATGTCATGTATGACATGTATGTCATGTATGTCATGCATGTCATGTATGTCATGTATGCCATGTATGCCATGTATGTATGTCATGTATGTCCTGTATGTCATATGATGTCATGTATGTCATGTAGGTCATGTATGTCATGTATGTCATGTCATGTCGTGTATGTCATGTATGTCATGTATGTATGTCATGTAAGTATGTCATGTCATGTCACGTCACGTCATGTCATGGCATGGCATGTCATGTCATGTATGTATGTATGTATGTGTGTATGTATGTATGTATGGATGCATGTATGTATGTATGTAATTAATGTATTCAATGTATGTAAGTAATGTATTAATGTATGTGTGTATTAATGAATTAATGTATAAACGTATTAAAGTATTAAGTTAGTAATGTATGAATGATGAATGAATGAATGAATGAATGAATGAATGATTGATTGATTGATTGAATGAATGAATGAATGAATGAATGTATGTATGTATGTTTTTTTTAAATAACTACAAATACCTCAGGGGAGATTCCACCGCCTCCAGAACTACGCTCCTTAGACTGACCGAGGAAAACTGCATCCGCGAAAGTGCAATTATGGGACATGAAGCAATCGCCCCACCCTGGGCTAAAACTGCTTTCCTGAAGCTTCAAAACACGACCTGACAAAGAAAGCATACACCACGTCTTCACCTTCGCAAAACTGACAAAACGTGCGTGGGTGCCAAAAACTGAGCTTGGCGCAATACTCCATGGAATTTAGCACAGCTGGTCACCTTATAGCCATAGTAGACAGAGTTTGGCAGCCCCGGGAATTCATATCACACGTCTTGCATTGCTCTTCTTTCTGTCTCTTTCCATTTTCTTTCCCCTGCATCCTTTGATAATAGTGGCTCTAGATCTCTACGCGGATCTATCATCCTGGAAGCGCCGGCCTTGAACACAGCCGGTGGCTCCACTAAGATCTCGAGTTCTGATGGAATTGCGCTGAGCTCTGCGATGCGGACGCCCCGAACTCGAGTGAACTGCCAAGGCTGGATCAGAAAGGCATGTCATGTTGCGGGTTGCACCCAAGCATGCCCGAGCATGCCCCAACACAAAGACTGAGGGGTCTGAAGATGGTCTGAATTTCTTGATGGAAGTTTACAATTGAACAACCACAAAATTTGGAAGAAAAGATTCTTGACGCCTGGAAGAGTATGCGATCCCCGAAACTTTCGGCGGTGCTGTCAGCGAGCGATAGGCTAGTGAAGGCAGCGAACGTGACCCGACTGCCAACCTTGAATGCCTCCGAATAGTTCCTCAGCTCTTGAGTTGGAGAGCAACCAGACTGTCTAACTCGAGAAGGGGCGGGCTAAAGATAGGTTCCGTGAGGTGGTGATTTTCTTTCATTTTCATGAATAGATGTATATATTTCTTTGCAGGGCATTGTAAATATGCGCATGACCATGGACTAAGGCAACCCAAATTGATGCAGCGAAGTGAAAGAAGATGCGAGAAAAAACAATATCAAAATCACGACTCCTTCACACCCCCAGGCCCCAAAAATGTACAGTACATTTTCCTGCATTTTAGATAAACGCAAAGGTTGGCGATAGCCATCATAACTCCCCTTAACTTGGGAAAACACAAATAAGATTGCTAAAATGGACTGGTCATTTTAGGGTCTATGCGCAATCTAAGAGCCAGTGAAGAAACCCAAAAATGTACTGAGCATTCTTGGGGATTCAGATGTTGAACTACGAATATGACCACAAAAATGTTCGCTACATGTGTGACGCGCCCCAAAAATGTACCGAACATTCTTGGGGTTCTTCTGATGTCTCCAAGAAATGCGCCACACATTTTTGTTGGTGTTCTTCTGGTGTTCTTCTGAGCTGATCTGCATGGTTTAAGCTGTATGTACCGAGCATTTTTGGGGATCTTCTTGGGTTCTTCTTCTGAGCTGTTCTGCGCTGTTTATGTTTAAGCTGCCCAAAGTTGCATCATGTTGCTGTTGCATCATTCAATAGAGCCCAACATAGGCCCAACATAGGCCCCACATAGGCCCAACATGGCCCCAAGATATGCCCCAAAAAGGCGTGTTCATCTGGGTACCGGCATGGGTACCCAGATGAACACTCAATATAAGGCCCGACATAGCCCCAACATGAGCCCAAAAAATGCGGTATCAAGTAAAGGAACACGCCGTTCTTGGCCCAACATAGGCTGAACATAGCCTATGCGCTTCCATTTTGGGACCGCCATATTTTTTTTTGCAGCCTGGTACTCTGAGTGACGCGCGCGAAACTCAACAAGGCAATGAAAGCAAAACTAATCAGCGAAAGCAGGAAACGATCTCAAAATAGAGAAAGGGATGTCAACCGACCGACAGGACACAGCAGGACCTCTACCAGAGGGAGACCCACCAAAAGAGTGCTAATTGAGCAAAGGAGTGAACACAAAGGTAAGCAACTTTGTGGGTGGACGAAATCGGGTCTTGAATTGATTTAGAAAAATGTTGAATTTTCTTGCCGTCAGCCCACTCAGGTGGATCTGGATAACAACCTACCAAAAAAAAGAAGACCCACGGGACCTTTGGCCCTTGCTGAACAACAACTTTAGACGGACATCCTGAGTGTACTTAGACAAAGCCTGGAAATACTCACCGGAGTAATTCTGCAACCTATAGCCCTCGCATCCCACTGGTCCAGCTGAGAAAACATGAACAATGACAGGGGTGAAAGAATCCCGACAGTTTCGCATCCCAGACTCTGTCAAAATCATTCGGTTGGACGGTCCTGTTGTCACTGCATCAAGAATTCACTGCTACACTGCTCAGGAAAAAGGTGTGAAGGGGTTGGATTACTGGGAAGTTGGTCTGACTGGCATAAAAATTGGCACGCGCATCGTTCACTTAGCGTGGCAATGATATCGCATTGCCATGACACAGCCACTGTGATCAAAGGTTCGAGCTTAGCTCAAAACGCATCCTTGGCTACGGCCCTGGCGGCTGCATCCACCATGCTATTTCAGATATGGTTCTTGACTAGACTTTGCTGTGCATTGGGCCTTTACCTTTAGAGTTGCATTTTTTTGGTGATTTTTCCTGTGTTTTTTTTTTTGTTTTTTTTCCCGTTTCTGGGGTTTGGTGGTTTTCATTGGTATTTGCAGCGTTTTGCAGCTAAGCTCTCTGATTTGCATGGTGTTTGTTACATTTGGAGTTTGGATCCCCCAGGCGCGTGATATTTTGAATACCAGGGATGATGAAAGTGGTCACGAGATGAGCTAGAAGTTGAAGGGGGTAGGGAAATGGAAAAAATAGATACACATAGGTTATGAAAACATACAAAATGTCGGGGGCGGAATTAAGTTGGCATCTTCTTTTTGTAGTCCAGGTTCCCTTCCTTGTTTTTTGCAGCTAAAATCTCTCAATCGCATTCAATCGCTGCATTTTGTAGCTAAAATCTCTCATTCGCACTGTTCACCAATTTTCCACTGGTTTCAGAATTTGTTCCATGGTTTTTGTCGAGTTGTCCATGGTTTTCACTGATTTGTCCATGATTTTCATAGATTTTCCATGGTTTTCTTCAATTTTCCACGGTTTTCTTCAATTGTTCTATGTTTTCTATGATTGTTCCATGGTTTTCTTCAATTTTTCTATGTTTTTCTTCAACTTGTGTGTTTTTCATTAAGTTTTCACCTGTTTTCATTGATTGTTCCCCACAACTTTGTGTGGGGTTCTTGTTTTGATTCTATAGATCCCGGGTCGCCTCCTCCCGCCTCCTCCTCCCGCCTGTCACACACCCAACTTTGTCACATACCATCTTTCACATACAATAACTTCACACACACGCAAACTTAACACACACAACTTTGTCACTTACCATCTTTCACATACAATAACTTCACACACACAAACTTAACACACAACTTTGTCACATACCATCTTTCACATACAATAACTTCACACACAACTTTGTCACATACTATCTGTCAAATACCATCTTGTCACATACCCTCTTTCACATACAATAACTTCACAAACAACAAATACCATCTTGTCACATACCATTTTTCACAGACAGTAACTTCACACACAACTGTGTCACACACCATCTGTCAACAACCATCTTTGCGTGGCAGGCGTGGCACAATCTCACATCCACCTTCGTTTTGCGTGGCAGGCGTGGCACTTATGGCACTGGGTGGCGCGCTTTAGTCGCCCGGGACGCCGCGGCACTTTGCGTGGCAGGCGTGGCACTTGGTGACATCGACGTGTGTTTCACGTGGCAGGCGTGGCGCAGTCTCGCATCCACTTTCGTTTTGCGTGGCAGGCGTGGCACTTATGGCACTGGGTGGCGCGCTTGGGCTGGTTTTAGTCGCCCGGGACGCCGCGGCACTTTGCGTGGCAGGCGTGGCACTTGGTGACATCGACGTGCGTTTCACGTGGCAGGCGTGGCGCAATCTCACATCCACCTTCGTTTTGCATGGCAGGCGTGGCGCTTATGGCACTGGGTGGCGCGCTTGGGCTGGTTTTAGTCGCCTGGGGCGCCGCGGCACTTTTGCGTGGCAGGCGTGGCGCAATCTCACATCCACCTTCGTTTTGCTTGGCAGGCGTGGCACTCATGGCACTGTTGGTGACATCGACGTGCGTTTCACGTGGCAGGCGTGACACAATCTCACATCCACCTTCGTTTTGTGTGGCAGGCGTGGCACTTATGGCACTGGGTGGCGCGCTTGGGCTGGTTTTAGTCGCCCGGGACGCCGCGGCACTTTGCGTGGCAGGCGTGGCGCAATCTCACATCCACCTTCGTTTTGCATGGCAGGCGTGGCGCTTATGGTGCTGGGTGGCGCGCTTGGGCTGGTTTTAGTCGCCCGGGACGCCGCGGCACTTTTGCGTGGCAGGCGTGGCGCAATCTCACATCCACCTTCGTTTTGCGTGGCAGGCGTGGCACTTATGGCACTGGGTGGCG